>Ga0114996_10000609_pt1 | contig 50161 bp, 52 predicted proteins | sample ArcticOcean_MG_C_4_FD_87039 | JGI IMG/M metagenome (GOLD analysis project Ga0114996, IMG submission 87039) | Marine microbial communities from western Arctic Ocean - ArcticOcean_MG_CB4_134 | ecosystem: Environmental > Aquatic > Marine > Oceanic | place: Arctic Ocean: Canada Basin | collected... | reverse complement strand
CTCGGCTCGGAATGGCGCCAATATGAAGAGATCTTTCCGGCCCTCAATGCCAGCCGCATCGATCAGGTCTCTTTGGAATGCATCAATTCCCGGGTGCCGCTGTCGCTGATGGGATTGCTGCCGGACAAGGACGTTCTGGTCGGCGCCATCGATGTGGCCACCAATGAAATCGAAACCCCGGAACAGGTCGCCGCCGCATTGCGAAGCGCCATGGGGCATGTCGCGCCGGAAAGACTGGTCGCCTGCACCAATTGCGGCTTTGCGCCCTTGCCCCGGCGCGTCACCGAAGAAAAGCTGAAAGCCCTCGGCGCCGGCGCGGCGTTGCTGCGCAAAGAGCTTTAGGCTCTGTCTTCGGGCGTCGATTCCAAAGTGGCGGTAATCACCGGCGCCTTCGGTAACATGGCCAGGTAAAACACCAGATAGATGGCGGTGGCCACCATCATCACCAATTGAAAGTCCCAGATGTCGGTAAACGTGCCGATGGTCCAGGCGCCGACCGCCGGGCCGCCGCGCACGATGATGCTCCAAAGGCTCATGACGCGGCCACGCATCTCGCCGTGGATGGCGCTTTGCACCAATATTTGGCTGCCGATGCCGCCGACGGCGACGGTGACGCCGAGCCCGGCAGTGCAGATCAGCGCAAACCAGAAGGTGGGCGCCAGCGCGAACCCGGTCTGCATAACGATGGCCAGGGCGAAGGACCAATACAGCAGCCGGGTCATCCCGGCGGAACTTTTATAATTGGCAACGAAGATCGAGCCGGCGACGGCGCCGACGCCAATCGCCGAGGTCAGCATGGCGAGGCCTTCCGGTCCCGCCTGAAACTGGCCGTCGGCGTAGCCTGCCAAAAGCTCGCGAAAGGCGCGCATGATCACCGTGGTAACCAGCATGAGCGCCATGAACCAGGCGAGACCGCGCAGGCGCGCCACATAGATAACGCCGTCCCGGAAATCGGCCAGAAAGCTGGCGCGCGGTCCGGCCTTGGTTTCATCCTGGCGCAACTGGATAATAAACAGCACCACCAGATAGCCGAAAAAGCTGACCGTGGTGATCACGAACAGAACGCCGATGCCGATCTGGCGGTCGGCAAAAACGGCGATCAGGATGCCGGCCGCGGCGGGGCCGATGAACTGGGCCAGATTGAAAAACAACGAGCCGATGCCGATTGCCGACGGCATATCTTCACGGGGCACCAGGTTCGGCGTGATCGACATACGAAGCGGCGTCCAGAAGCCTTCGAAGACGCCGTGCAGGGCCATGAAGACCAGCAATCCCCAAATATTTATGAACCCCGCCAGGGTCGCCACCGCCAGCGACAGCGACAATCCCATCAGCAGGAACTGGGCAATGCGCGACAGAACCAGCCGGTTTCCGCGGTCGGCGAGGGTGCCGGAAATGGGCAGGAATATCATGATGGCGGCGGCGTCGGCGAAGGCCATGGCGCCCAGCCAGCCATAGGAGCCGGTGATCTCCCAGGTCAGCCATTGCACGCCGATGCGCTGCAGCCACATGCCCGAATTGGCGACCCATCCGGACAGGGCGAACAGGGTGAAATCCCGATGCCGGAAGGCGCGCCCCATGCCGCTTGTGGCGATATTGGTAAAAAAGGCGGCGGCGCTGGTCATGGGGAGGAATTCCGGTATTTTTATTGTTGCGGGCGCGCCGCCAAGTATCGGGTCCAGATCGCCCAATCACAAGACCGGCAAGGCGCTTTCAACGGGGCCAATTTATGCTTTATTGTTGGCCGCGCCCATTGAGATATCTGGAGTAGACAGGTTTTGAACAAGGTCCTGATCATCGTAGCCGGTTTGTTGGTGACGCTGGTGGCGGCTGTGCTGATCGTTCCGGGTTTCATGAACTGGAACCAGTATCGCGGCATGATCCAAACCGAAGCGGCGGCGGCGACCGGGCGCGCCGTCGAGATCGATGGCGATATCCGCATCCAGCTTATCCCGGCGCCCAGGCTGGTGATCGAAAATGCGCGCCTCGCCAATATCGAGGGCGCCTCCAGCGCCGACATGGTGACCCTCAAACGCCTGGAAGTGCATGTGGCCCTGGCGCCTTTGTTCTCCGGCGCCGTCCGGGTGCAATCGGTGATCCTGGTGGAGCCCGAGCTGCGCCTGGAAATCCTCGAGAACGGGCGCAACAATTTCACCTTCACGCCGGTGCCGAAGGCCGCCAAGGCATCGGCCGCGCCCAGCGCACCCCAATCGCCCGCGCCAACTCCATCAGGCGCATCACCCGACGCCCCGCTTTTCGATTTCCGGCCGCAGCTTTCGATCGACAATTTCACCATCGAGGACGGCCGGGTATCGTTCAAGAACGCTGGTAACGGGCGTACCGAAACCATCGAAAACCTGAATGGCCGCTTTGCCATGGCGGCGCTGAAAGGCCCGTGGGAGGCATCGGGAAGCGCCGTCGTGCGCGGCATTCCCTTGTCGTTCCTGGGCTCCACCGGCGCCATAGTCCAAGGCCGCACGCTGCCCTTCAATTTCGATCTGACCGCCATTCCCGGCACCGTCCGCACCCAGTTTTTCGGCGCCTTCACCAATTTGCAGGCCGAGCCCAGCGTCAAGGGCAAGATCGCCATCTCGGGCAAAAGCCTGGATGCGATTCTGAGCGCCATGGCCGGATTGCCGGCCAGCGGCGGCGCCCTGGCGCGGCCCTTCGGCATCGACGCAAGCGTCGTAGCGTCGGCCAGCGGCGCCGATATTACCGGCATCGGCGTCCGCTTTACCGACACCCAGATGAGCGGCGCCATCAAGGTCAAATCGGCCGAGGCGACCGAGATTGAAATTTCCCTGGCCGCCAACCGGCTCGATCTGGATGGATTTTTGGCGGCCCCGGCGGCAGCGCCCGCCAAGCCCGCCGGCAAAGGCGCGGTGCCGCCGCCGCCAGCGCCCAAAACCAAAAGCCCGGGCTCGAAATCTGGCACAGCGAAGCCGGTACCAGTGATCGATCTTACTCAGCTGCCGAAAAATCTCAGCGCCACGGTGAACCTGTCGGTCGAGGCGGTCACCTATCGTGGCCAGCCGATCCGCCAGGCCAAGCTTAACTATTCCCTGGCCGGTCAGGAGATTACCCTCAACCAGTTCTCCGCCCTGCTGCCCGGCAATACCGATGTCGCCCTGTTCGGCTTCATCACCCAAAGCGACGGCGCGCCGCAGTTCGAGGGCAATCTGGACGCGGCCACCAGCGATCTTCGGAAATTGCTGAGCTGGCTGGATATCGATACCAATGGCGTTGCGGCGGGGCGCTTGCGCCAGCTTACCCTCGGCGCCAAGCTGGCGGCGCGCCCGGGTGCAGCGCGGCTGCGGGATTTCAAACTGAAGTTCGACGGCACCACGGTGAGCGGCGATGCCTCGGTGCTGCTCGGTGCCCGCCCCGGCATCGACGCCCGCATATCGGTGGACCGCATCAATCTGGATTCCTATTTGAGCAAGGCGCCAGCTTCGCCAAGGCGTGCCGCGAGCCCGGCCAATAGCGCTCCGCCGACAGCCCAAACGAAGGCCGCGCCGACGGCCGCACCCAGTGCCAACCGCCCCGGTCTGCCAACGTTGGGGGTTCTTTCCAAGTTCGATGCGCAGCTTCGCGCCGAAGTCAAAACGCTGATCTTCCACGGCCTGCCGGTGCGCGGCATCGGCGCTGACATGGTTCTGGCCGGCGGCAATATCCGCATCGACCGTTTGCGCGTCGCCGACGCCGGCGGCATCGATGCCAGCTTGTCGGGCGCCCTCACCGGGTTGAGCAACGCAAATCCGCGGCTGGACAATTTCAAATTCCGGGTAACCGGCAAGGACCTCAACCGGTTTTTCAAGCTGTCCAAAATCACCCCGCCGATCCCGGTGCGCGGGCTTGGACGATTTGGCTTAAACGGCAGCGCCTCGGGCGGATTGGCGGGCATCCAGATCAAGAGCAATGCGCAAGCCTTCGGCGGCAAGCTGATCCTCGACGGCAAGATCAAAAGCTTGATCGGGGCGCCCCGAATGGAAATGGGGTTCAATATTCAGCACCGGGATCTGGCCCGGCTGGTGCGCAATCTGGGCACCGACTACCGGCCCAAAAAAGGGCGCATCGGCGGCCTCTCGGTATCCGGGTTTGTCACCGGCACACCCGATAAGATGAAGATTTCCGGCCTCGAAGGCGACATCGGCGGCGTCGCCATCGACGGCAATATGGATGTGGATTTGAGCGGTGCGGTGCCCCGCGTCGATGCCCGGCTGAACACCGGCGATATCGATATCGACCGCTTCCTGCCCGCATCCAAGGGCGCCAGCCTGGCGCCGCCGCCAACGCCGTTGTTGTGGCGCGCATCGTGGCCCGGCGTGACGGTGCGCACGTTGGCCCGCCGGTTGGGGATCCTTCCAGCCCAGTCGGTGCGCGGTCGCTGGTCCGCCAAGCCGATCGATCTGGCTGGCTTGAACAAATTCGGCGGCCATCTGGCAGTCAAATCGGATTCGATGAAATTCGGCAAGCTGCGTCTGGTCAATGCCGATCTGACCGCCGCCCTCGACCGCGGCACCCTCAATATCGCCAAGCTGACCGGCCTCGTATTCGGCGGTGATCTGCGCCTCGACGGCACGCTCGAGAGCGCCCGCAGCGGCGCCCAATTGGTGTTGCGCTACACCCTTGCCAACCTGGACGCCGCCGCCGCCCAAGCCGCCTTCGGCGGGCGCCAGATCACAAGGGGGTGGTTGTCTGCCAGCGGCGAGTTGGGTGCGGCGGGCCGCAGCCAGGCGGCGCTGATTGCCAGTTTGGGCGGGCGCGGCACGGTGGCGCTCAAAGGCATCGGCGTCGATAGCTCGGGCGCCGGGCGTTCGGTGCTGTCCGGCGTCGCCGGGGTATTGCGCTCGGTCAACAAGCTGGGCGCCGTGCTCGGGGCTAAGGCCCGCAACAGCTTGGCCGACATCAACGGCGCCTACACCATCACCAAAGGCGTGGTGGCGTTCAACGATCTGACCCTCAAATCCGATCTGGCCAAGGGCGCCATGCGCGGCACCGTTGAATTGCCGGTCTGGCGCATCAAGGCCGATGGCCAGCTCGATCTGGTGCAAACCCTGGTCACCGCATTGTTGCTGAAAAACACCAGGCGGCGGCCATCGATCCCGTTCTCGATCTCGGGCGCGCTGGATGCGCCCCGGGTGAAGCTGGAAACCGGCAAGTTGCCGGGCGGCGGCATCCGCATTCCGATTCCGGCGCTGGATAAATTGCGCAAGAAAAATCGCGGCGTCGGGCGCATCCTCGATCAAATTCTTCCCGGCCTGTCTGGTCAAAAAGCGCCAGCCCCAGCCCCGCCGCCGCCCAGAGCATCGGCGCCGGCGCCTGTCCCGCAGCCCGCGCCCGCGCCTGCCCCGCGCCGGGAAAAGCCGAAGGTGGAAGATCTTTTGAAGGGCATTTTGCGCGGGCTTACCCGGTAGAGCGCAACTCCGATAGCACGAACACACGTAGCGCGCTGGAGAGGTTGCCGGTGCGCGCCGCATCGATCTCTTCCGCCAATTGATTGAGCGATTGGCCGCGCGCCGCAGCGATGGTTTTCAATTCCGCCCAGAAGGCGTCTTCCAGCGACACACTGGTGGAATGGCCGGCGATCAGGATGGAGCGCTTGCGAATCTGAGTGCCGCCGTTCAACCCGCGCTCCCATCCACAAGACGCAGCACGACCAGTGCCGCCAGCCCCAGCCCGTTGATCAGGCAGGCGACTGCGAAGAGATAGAGACCGCGCCGCATATCGAGGCCGCTGGCCCGGGCCGAGCCGGCGCCCAGCCACGGCGCGCCGTCGCTATTTGCCCGGCTGCCGCCAAGGGATACGCCGAGTGCGCCGGCCATGGCGGCCACCGGCCAGCCGAAATTGGTGGACCGGTATTTGCTTGCATCGCGCACCATAACGCCGAACGCCGCTTTGGGGTTGGCGGTCGGCACGAACAGCGATGCGACGGTCACCAGAAATCCGGCCAGGCGGGCGGGAATATACATCAAGATATCGTGGGTGCGGGCGGCGGTGAAACCAAAGGCCCGGTGCCGCGCCGTCCGGTGGCCGACGACCATATCCATGACCGACAACAGCTTGAACACCAAAAGCCCTGGAAAGCCGAACAACACATACCAGAACACCGGGCCCGCGACGCCCGCCGCCAAGGCCCGCCCGCAGCCTTCGATACCGGCGCGCCCGACGGCGTGCACGTCCATCGTTGCGCTTAACCCCGATGTCAGCGGTGCGATTTCCAGGCGCGCCTTTTCAGGTTCGTTGTTGGTGATGGCCTGAGCGGCGCGCCGCACCCTGGCATGCACGGCGCGCTGATCGAGCAACAAAAGAATGAGGGCGGTTTCGAAAATCCACATCAACGGCACATTCTGGGTGGCCCAGGAGACCGCCCAGGCAAAACCGGCGGCGATGGCCAAAAGCAGCAGCGTCGCCAGCAGGCCGCGCATGGCCCGGTCCATCTCCGGGCGGTGTTCCCGGTTCAGCTTGCGGTCCAGCCAGCCGGTCAATTGCTGGATCAGGTTCACCGGATGCCACGCCAGCCGCCAGCGATTGACGATACCGCCGATGCCGATGTCGAGCAGCAGCGCCAGAAGAAGAAGGATCAACGGATCGAAGGCCCCGTTGGCGCTATTGATGGCGAACAAAAACATAGGCTCAGAATGCGGCCATGCCGGAATGGCGTCAACCGGGCAGCCGATCTGCCATCACCGGATCGTTAGGATGTATGTATTGATCGCGCCGCCTCGTGGCTTATAAACAGGGCTTGGAACCTGTCCGCGCTTGGAGCATGCATGCCAATTCGCAGCGTCTATTTATATTTCGGCGTCGCCGTGCTGGTGGTGGCATTGGGCCTCGGCCTTCGCACCTTCGTCTTCGGCGACCAACCCCTGGCCCCAGCCAGCAAACAGGTGGACCGGGGCGCCACCGGCACGGCGTCCATCGGCGGCGCCTTCACACTGGTCGATCACAACGGCAACACGGTGTCGGAAAAAGATTTCGCCGGCCGTCATATGCTGGTGTTTTTCGGCTACACCAATTGCCCCGATATCTGCCCCCTGACCCTCAACACGCTGACCGAGGTATTGGACAAAATGGGCAAGGACGCGGACAAAATCCGCCCGGTGTTTGTTTCGGTGGACCCAAGGCGCGATACCCCGAAGGTGATCAAGGAATACCTTACCAGCTTTCACAAATCCTTCATCGGGCTGACCGGCACCGCCGGCCAGGTGACAGCGGCCAAGCGCACCTTCCGCATCTATTCACAAATCGCCAAAGACCCGAACGCCGGCGCCGATAGCGCCTATAAGAAAAGAGGCGCCGACGAATATCTGGTCGATCATTCGTCGGTCTCCTACCTGATGGGGCCGGACGGCGTCTTCAAAACCTTCGTCCGCCATAGCGCCAGCGCCGACGCGATGCTGGCGAAATTAAAAAAACACCTTTAGATTTCTAAGGCATACGATTGTAGAGTTGCCGCCGGCAGTTTGGCGGCAGGAACCGGCGGAGCGCGCATCGATACATGGCAGACGAAACCCTTCCGTTCTGGAAATCCAAAAAGCTGGATGAGATGTCGTTGCAGGAATGGGATTCCCTCTGCGACGGCTGCGCCAAATGCTGCCTGCATAAGCTCGAAGACCAGGACAGCGGCGATCTCGCCTACACCGATGTGGCCTGCCATCTGCTCGATATCGGCGCCTGCCTTTGCCGGAACTATGCCGAGCGCACATTTGTGGTGCCCGATTGCATCGAATTAATGCCCACTAATCTCAGCGTGCTGCGCTGGCTGCCGCCGACCTGCGCCTACCGGCTGATCAACGAAGGCAAGGAGCTCTATTGGTGGCACTATCTGGTTTCGGGCAGCCGCGAGGATGTCCACAAAGAGGGCATCTCGGTGCGCGGGCGCGCCGTTACCGAAAGCCGCGCCGGCAATCTGGAAGACCATATCGTCCCTTGGCCGGAAGACGATTACGAATGAGCAATGGCCGCCAGATCGAGATGGCGGGACGCGACGTGCCGGTCCGCTTTCGCCCCAATGGCTCGGCCCGGCGGATCATTCTTCGCATCGATACGGACAGCGGCGGGGTTGTGCTGACCCTGCCCAAATGGGCAGCCGAAAAGGACGCCATGGAATTGCTGGCCGCGCGCCAAGACTGGGTGCTGGCGCGTCTGGATGCGTTGCCGGCGCGCATCCACTTTGCCGACGGAGCAATGCTGCCTTTGTTTGATGCGCCGCACCTGATCCGGCATGCGCCCGATAGGCGCGGCGGCGTGACCATCGAGGGCGGCGTGGTCCGGGTGCCGGGACGCATCGAGCATCTGCCGCGCCGGCTCGGCGATTGGCTGCGCGCCGAGGCGCGCACCGAAATAACGGCCCGCGCCCAGCCGCTGGCGACGCGCATCGGCAAGCGCATCGGCCGCATCACGGTGCGCGATACCCGGTCGCGCTGGGGATCCTGCTCGGCGGTCGGCAATCTGTCTTTTTCCTGGCGGCTGGTGATGGCGCCGGACTGGATCATGGATTATGTGGTGACGCACGAGGTTGCGCATCTTCGCCACGCCAATCACGGCCCCGATTTCTGGAGCTTGGTGGATGATCTCGGCGTCGATGCCAAGCCAGCCCGGCGCTGGCTCAACGCCAACGCCCAGCGCCTGCAGCGCATCGGATGAGGGCGCAAGGATCGGATAGAATGCGATGACCAAGAGCGTCATGATGCGGGCATGGATAAAATGGTAAGCGATCACATCTCCCCCGCCATCGACGTTGCCCGGCGCGTCTGCCTGACCATCGAGGGCTTTGACGAAGGCGTGCCGAGCCTAGCGGAATTGGGCGCGGCGGTGGGGTTGAGCCCATCGCACATGCAGCGTGTGTTCAAAAAAGTGTTGGGCATATCCCCCCGGGAATTTGCCGAGGCAACCCGGTTGCAGCGCTTCAAACTGGCGGTGCGCGCCGGCGGCAATGTGGCCGAGGCGCTTTACGAAGCCGGTTTCGGATCATCCAGGGGGCTTTACGAGACCGCCAAGCCGCGCCTCGGCATGACCCCGGCCAGCTATGGCAAGGGCGGCAAGGGCGCCGACATAACATACGCCTTGGAACGCACAGCTCTTGGCTATCTGTTGCTGGCGGCGACCGGTTTCGGGGTCTGCAAGATCGCCCTCGCCGATGACCAAGCCGCAGCCGTGGCCGAGCTGCAACAGGAATTTCCGCGCGCCCAAATCCGCCGCGACGATGCCGCCCTGGCCGAGCTGACCGGCGTCCTTCGCCGCCAGTTGCAAGGGGCGGGCGGTCCGGCGGCACAGCTTCCATTGGATATCAGGGCGACGGCGTTTCAGGCCAAGGTGTGGAACTTCTTGCGCACCATTCCGGCCGGCGAAACACGTAGCTATGGCGAGATCGCGGCGGCCCTCGATACCCCCACCGGCGCCCGCGCCGTGGCCCGCGCCTGCGCCTCCAACCCGGCTGCCGTTACGGTGCCCTGTCACCGGGTGATCGGCGCTGGCGGCGATTTGCGCGGCTATCGCTGGGGGCTGAAGCGCAAGCGCGAACTGCTGGCGAGAGAACGCGCCGCTAACACTTAAATTCGCGGGTCTTTGATGCGGCCCAGGCGATCGGCGGCGGTCTTGGCGAAACGGAGTGTTTGCGAGCGCCGCCGGGTTGCGTGCACTTTTTTCAAGGGCGCTTCCCGGTAAATCACCGCGTTATAGAAATCGGCAATGATGATGCCGCAGGCGGGCGGCAGAATTTCCACCGGAAAGCCATTGGCGACGGCGAAATAGAGATGATCGGCGAAGGGCTGGTATTCGGGCCATTTGTCGTCGGCGCGGAAATCGGCGACCGAGGATTTCACCTCCGCCACCAAAAAGCGCCCGCCCTTGTCGAGGCCGATCACATCCACCCGCCGGTTGGTCTTCAGCTTGAACTCGGTCAGCGCGCTGTAACCCAGATCGCGCAAATAGCGGCAGACGCCGCGCGTGATGTCGCCGGCGTCCAACGGTCCCGGCGTCGTCGAGATCGACGATAACCCTTGATTGTTCATTTTATGTTCCATCGCCGTTCCAATATAAAGGAATTTTGGGTTGGCGCGCAAGGGACCCAATTGCGTAAATTTGGCGGGTATGAAACAGGCGCAACACAGCATCGAATTGGAAACCCGGGGCCAGGGGCTTTATGAGATCACCGCGACCGTGCGCGAATGGTGCGCCGGCCAGGACATAGATACCGGCATGCTGACTATTTTTTGCCGGCACACATCGGCGTCTCTGGTCATCCAAGAGAACGCCGATCCCGACGTGATGACGGACCTGGAGGCGTTTTTCAAAAACACCGTGCCCGAGGATTTGTCCCTCTATGCGCACCGCTCGGAAGGCGCCGATGACATGCCCGCCCATATCAAGGCCGCGCTTACCGATGTGTCGATCAATATCCCGGTGGCCGATGCCGCGCCGCTGCTCGGCACCTGGCAGGGCATCTATCTGTTTGAACACCGGCGCCAAGCCCACCGGCGCCGGCTGGTCCTGCATTTGAGCGGCGCGTAATGGAGCCGCGCGAAATATTGAACCAGGGGCTGGCGCTGCATCAGGCGGACAAGCTGGACCAGGCCGAACTAAAATATGACCAAGTTTTGCACCAGGACCCCGATAACCAGGACGCCTTGCATTTTCTTGGCCTCATCGCGCATCAGCGGGGCGATGCGGCCCGGGCCGCCGAACTGATCGGGCGCGCCATCCAAATCGACGAAGCGCGCTCCACCTTTCATTACAATCTCGGCGCCGTTCACGCCGCGATGAAGGACTATGGGCGCGCCGCCGCATGCTACGGCCGCGCGCTTGAACTGGAGCCGGATCATTTCGACGCCGCCTATTCCCTCGGCACGGTGCTCGGCCAGGCGGGAAAACCGGGTGAAGCGCTGCAAGCCCTGGAGACCGCCTTGGGCTTATCGCCCGGCGACGCCGCCAGCCTGACTGCCAAATCGGCGGCGCTGGAAACCCTCGGGCGGTCGGGCGAAGCGGTGGCCGCCGCGCGCCTGGCCACGGTCGCCGATGCAAGCATACCTGAGGCCTGGACCAATCTCGGCACGGCGCTCGGCTCCAGCGGTGATTTGATCGAAGCCGAGGCGGCGCACCGCCGCGCGCTGGAAGTTGATCCCGGTTACGCCACCGGGCACTACAATCTGGGCAATGCTCTTAACGATCTTTGGCGCAGCTCTGAGGCGCGGGCGGCCTTCCGGCACGCCCTTGAGATCGATCCCGATGACGCCAGTGCGCGCGGCAATCATTTGATTAACCTCCTTTATGATGAAGAGGCGAGCGAGGCCACACTGTTCGAAGAGCACCAAAAATGGGCCCCCGCCGGAAATGGGGACGCAGGCTTCGAGGGCGCGCCAGAGCCGGAGCGGCGGCTCCGCATCGGTTATGTGTCGCCCGATTTCCGCACGCATTCGTGTGCCTATTTTCTGGCGCCGCTATTTGCCAGCCACGACAAAGACCGGTTCGAGATTTTCGCCTATAGCAACAATGCGCGCTCCGATGACGTCACCGATAGCTTGCGCGCCATGGTGGATCACTGGCGGGAGCTCGCCAACGCCGATGATCAGTCCGGCGCCGCGATGGTGGCCGCCGACAATATCGATATTCTGGTCGATCTGGCCGGCTATAGCCGGGGCGGACGGCTTGGGGTGTTCGCAGCGAAACCGGCGCCGGTGCAGATCAGCTGGCTCGGCTACGCCGCCACCACCGGCCTGGGGGCCATGGATTACCGGATAACCGACGCCATCGCCGATCCCGAAGGCGCCGCCGATGATTTGCACATCGAAACTTTGATCCGGCTGGCTGGCGGCTTTCATTGTTATGAGCCGCCCGCCGCGCCCGAAGTGACGCCGCCGCCGGTGGTGGCAGGCGGCCATATCACTTTCGCCTCGTTCAACAATCCGGCCAAGATCAACAAAGGCGTTATCAAAGTTTGGGCGGCGGTGCTTGACGCGGTGCCCAATTCCCGGCTGCTGCTCAAGGGAAGGGGGCTGGATCAGGCGCCGGTTCGCAGCCGTCTTCTGGCGGCGTTCGCCGACGCCGGCGTGGCCGAGGGCCGCATCGAAACCCTGGCCTGGGTGCCCCGGGACCAGAGCCCGCTAAGCGTCTACGGGCGCGCCGATATCGCCCTCGACACCTTCCCCTATAACGGCACCACCACAACCTTCGAGGCCTTATGGATGGGGTTGCCGGTGGTAACCCTCGCCGGGCAGCGCCATTCGGGCCGCGTTGGCGCCAGCCTTTTGGCCCACGCCAAGCTGGACCTGGAGATACCGGAAACGGCGGACGGTTATGTGCAATTGGCGAAGGCGCTGGCGGGCGCGCCGGAGCGATTGGCCGCATTTCGGAGCGGCGTTCGCGGCCGGCTTCTTGCATCGCCATTGCTGAACGGGCCCGGCTTCGCCGCCAAGATGGAGGCCGCCTACCGGGATGTCTGGCGGCGCTGGTGCCGGGAACGCTAGAGCAATTCCGGACAGATATGAATCAATTTGATGGGAACAAATCGGTTTCCCAGGTAGGCGCGGTGCGCCGCCCGATGCCTTTGCATCGGGCAAGCGCCGCAACGCCCCTGGGGGACCGATTTGACCCACCGAAGGCCGGGTGTTTTTGACCCGTGGACGTCGTCGCACACCTTTGCCGATGCAATGCATCGCCATGCGGCGCGCTCCTCGCCACGGGGCAAAATCATCCCGGTCAAATGGTTCATATCTGTCCGGAAATGCTCTAGGCGCTGCTGGGACAAGAAATTCTTTACATCCGAGCCCGCCGCCGCCAGAGTTGCGCCCTCACGCGAAACCAACGGATGGAGCCTCGATGTCCGACAGCCTGTACCAAATGACGGCGGAATATATCCCGGCGCAGGACCGCATCCTGTTTCGCGTCAACACCCAGGATAAGCTCGAATACCGGGTCTGGCTGACCCGGCGTCTGGTGCGCAATCTGTGGGGGGTGGCGTTAAAATCCTTCGAGGCCAAGCCCGAGGTTACCGAACAGCCGCGACCCCAGGTGAAGCAGGCAGTGATGTCCATGCAGCATCAACAGGCCGTGCAATCCAGCAACTTCAAGCAAAAGCACGCCACCAACACCAAGCCGGCGCCGGAATCGGTGACGCCGCTGCTGGCCGTCGCCACGCAGATCACGCAAGTTAACGAGACCACCATCCGCCTGACTTTCGTCACCGCGGAAGGCAAAGCGGTCAATCTGCAACTGAACGAAGATATGCTGCACGCGGTCTGTCATATCATGCAGACCGCCGCCGACCGCGCCGGCTGGGATCTGCAATTGAGCGTCGGCGACGCCGCCCAAGTCCCACAAACCGAAGCCGGTCAGGTACACTAAACTCATGGAAGAACAAATTCAGTCTGTCAGCAAAGTCATCGATGTCTTGGTCGAATTTTCCGTGTCCTACGGATTTCAAATCCTGGGCGCCTTGTTGTTTCTGTTTGTGGGCTTAAAGCTCGCCGGCTGGACCGGGCGCAAAACCGCATCCATGGCCACCGGCAAAGCCATCGATCCGTCCCTGGCCCGGTTCATCGGCAATATCGTCAAACTGGTGATCGTCGCCTTTGTGGCGGTGATTACGCTGGGCAATTTCGGCGTCTCGACGGCGCCGCTGATCGCGCTGGCCGGCGCCTCGGCATTTGGCGCAACCTTGGCCATGCAGGGGCCATTGTCCAATTACGGGGCCGGTTTCGCGATCCTGATGGGCCGCCAGTTTGCGGCCGGCAATTCGATCACCATCGGTAAGGTATCGGGCATTGTCCAGGAAATCACCCTGGCGGCCACCGTGCTGACCGGCGAAGATGGCGAGCGGATCACCATTCCCAATAAGGAAATCGTCGGCCAGGTGATCGTCAATTCGAAAGACAACCGCATTGTCGAGACGCGCATCGCCATCGGCTACGGCGAAGACGCAGGCGCCGCCATCGATGCCTTGCGCGCCGCGCTGAGCGGCGATGACGCGGTGACCGATGCGCCGTCGCCGCAAATCGGCATTCACGATTTCACCTATGGCGGGGTCATTTTAGGGCTCAGATACTGGGTGCCGGGCAATCACTATTTCCAGAACCGCTACCGGGTCAATCTGGCGCTCTTCGATGCGCTCAAAGACGCCGGTATTACGCTGCTGCCGGGCGCCGGGATGGCCATGCCGGCGCCCGAATTATCCGCCGACGGCGAACAGGTCTGACGCCGCCCATTGTTCAACCAAATCATAGGGCTTATAATCGCGCTCATCAAAACGTGAAGGTGCAACGTGGCTAAACCGAGACTGGCCGATTTGATCGAGATGGCGGAAAAGACCAGCGCGTCGGAATTGCGCAACGCGGCAACCGGCGAGACGGAGCTTTACCTGTCGATCGAGAACACCATCGAAGAGCGCTTGCGCGTCTTCAACAAGATGATGCGCGCCAAGCTGATGGCGGCCGAGGCGGCGCCGGTCTTGCGCCGCCACCGGGATTCCTGAGCAAAAACTTAGATTATTTGGCGTGCGGCGTCGGCCGCCGGGGCAGCTTCGTCGTGCGGCGGCGCTTGATCAGAATAATTTCGTTATTCAGGCGGCGCACCTCCTGGCGCATGGAGGAGACGTCGGATGCCAGCACCCGGTTGGTCTTGGCATGACCGGCGATGGTACCGAGGGCCGAGCGCAGCTTTTTTTCGGCTTTGCTCAGTTTGCTTTCGGCGGCGGACAGATTTATTTGCGCAGCGGCGGTTATGTCCTGGGCGCGCACCACGTCCTTGGCCAGCCGCGCCTCGCGCTTGGCCGCCGCCTCGATGTCTTCTTCGTGGCTTTTCTTTAAAGCCGCTTCGGCCGCCTTGTGTTCGGCATCCCGTGTGAGCAGCGACTTGTTCAACCCGTCGATATCACCGCGGAGGCCAGTGGTGGTCTGGCGCTCGATGGTCAGCAACTCGTTGAGCACGGAGATTTCCGAGATTAAATTGGTGTTGTCCTCGCCCTGGCTCGACATGGCCGAGATGATATCGCCGACCCGGGTGGCCAAGGCTTCGATCTCCTTGGCGCGGGCTTCGGTTTCGCCGCGCACCCGGTCGATCTTGGATTGGGTCTTGTTGATGAATTCCTGGGTTTTTTTGTACTCGCTGTTGGGATCGGTGGCATCAGTGGTTTGCGCCGCCAGCGCACCCGGCCACAAAATGATCAATCCCAAAAGCATCCACAATCGCATGGGTTGGCTCCCTCAAAAACCCGTAGCGGTCTGAGAATAGCCGCCCTGGCACCCAAATTACAATTGCCGGCAACAAAAGGGGCGCGCCTCATAGAGAAGCGCGCCCCGATATTTGCTTTCAATCCAGGGTCAGGCGGCTTGTTTGTCATCCTGGCCGAGGATTTTCCGGGCCTTGCCGACCAGGGTTGCGGCGGGGCCGTCCTTGATGGCGACGCGCCTCGGCTGCAAGGCTTCGGGCAATTCGCGCACCAGATCGATGGTCAGCAATCCATTGTCCAGATTGGCGCCCGAGACCTTGACATGATCAGCCAGATCAAAGGCTTGGCTAAACGAGCGGGCCGCAATGCCCCGGTGCAGGAATTTGCCGCCGCTATCGCCATCGGTGATGTTGCCGGCGACGCTGAGCGCGTTTTCCTTGATCTGGATGTCCAGATCCTGTTCGCGGAAACCGGCCACCGCCATGGTGATCCGGTAGGCGTCCTGATCCACGGTTTCGATGTTGTAGGGCGGATAACCGGGCGCTTGATCGGCGCGCTCGGACGCCGTGCCGAGCATCCGCTCGATACGGTCAAATCCAACGGAATAACGGAAAAGGGGTGAGAAATCGTAAGTACGCATGACATATCCTCCAATAAAGCGATATGGGTTTATGAACCCGCCAAAATGGCCGGGTTCGGGCTGCAAAGATGGAATATGGGCCCGCATTCGGCGCCCGCTTCCAATACTGATATAGCCCGCTGGAAACGCCGCGCAAGTGTTTGGGCGCAAAAACGGAGAATAATTAAATGGAACCGCCGAAAATTATTCGACGATATAAACGCAGGCGGTGAGCCCGGCGATCAGAACCGTGAGTACGAAAACGAATTCCATGTGGCAAATTCCCTGGATAGCTGTTTTTTCCCTTTTGCCGCAAAAGAATTAACACAAGGTTAATTTAGGGCTCTGCCGCGCACCCGCGGTGCTTAGTCGTTCCAGTAATCGCCCTTCTTGGCCAGTTTGCCGACGATATCGAGCCATTCCTTGTCGCCCGAGCGGATGCCGCGCTTGCCGGCGTTTATCCAGGCCCGGTTGATGCCGTGGGTCAGATTTAAATAGAGCTTGTCATTCACGATGACAAAAGCGTCCGGATCAATGTCGTCTGCGTATCCGTGCGCGATGCCCCAGGCTCAATAGCCGCCATATTGAGGCGCAAATTTCTCCGGATTAACCGCAAACATGTCGCGGTGGGCGGCGCTTGCAAACTGCCACGTGGCGCCCTTCCAGCGATGCACAATATCGCTCGTGCCCTTGACCGCCTTTTTTTCGGTGAAATAGGCGACCGTATCGTAGCCGTGGATGGCGATATCGCCGGAGGCGACATTGATCTCAGCGCTGGCGTTAAGCCCGGGCTGGAACAAGCCGGCGATCACAATAAACAGAACGGCGGTAACGCCGCCGAACAAGATGCCTTTCATCAGATTTTTAAAGGTCAATGGATTGGCTCCTGGATTTCTCGGATCATACATTCAAAATAGCGGCGCCGCCGCCAGCCCGCCAATCACCTTTTCTCGACTTAGGGCCAATGGGGTTGCTATTATGCGGATCTTACCAATTCAGGGAGAAAATGATGGCTGCCGACGGAAATGGCGCCCGCCTGCGCACCAGCCAAGCGGACATGGACGCGCTGATCGCCCAGTTGAAGGCCACCTACGGCGAGCGCGCCTCGACCTCGCTGGCGGTGCGCGAACAGCACGCGCAAGGCTTCTCGTTCCACGATATAAGGCCCGCCGACGTGGTGGTGACCGCCAAAACCGAGGCCGAGGTCGCCGATATCGTCGTCGCCGCCGCCAAATACAATGCGCCGGTTATCGCCTACGGCACCGGTACCTGCATCGAAGGCCAGCTGGCGGCGCTGGAAGGCGGTGTCTGTATCAATGTGGCCGACATGAATTCTGTCATCACCGTCAATCCTGAGGATATGGACGTCACCGTCGAGCCCGGCGTCACGCGCAAACAGTTGAACGAGCATTTGCGCGATACCGGCCTGTTCTTTCCTGTCGATCCCGGCGCCGACGCCTCCATCGGCGGCATGGCGGCGACGCGGGCGTCGGGCACCAACGCTGTGCGCTACGGTACCATGCGCGAGAACGTGCTTGGCCTCCGCGTGGTGCTTGCCGATGGGCGCGTCATCCATACTGGCGGGCGCGCGAGGAAGTCGGCCGCGGGCTATGATCTGACGCGGCTTTTCGTCGGCTCCGAAGGCACCCTCGGCGTGATCACGGCGATCACGCTACGGCTCTACGGCATCCCGGAAGCCATTTCCTCGGCGGTGGTCCAGTTCGACGACATGGAAGGCGCCGTCAATGCGGTCATCGCCACCATCCAGTGGGGCATCCCCATCGCCCGCATCGAATTTCTCGACGAAGTGCAGATGGACGCCATCAACCGCTATTCGAAGCTCAATTACGGCCTCAAGCCCACATTGTTTTTGGAGTTTCACGGCTCGACAAGCGGCGTCACCGAACAGAGCGAACGCATGGGCGAGATTTGCGGCGAGTTTGGCGGCGGCGATTTCCAATGGACCACCGATGCCGAGGAAAGCCGGCGCCTGTGGCAGGCGCGCCACGACGTGGCCTTCGCCTGCGTTGCCTTGCGCCCCGGCAGCCAGGCCATGGCCACCGATGTCTGCGTTCCCATATCGCGCCTCGCCGAATGCGTATTGGAGACGCGCAAAGATATCGACGAAGAGGGCATCGTTGCGCCCATCGTCGGCCATGTGGGCGACGGCAACTTCCACGTGGCGTTCCTGATCGGCCCCGATGACCGCGATGGCGATTTGATCGTCGCCAACCGCATTTACAAAAAACTGGTGGAGCGGGCCATTGCAATGGGCGGCACCTCCACCGGCGAGCACGGCGTCGGCCAGGGCAAAATGGCCTATATGGACCTGGAACATGGCGAGGCGCTGGATGTGATGCGCAGCGTCAAGATCGCGCTGGATCCGAAAAACATCATGAATCCGGGGAAAATCTTCACCATTTGAGGTTTTTTAAAATAATTTCCCCTGTGTGATCGGCATCACATACAAATTCTGTTGGCGCGGCTAATATCTCCTCAAGATCACACGGGACTGGACCCCCCGGCAAAATGATCCTCCTCCTGAGACCTCCCCCCTCCTCCCCCGGCCCCGTAAGGGCCGGTTTTTATTTGTGTCCCCCGTAAGGGCCGGTTTTTATTTGTGCGCTAATGGCGACTGGCCAATGTTGCTTCCGGCAGGGATAATAGAGCACGAAAATATTCCCGGCCGTATTTCAGGAACACCCCCCTCTGTGACAATCGAAACGGAGACCAGCGCCAGCCAGCGCGCCATCGGGTTGCAGGCGGTTTTTTACGCGGCCTTGTTTTCCGGGCTGCTGGCCATCATGTGGGTCATTGTTCGCCAGGTAGCGGAGCGTATTCACGCCGTCGAGATCACCTTCTTCGGCGTCACCTTCGGATTTCTGGTGTTACTGCCGGCGGCGTTGCGCCACGGAATGGGGGTCTTTCACACAAGGCGCCTGGGCACCCATATGGTGCGCGGGCTGGTCAACGCGATTGCCATCCTGACCTGGTTCACGGCGCTTACCTTGATGCCGCTGGCGGATGCGGCGGCGCTCAATCTGTTGGCGCCGTTGCTGGTGACCGCCGGCGCCATCGTGTTTTTGGGCGAGAATGTCGGGCCGCGGCGCTGGCTGGCCCTCGGCCTCGGCGCCCTGGGCGGGCTGGTGATTATCCGGCCCGGCTTTCAGGAAATCAGCTTCGGCGTCTGGCTGGCCCTGGCCACGGTGGTGTTTTCGGCGATCCAGCGCCTGCTGGCCAAATCCCTGGCGGCAACCGAGAGCAACATAACCTCGGTGCTGTATCTGATGGCGTTCATGATCCCCGCCGCGGCGGTAGCGGCCAGTTTCGTCTGGGTATGGCCGACGCCGGAGGAATATCTGTGGCTGGCGGTGATCGGCGCGTTTTTGAGCGCCGGCCATTTTGCCCTGATGAAGTCGCTGCAACTGGCCGATGTCAGCGCCCTCGAGCCGATCAATTTCACCCGGCTGATCTGGGGTGCAGGCTTGGGCTTTTTCTTTTTTTCAGAAGTTCCCGATGTCTGGATCTGGGTCGGCGGCGCCATGATCATCTCGGCAACCACCTATGTGGCGCGCCGGGAAGCCGCGCTGCGCTCCGCCTAGCTCCGGTCTGTCTAATCGGCGGCGATGGTGCGCGCCGCCGGCAATATCAGCGACACCGTGGTCCCCTGGCCGGGCACGCTTTCTATTTCCAGCACGCCGCCATGCAGCTCGGCAAAGGAATTGGCGATGGTCAGGCCAAGCCCGGCGCCTTCGTGGCTGCGCGTCAGGCTGTCCTCTTCCACCTGATTGAATGGCGCCAGGATGCGTTGCAGATCATCGGGCGCGATGCCGATGCCGGTATCGGCAACGCTAAGCACGGCCTGGCCGTCTGCGCCCAGCCGGCATGCGGCGGTAACGGTGCCGCCATCGGGCGTAAACTTGACCGCGTTGGCCAGCAAATTCATTAGCACCTGGCGGATCTTGATGTCGTCGGCGAGCACCACGGTGGATACGCGGGCGCGCTCATAGCTCAGCGTGATGGACTTTTTGCCGGTCCGGTTCTCGATCAATTCCAGGCAATTCTCGATGCATTGATCGAGATCGATTTCGGTCTCGTTGAAGCTGTGCTCGCCGGTTTCGATACTGGAAAGCTCCAAAATATCGTTGATGATGCGCAACAGATGGGCGCCGGAATTGTGGATCAGGCGCACATAATCCTTATATTGATCGGAGCCCAACGCGCCGAACGCTTCCGAGCGCATGAGATCGGAAAAACCGACGATGGCGTTCAGGGGCGTGCGCAATTCGTGGCTCATATTGGCCACGAAATGGCCCTTGACCCGGTCCGCCAATTCGGCCGCTTCCTTGGCCTTCAAAAGCTCCCGGGCGCGAATTTCCAAATCCAGGTTGGTCTTGTGCAGGGCCGCCACCGCCCGGTTCTGTTCGGTCACGTCGAACACTTCGGCCATGAAACGGTTTTCGCGATCGTCGAAGTCGGTGAAATTCATGCGCACATCCGAGACCGTGCCATCCACGGCCACCAGCTTGACCAACTGCATGGCGTCGTCGGACAGAATTTCGCCGAGGGCGGCGCGCATGATCTCGCGGTAATCATCGTCGATAAAATCAAACAGCGAACGGCCGGTAAACTGGCCCGCGCCGCGGCCGCCGAGAAGCCGAATACCAGCCTGATTGATAAAGGTGATATCGCCATTGCCCTTACAAATGCAGGACATGTTTTGGGCATTATCGATCAGCTTGCGGTAGCGGCTTTCGGAGCGGTGGATGTCTTCGGACAAATGCACCCGGTCGGATATGTCGTGGACGCTGATCACGGTCATGCCGGGCCCGAAATCAGCGCCGGCGAAGAAACTGGCGTCGGCGCTGAAGGGGACGCCATCGGCGGCTTTCAGTTTGAGCGGGATCGGCTTGTCGCCAATCAGACGGCCATCGAAAATATCCGGCTCGGAATAGGCGGGCGCATAGTCGGGCGCCAAAAAATCGCAAAACGAGGCCCCGGCCAAAACTTGATCATCGCTGGCCAGCAGCTTGCGCCGGCCAGCCTCGTTCAAATACACGACCCGGCCGCCATCGCAGAGGAATATGAAATCCCGCGAATATTCAAAGGCCCGCGTCATATCGGTTTCCGGGGGGCGTCCGGGCCCGGAATTCGGCAACCCGCCGGCTTCGGCTTCGCCCGTCTGCAAAGATCGATCGATACTCAAAGATACGGCTCCCCCTGGAACACAAAACCCATAGTCCCGGCGCCAAGCGCCGCGCACAAAGTCGGCTCCCCGCTTAACGCTCCGGCAGGCCGATCCCTATTCCAATGAAATGGTTATGGCGCTCCCCCGCGTCTTCTTTCGGTTTTCCGTCTATTAACAAGGGTATATACCTATAAATGCACCCCGCGAAGGCGTGCAAACCTAAAAAAGGGCGCGCACTATGCCGCCGTCGGCGCGCAGGGCGGCGCCGTTGATGGCCGAGGCTTTGGGCGAGCAGAGATAGGCCACGAAGCTGGCGATCTCATGGGGTTCCGCCCAGCGCTGCAGCAACGATGTGCGCCCTTCGCCGTCGCCGAAATAGTCTTGGCTCATGGCTTCCGGGGTGGTGCCCTCGATCTCGGCCATCTGCTTCATGAACGCTTCGACGCCATCGGTCCAGGTCGGCGCCGCCAGCACCGTGTTGACGGTAACCTCGGTGCCGGCGGTCGCCTCGGCCAGGCTGCGGGCGACCGACACCTGGGCAGTTTTGGTCATGGCGTAGTGGGCCATCACCGGGTTGGGTTTTTCGCTTTGGTCCGATCCGATAAAGATGATGCGCCCCCAGCCGCTTTCCAGCATCGCCGGCATAAGGCTGCGCGCCAGACGCACGCCGCTCATCACGTTCAACTGGAACATATCGATCCATTCGTCGTCGGAGATTTCGAAGAAAGGCTTTACGGTAAAGACGCCCACATTGTTGACCAGAATATCGATCGGCGCGGCGATCTGATCCAACAATGTTTGCGCGCCGGCGGCGCCCGACAAATCGGCGGCGACGGCGGTGACATCGCCGAGGACCGACAAATCATCGGCGGCCTTGGCCAGGCGGGGCGCATCGCGGCCATTGATAATCACGGCGGCGCCTTCGGCCAGCAAATCAGCGGCGATGGCGCGGCCAATCCCGAGGCTTGATCCGGTCACCAGCGCACGCTTGCCCGATAGGTCTAAATTCACAGGTTGGGTCCCCCAATGACTTAATACTGATGCTCGGGTTTAGCCCGCCATTGTAGGCAGCCGCTTGTCCGACAATCAATCGCCATCGGTAGCGGTCATCCGGTCGAGGCGCAGCCGGTGGCGCGCATCGGTCAGCCGCCGGGCGGCCGCCAGCACCGCCCCCAATACGCCGAGGGTAGTGCCGCCGGCGATCAGGAACATGATCAAAAGCTGATACTTGACCGCTTCCATGGGCTCGACCCCGGCCAGGATTTGCCCGGTCATCATGCCCGGGATCGACACCAGACCGACCGCCGACATGGAATTTATGATCGGGATCAGGCCGCTGCGCAGGGCTTCCCTTGTAACCCCGCTCATGGCGGCGGTGATGGTGTGGCCGAGGGCCAGGCGGGCTTCGATGGCGCTCTTCTCGCGCGCCATGCCGTTCAGCAGGCGGTCCAGGCCGATGGCGATGCCGGTCATGATGTTGCCGAGGATCATGCCCAAGAGAGGCAGCGCAACCCGCGCTTCGTACCAGGGATCGGGCCGCACCTGGGTGGTCAGGGCAAACAGGGTAACCACGGATCCGGCGATCAACATGGTCGTCGTGCCGAGCCCGTAAGCCCACCAGCCGGTCAGTTTTCGAGATTGGCGGGCCATCACTTCGCGCCCGGCGAACAGGATCATGATCAACGCGGTGGCCGAAGTGAACAAGGGCGATGCCAGATCGAACAGAACCTTGAGCACCAGGCCCAGCAGCAGCAACTGAATGACCATGCGCACCGCCGCGATCACCATCTGGCGGGCGAGGCCGAGGCGCAGCACAATCGAAAACACGGCGTTGAGGACCAGCAACAAGGCCGCGATACCGATATCGAAAGCGCTGAGCGATATGAAACTCAAAGCGCGTCCTCCGAGACCACGCCCGCATCGATGCGCAGCCGCCGCGTGGCCAGCCGCCCGGCCTGCTCGGCGGCGTGGGTAACCAGAAGAAGCGCCGCGCCGGCGGCCAGCCGCTTGGTCAGAATATCCTCGACCATCGCCACCGCGCCCGGGTCCAGCCCCGAGGTCGGCTCATCGAGCAGCATCACATCGGGCCGGGCCAGGAGCAGGCGGGCGAGGGCGAGGCGCTGGCGCTCCCCGGTCGACAACCGCGCCACCTGCCAGCCAAGCGCGCCGGCGGCAATGCCAAGGTCCGCCAGCAAAGGTGCCGCCGCCACGTGATCGCCGAAATGAACACCGACGGCGTCCGCCCACCAGCCGCTTTCGGACGCCAGGTACCCAACCCGGCGGCGCCATTCCGGGGCGCCGATTTCGTCCCGGCTGGTACCGGCCAGAAAAACCGATCCCTGGTTCGGATCGAGATCGGCAATGGCCCTTAAAGCCAAGGATTTGCCGGCCCCCGATGGCCCCGAAAGCGCAATGCATTCGCCGGCCGCAATTTGCAGGCTGAACGGATGTAACCCGGGCCGGTGTAAATTTTGAATTTTAAGCATGAATCATTGTCCGGGAGCTTTCCAGGTCCAGCGAACATAGCAACCTCGGCGCCAATAAAGAAGCGGCCCCGCCCGTTGCCCGACGAAACCGCTTCCAATCAGTGGTCCTTCATACCCCGAAGGGTCCCTGGGATTTCTGAAGAGATCCAGCCGTTTTCACGCGCCTTGCGGCCCATGTCCGCGACTTGATCCGCTGCGATTCTAACGCCGGCTGGCGCCCGGACAAGAGACATTCGATCCACAGCCTTGTGGAACCTGGGGATAATTGCCCGGCAACCACATCGCTTATTCTTGCTTTCCCGCTGCCGCTCGCAACCGTTAGAATTCCAGCGTAATATCCTATTTTGGAGGCAGGCCACTTGGTCAAATCGGCAGCCATGCTTATTGCCCTGTTGATTGCCATGGGCAGCGCCCATGCCGGGCCGTTGCAGGATGGCTTTGAAGCCGCCGGGCGGGGCGATTACAAGGCGGCGTTCCGCTTGTGGCGGCGCCTGGCGGCAAAAGGCAATGCCGAAGCCGAATATGCCATCGGCATCATCCATGACGAAGGCCTTGGCCGGCCCAAGGACCACCAAGAAGCAGTGCGCTGGTACCGGCGCGCCGCGCACCAAGGCTTCGCCCGGGCCGAATACAATCTCGGCGTATCCTACGAAGACGGCCAGGGCATCGGCCGCGACTACGGGCAAGCGGTGCGCTGGTACCGCCAGGCCGCCGAGCATGGCCACCAAATGGCGCAAGACAATCTTGGCGTCATGTACGCCAAGGGCAGGGGTGTGTGCAAAAACGATGTTACCGCCAATATGTGGCTCATCATCGCCGCAGCCGGCGGCAATCGAACCGCCGCCCAAAACAGGGCGATGACCGAACAGACCATGACGGCAGCGCAAATCATTGCGGCACAAAAGCTGGCGCGTCAATGGATGGCCGATTACCGGATATGAGAAACCTGGAATAAAAATTGGCGCGCCCGAAGGGATTCGAACCCCTGACCTTCCGCTCCGGAGGCGGACGCTCTATCCAGTTGAGCTACGGGCGCGCATGTCCCGCAACATGCGGGCGCGCACCATACCCCCGCCCCGCAAGGGCGTAAAGCGCCGCCTCTAATCATTGCCCCTGTTTGACCCAGGCCAGGATATCGGTCCAAACCCGCTTGCCTTCGAGATCGCGGAGCAGCATGTGATAGCCGCCTTTATAGCGGCGCAATTGCCGGCGCCCCTTGGCCGCCGCCGGCAAGCTGGCGAGCATTTTATCGGTCGGGCCTTGGCGGATCACCTCGTCATTGTCGCCATAGAGGATCAGCGATTTGGTCTCAAAGCGCGGCGCCGAGTTAAGCGCCGCATCCATCAGATTGACCAGCCCCCAAATGGTATCGACGCGGGTTTCCTTGATCACCTTGGGATCGCGGCCAAGGGCGCGCAGCATTTCGATATTGTCCGACGGCTTGATGTTCAGCCCGCGCCCGCTCAGCGTCAGCCACGGCACCGTGTGTGCCGCCAGCCACAGGGTCCAGCGCTGGTAAAACGGCATGGTGGAGCGGCCCCAAACGGCTGGCGCCACCAGGATGACGCCATCGGCATCAGGCGCTTCGTTGCCGGCGAACGCAGTCATGGCGACGGCGCCGCCCATGGACATGCCGAGCACATAGAACGGCACCCGGGCGTGGCGGGCGCGGAGCAGCTTCGCCGCCGCCGCCAGATCATCGGTGAAAGCCGCCGTTCCCGGCCACAATCCGGTGCCGGTTGCGGCGCCGAAGCCGCGCTGGTCATAGGCATAGACCTGGACGCCCTCATTTTGCCAGAACCCGGCGGCGTCATTTATGAAATTGCCGTAATCGTTAAAGCCGTGCAGGGCCAGGATCACCGCCTTGGGCGCCGCCGCCGTCTGCCACACATGCAGCGGCAGATGCGCGCCGTCGGCCATCACCAGGGCCGCGCCATCGATGGCGGGCGGGGCCAGCGATGGGCCGGGCGCGTTCAGCACCGGCGCGCAGGAGGCCAGCAGAAGCAACAGCGCCGCCATCGGCCATGCGGCGCCTCGGTTGCGTGTCTCCGTTATCGAGCGCATGAAATTGTCCAATTGGGCATTTGATTACCGGTGCATCTTCGGTATCATTCGCCCATGCCCTGGTCAACGACCGGCAATCGAACATGCTCCGGTCAACGACCGGCAATCAAATGGAGAGCACGATGGCCGCCTCAGATGAAGACCAAGCCGTAACCGTCCAGGAACGCCGCGTCTATTGTGACGGCGGCGGCGGCGCCCTTGGCCATCCGGGCGTCTATTTGAATATCGAAGCGGTCGGCCATGTGGCCTGCCCCTATTGCAGCCGCCGTTTCGAGCTGGCCGACGGCGCCGGCGGCGGGACCGGCCACTAATCGCGAAAGAGACCACATGGATCACGTCTTTCTGATCGACGGCTCGGGATTTATTTTCCGCGCCTTTTACGGCATCAAGGCCGATATGAGCCGCGCCGACGGCACGCCCACCAACGCCGTCTTCGGCTTCACCCAGATGCTATTGAAAATGGCCGACGATACCGACGCCGATTATATCGCCGTTGTCTTCGACCGGGCCCGCAAAACCTTCCGCTCCGACATCTATCCCGAATACAAAGCCCACCGGCCGCCGCCGCCGGACGAGTTGATCCCGCAGTTTGATCTGGTGCGCGAAGCCACCGAAGCGATGAATATCGCCATGGTCGATATGGACGGCTTCGAGGCCGATGATCTGATCGCCACCTATGCCCGCCAGGCCGTCGAAGCCGGCGCCAACGTGACGGTGGTTTCGTCGGACAAGGATTTGATGCAGCTGGTCGGGCCCAAGGTCAAAATGTTCGACGCCATGAAGAACAAGGAGATCGGCCCCGATCAAGTGCGCGAGAAATTCGGCGTCGGGCCGGACCGGGTCATCGACGTGCAATCCCTGGCCGGCGATTCGTCCGACAACGTGCCCGGCGTGCAAGGCATCGGCGTCAAGACGGCGGCGCAGCTGGTGGAAGAATATGGCGATCTCGACGCTATCCTCGCCCGCGCCGAAGAGATCAAGCAGCCCAAGCGGCGCCAGGTATTGATCGATCAGGCGGACATGGCGCGGGTATCGCGGGAACTGGTTACCTTGCGCCGCGACGTGCCGGTGGAGGTGCCCTTGGAAAGCTTCAAGGCGCGCGAGATCGATGCGGAGAAATTGCTGGCCTTCCTGCAGCAACAGGAATTCAAATCCCTGATCGCTCGCATGGAAAGCCGCTTCGGCATCAAGGCGCCGGAGGGTGAGGCCGCACCAAAGCCGGCGGCACCGGCGGCGTCTGCTGATGATGTTGATGCGCCCGTCGCCGAAGAGGCGTCAGCCGAAGCCTTCACCGGCGAGACCGAATATGAGCTGGTTCAGGACAAAGTGCGGCTACAAGCCTGGATCGACGAAGCCGCCAGCGCCGGTGTTTTCGCGGTCGATACGGAAACCACATCCCTCAACGCCATGCGCGCCGAATTGGTCGGCATCTCGCTGTCCATCGAGCCCGGCAAGGCCTGCTATATCCCCCTCGCCCATACCGAGCCGGAGCAACAATCGAGCCTCGATCTCGGGCTCGAGGACACCGCCAAGCCGAAAGGCGGCATCAAGCAGATCAAGCGCGATGACGCGCTGAAATTATTGAAGCCGCTGCTGCAAGATCCGGGCGTGCTCAAAATCGGCCACAACATGAAATACGATGCCAAGATTTTTGCCCATTACGGCATCGAGGTGGCGCCCATCGACGACACCATGCTGCTCTCCTATGTGCTGGAAGGTGGCTTGCACGCCCACAATATGGACGATCTGGCGGCACTGCATCTGGGCCATCAGACGATCAAATTCAAAGACGTGGCCGGCACCGGCAAGGCGCAGGTGACGTTCGACAAGGTGCCGCTGGAGACGGCGCTGGATTACGCCGCCGAGGATGCGGACATCACCCAGCGTCTTTATCGAATGCTAAAGCCGCGCCTGGCGCGGGAACATATGGTCGCCATCTACGAGGTGATGGAACGGCCCCTGGTCGGCGTGCTGAAGCAAATGGAAAGCAACGGTATTTGCGTCGATGCGAAGATGCTGAAAGGCCTCTCCGCCGATTTTGCGAACCGCCTGGCCGATCTGGCGGTGGATATCCACCAACTTGCCGGGCGCGAATTCAACATCGCCTCGCCGAAACAGTTGGGCGAGATTCTGTTCGATGAAATGGGTTTGGAGGGGGCCAAGAAAACCAAGACGGGCGCCTACGGTACCGGCGCCGAGGTGCTCGAAACCCTGGCCGCCGAGGGCCACGATCTGCCCGCCCGGGTGCTCGATTGGCGCCAGTTGGCGAAATTGAAAAGCACCTATACGGATAGTCTGGTCGAAGACATCAATCCGGCGACGGGGCGGGTGCATACCAATTACGGCCAGGCCATCGCCTCCACCGGGCGGCTGTCATCCAACGATCCCAACCTGCAGAACATTCCGGTGCGCACCGAAGAGGGTCGCAAGATCCGCCAAGCCTTCGTTGCCGCCGATGGCCATGTCTTGTTGTCGGCGGATTACTCGCAGATCGAGCTGCGCTTGCTCGCCCACGTGGCCAAGATCGACGTGCTGATCGAGGCCTTCAAGGCCGGCGAGGACATCCATGCCCTGACCGCCAGCCAGGTGTTCGGCGTGCCCATCGACGGCATGGACCCGATGGTCCGCCGCCAGGCCAAAGCGATCAATTTCGGCATCATCTACGGCATCTCGGCCTTCGGGCTGGCGCGCCAGCTCTCCATCGGGCGCGGCGAGGCGTCGGATTATATCAAAGCCTATTTCCAGCGCTATCCGGGTATCCGCGATTACATGGACGAGACCAAACAGGCCGCCCGCGAGAACGGCTTTGTGACCACATTATATGGGCGCAAATGTCATACGCCGGGCATCGCCAATTCCAATTCGGCGCATCGCAGCTTTGCCGAGCGCGCCGCCATCAACGCCCCCATCCAGGGCGGCGCCGCCGATATCATCAAGCGCGCCATGATCAAACTGCCGGGCGCCCTGACCAGCGCCGGGCTAAACGCGGCCATGCTGTTGCAGGTGCATGACGAATTGATATTCGAAGTGCCGGAAGCCGAGCTGGACGCGACCAAGGTGCTGGTGAAAAAGGTCATGGAATCGGTCGCTCATCTGGACGTACCGCTGATCGTCGACACCGGCCACGGCGCCAACTGGGACGAGGCGCATTAATGGGTGGATTTGCAATCAATGCCGCTGATTTTCTAGCGGTAAATTATTCTGGCCTGGACATAGTATATACAAATGTATATAATTTATGGAAAATTTGAATGGGACTCGGAGAAAGCCAAGTCTAATCTTGATAAGCATAAAATCAGCTTCGAATTGGCCACGGAAATTTTTACTGGGCCAAGATTGGAAGTTTTAGACACGCGTGAAGACTGCGGTGAAGACCGCTTCATATCTCTCGGCGAGGTCGAGGGAAGATGTTTCTTGGTCGTTCACACGCCCCGCACAGGGAGAACCCGGATAATATCGGCACGAAAGGCGATAAAAAGTGACCAAAGCAGGTACTACAAAGAAATCTACGGCGAAGCCTAAACCCACTGGCAAGAGCCAAAAGTTGCGCCGCGTCGCTACGACCGGAGAGATTGTCCGGTCCGGGGCAACGTCCCAAACAACACGGCGGTCAAAGACAGAAAAAGCCAGAAACTCCATCAATTGGACGGAAATTGACAATTTAGATGACCAGCAGATCAAAGAGGCTGTAGCCCGAGACCCGGACGCCGCACCAATCGCGGGTGATGAATTCTGGAAAAATGCCAGAGTAGTCTTGCCAGTTCCGAAACAGGCCATCTCTATTCGCCTTGATGAAGATGTGCTGGCTTTTTTCAAGGACTCGGGACCCGGCTACCAAAGCCGGATAAATGCGGTCCTACGATCTTATGTGGATGCGAAAAAATAATCCGTGTTGCCCCACCAGCGCATGTCACGGTAAATTTAGTTCATATTCGGGGGGCGAGCGGGAATAATGGGGGCAGATAGGCGTTGATCAGTTGATGCCCTTGTATTCCTTGAAATCTGCGCGGGAGATACCGCATGTTGATCCGTATTAAAAAAGCCTCCGAAGTGAACCCCTCGGAAATCACATCCAAGGAAGCGATCCTGGGCCGGCGTGCCTTTATGACGGCAGCGGCGGCGGCCTCGGGCGTGGCGTTGTTGCCCACATTTGCCGGGCCCGCCTTCGCCGGCGTGCGCCTGGAAAACGTCAAAAAGACAAGCTGGGGCGAGGCTGAAAAACCGGCCACCCTGGAAGGCATCACCAGCCACAACAATTTCTATGAATTTGGCACCGGCAAGTCGGACCCAAAGCGCAACGCCCATACGTTGAAGCCCAAACCCTGGACCGTGGAGATCGCCGGCCATGCGGAAAAGACCGGCACTTTTGGTCTGGACGACTTGATCAAGCCGCACCAGTTGGAAGAACGCATCTACCGCATGCGCTGCGTCGAGGCCTGGTCCATGGTGATCCCCTGGGTCGGCATTCCCTTGGGCGATGTTTTGAAGCGCTTCAATCCCTCCTCGAAAGCCAAATATGTGGCCTTCGAGACCCTGGTCGATCACGCGCAGATGCCCATGCAAAGTTCGCCCAGCCTGCCCTGGCCGTACCTTGAGGGTTTGCGCATGGACGAGGCCATGCATCCGCTGACCTTGCTCGCCGTCGGCATCCATGGCGAGGTGATGCCCAACCAGAACGGCGCGCCGGTGCGCCTCGTTGTCCCCTGGAAATACGGCTTCAAGGGCATCAAGTCCATTGTCAAAATCTCCTTCGTGGAGAAACAGCCGCCGGCCACCTGGAACATCCAGGCGCCCCGGGAATACGGTTTTTACTCCAACGTCAATCCCGATCGCAGCCATCCCCGCTGGAGCCAGGCGCAGGAACGGGTGATCACCGGCGAGGGCGGCCTCAAGGCCTTGTTCGCGCCCCGCGCCGAAACCAAGATGTTCAATGGATATGCCGAAGAGGTCGCCAGCCTTTATGCCGGCATGGACCTGATTAATAATTTTTGAGGCATCATGGCGGCCAAATTATCGCAAAAAGCATCGCGCCGGATTTTCAAGCCGCTTGTCTTCCTGATCGCTTTATTGCCGCTCGCCTGGCTCCTCTATGCGCTCTATTCCGATACCGTCCTCGGCACCCGCCTGCTGACCAACGATCCGGTACAGAAGCTGGACCGGGAATTGGGCGATTGGGCGCTGATCCTGATTATCGTCACCTTGGCGGTCCGCCCGGCGCGGGAAATTTTGGGGATCAACGAAATAATTGCCTACCGGCGCATGATCGGCTTGTTCGCCTTTTTCTATGTGTTGCTGCACCTGTCCAGCTACACGGTTTTGAACCTGCAATTCAATCTTGATGAGTTTCTCGTCGATGTGGCGAAACGGCCGTTCATCACCATCGGGGTGATCAATTTCGTGGGCTTAGCGGCGCTTGCCGCCACCTCCACCCGCGGCATGATCCGGCGGCTGGGGGGGCGCAATTGGCGGCGGCTGCATATGGCGATCTATGGCATATCGGTGCTCGGGCTGATCCATTTTATCATGATGATCCGCGCCGATTTCTCGCGCCCCTTTATCTATGGCGGCTGTATCGCGGTTCTGCTCGGCTACCGGCTTTGGGCGGCGCAGCGAAAGAACGCCAAGGCAAAACCCGCCTAGTCTTCGTCTGCTGCCGGCGCCCCGAATCCCGAGTAATTCAGACTTTTCAAGACAGCATCGATATTGGTCAGGTCCGAGGGCAGCACGACGCGGGTATCGGGCGCCGCCAGGGCGGTCAGTTTTTGCAGATAGCGCTCGGCCAGTTGCAGGCGGATGGAATCGTCGCCGCCGGGCGAGGATTTGATGGCGGCGGCGACCACCTCGATGGAATTGGCGGTGGCCTCGGCGATGGACAGGATTTCCTGGGCCTGGCCCTCGGCCTCGTTGACGGTGCGCTGCATCTGGCCCTCGGAGAGGTTGATGGCTTCAGTCTTTTCGCCTTCGGAGGTGTTGATGCGGCTTTGCTTTTCGCCTTCGGAACGGGCGACGATGGCGCGCCGCTCGCGCTCGGCGGTCACCTGTTTTTCCATGGCCTCGTGCACCGATGGCGGCGGTGTCAGGTTCTTGATCTCGTAGCGGTGGACGCGGATGCCCCAGGCCTCGCCGGCGGCGTCCAGCGCCTCGACCACCCGGGCCGAAATAAGCGACCGCTCTTCAAAGGTTTTATCCAGATCCAACGTGCCGATCACCGAGCGCGTGGTGGTCTGCGCCAATTCCATGGCGGCGACGCCGTAATTGGTGACGCCGTAGCTGGCGCGTACCGAATCAATCACCGAAATATACATGACACCATCGACCTCGATGCGCACCTCGTCGGCGGTGAAGCATTCCTGCGGCGGCACCTCGACGGTCAGCTCTTTCAAATCGAGCTGATAGGCAACTTTTTCGACGAACGGGATCAGCGCATGGAAGCCGGCGCCGAGGGTCCTGCTGTACTTGCCCAGCCGTTCGACCACATAGGCCGATTGCGTCGGAACGATCTTGATAGAGGTGAAAAATCTGAAGATCAAAACGAGGAAGACGATGCCCCAGACGGTAAAGTTGAAAATATCGGAAACCGGGATATCGGTGAAAAGGCTTTCAATGGATGACATTTGATCTCTCCCTATTCGCCGCTAGGCGCCCAAGGGCCGGTTGCCGGCCGGCCGGCCTCGTCGCTATCCCCATCCGGCAGCTCACCGCCGGTAATCGTCGACAGACCTTGGAAAAAGCCCTGCACGTTGGCCAGTTCCAGCGGGATCACGGAAACGTCGGCGCGTTCGGCGATATCGCCCAAGGTTTCGATATAGCGGCCCACCAGCTGCGCATTGATGGCGGCGTTGCCGCCGGGCTTTTCGATTGCCTTGGCGATCATTTCGGTGCCCTTGGCGGTCGCCCCGGCGACCAGCGAGATCGATGTGGCGCGCCCCTTGGCCTCGTTGATGCGGCGCTGCTTCTCACCTTCGGAGAGGTTGATCTCGGCCTGGCGCTCGCCTTCGGAGAGGTTGATGGTGGCTTCTTTTTCGGCATCGGCGTTGGTAATCTCGGCTCGTTTCTGGCGCTCCGCCTCCATCAGTTTTTCCAAGGTGAGCATCACGTCTTGCGAGGGCGTGATATTCTTCAGCTCGTACCGCAGGATTTTAATGCCCCACGGGTTCGACGCTTCGTCGATTTCCCGAACAATGGCTTCGTTCAGCCTTTCCCGCTCGGAAAAGGTCTGGCCCAGAGACAGCTTGCCGACCTCGGCGCGCATGGTGGTCTGCGCCAGATTGACCGCGGCGCGGTGATAATCTTCGATGCCGTAGCTGGCCCGCTCGGGATCGGTCACCTTCAAATAGACAATGCCATCGACGTGAACCTGAATATTGTCGCGGGTAATGCAGTTTTGGCCCGGGATATCCAAAACCTGTTCCCTGATATCGTGGCGGTAGGCAACCCGGTCGAAAATCGGAATGAGGAAATGAAAGCCCGGTTGCAGCACGGCACGGAAGCGGCCCAGCCGCTCGACCACGTTGACATCGCGCATGGGAACGACGATGAATGTCTTCCAAACGATAAATCCGGCGACCAGCAAAATTGCGGTAAGTATGGTCAACATAATTGAACTCCCAAAAACTTAATCGCTGGGCTCAACGACCCAGGCAAGGTTTTCACGGCGCACCAGCTTGGCCTCGGCGTCGATTTCCAGCACATGATCATCGCAGATCGCCGGCCAGGTGGTGCCGCGATAGCGGATACGGCCCTGATCTTGCGGGCTGATCGTCTCCGTAACGGTGACCACCGTGCCGGCCGCATCCAGGTCTTCGTTGGTGGATTCCCGGTCGCTTGTTCCGCCGGAGAAACGCTGCACCATGCTCCGAAATACAATGATCAATGCCAGCGAGACCACAAACCAGGTGGTAAAGGCGCCCATCCAATGGTCCAAGGCGCCGATCCAGAGCAGAAAGGCCACCGTCAGCGCGCCGCCGCCCAAAAACATGAGAATGGCGCCGGGAACCACAAGTTCCAGGACAATGAGGGCGATGCCGCTGATTAGCCAGTAAAGTTCCATCTATGAGCTATTATAACCTGAAATTGCGCATCAAAGCAGGTTATTGCCTTCGAAGCGCTTGCGCCATGCCGGCAGGACGTCGGGATTGACCACGCATTTGGGTACCTCACCGCGCAAAGCAGTCAGCAATATCTCGGTCTGCATGGTGATGTTTTCGCCGCCGCCCATGGTTGCTCTGCCGCCGCCCGATGTGGTGCGCCCGGCGGAGTGCGGCGCCAGCATGATCTTGTCGCCCAACCCCAAAAGCGGCGATTGCTTGGGCGGCGGCTCGGCTTCATAGACATCAATGGCCGCCGCCGCGATGGCGCCGCTGTCGAGGGCGTGGATGAGCGCGTCCTGATCGACCAAGCCGCCGCGCGCCGCATTGATGAAAATGGCCGATGATTGCATGGCGCCGAACTCGGCCGCGCCGATGATGCGCCTGGTTTCATCGTTGAGATCGCAATGCAGGGTGACCACGTCGGATTCTTTGAGCAATGTTTCCAAATCGGCGCGCTCGGCGTTGTGATGGACGAATTTGGAATCCTCCACATAAGGGTCATAGGCCAGGATACGGACCCGCCAGGGCGCTAAAAGATCGCACAACCGGGAGCCGACCCGGCCCAAGCCGATAATGCCGACGGTGATGCCGCCATAGCCGTCGTGGCGGCGGCCGAGATAGGTGGCGCCCGGCTCGTCTTCGCGCCAGCCGCCTTCCTTCACATGGGCATCGCGGGCGCGGAGGTTCTTCAGCAATCCGAGCATGAAGGCAAAGGTGTTTTCCGCCACCGCGCCCCAGTTGGATTCTACCGGCGAGTTGGTGACGATCACGCCCAATTCGGTAGCCGCCGCCAAGTCGATATCGTCGTAGCCGATATTGTAGCGGCAATAGATGCGCAAATCGGGAAATTCGGCGAGCAGATCGCCGCCGATGTCAAAGCCTTCCAGGCGGGCGCCGATGATGGCAATGGCGCCGCCGCAGAGTTCCACATAGTCTTCGCGGGTGGCGTGAAACCCGGACGCCCAGGACGCATCGGCGATGGCCACATCGCAGCCGGCGGCTTCCATATAGGCGTAGGATTCGCCGCTCCTGTCCCAGGGAACGACGACGGCAACCTTCGGCTTAGTCATAAAAAATTCTCCGCAAATAATTCTGCCTGTGATTGCCGTAACGATTGCCACCCTGGCCGGCATCTCCAATAATAGTGATGCAAGCGCACATGCAACAAGAAAACATCAGGGGAGTACAATAATATGACACATGGTCTGAACCGCATCACCTGCACCCATGCCGGCGCCTTGCCGCGCTCGGAAGAGCTGACCGGGATGGTCTACGCCCACGCCGGCGGCGCGCCCATCGACGAAGCCGACATGAAGGCGCGCATTGCAGAAGAGACCCGTTCCGTGGTCGCCCGCCAGTTGCAATGCGGCGTCGATTGCGTCAATGACGGCGAAATGGCAAAGAGCAATTTCACCGCCTATGCGGGCCAAAGGCTGGCCGGGTTTGAATTGCGCCCCGATGATCAGCGCCCGCCCGGATACCCCTTGAGCATCATCGCCCGCGACAAGCAGCGCTATGCCAAATATTTCGAGAAAACCGGCGGCTGGGTGGTCCAGGTGGCGCCCAACAATGTGGTCGTCGAGGATCTGAAATATGTGGGCCAGGCGGCCATTGCCGAGGACATTGCCAATTTCAAGGCGGCGCTGGAAGGGCTTGAGCCGCAGCAATCCTACTTGCCGTCGGTGACGCCGGGCTCCATCGAGCATTGGCTGGCCAACGAGCATTACAGCTCCACCGAGGATTTCGTGTTCGCCATCGCCGAGGCCATGGGCGGGGAATATGAAGCCATCGCGGGCGCCGGTTTTCTGTTGCAGGTGGATGATCCAGACCTGCCCGACGGCTGGCAGATGCATCCCGGCATGAGCGTCACTGAGTACCGCAAATATGCGGAAATGCGGGTCGAAGCCTTGAACCATGGCCTGCGCAATATTCCGGCTGAGTCCATCCGCCTGCATGTGTGCTGGGGCTCCAACCACGGGCCGCACCAAAGCGATATCGGCATGCAGCATATTATTGATCTGATCTTCAAGGTGAAGGCGGGCAGCTATTCGTTCGAAGCCTCCAACCCCATGCACGAACATGAATGGAAGGTCTTCGAAGACGTGAAACCGCCCGAGGGCACTTATATCGTCCCCGGCGTGGTCGGCCATTGCACCGACTTTATCGAGCATCCGGAATTGATCGCTGAGCGGCTTTGCCGCTATGCCAATCTGGTGGGCCGCGATAATGTCATGGCCGGCACCGATTGCGGCCTCGGCCCCCGGGTCGGCGAGGCGGAAATCGCCTGGGCCAAACTGGAAGCCATGACCGAGGGGGCGCGCATCGCAACCAAACAATTGTGGAGATGATATGGGAATCAAATTTTTTGCAAGCATCGCATTGGCCATCAACGCCGCCCTGGTTTTGGCGGCGCCGGCCCTGGCCGAAGGCAACGCCAAGAAGGGCAAAGCCACGTTCGATACCCATTGCGGGACCTGCCATTGGGAGACCAAAGCAGGCGGCAACCTGGTCGGCCCAAATTTGAGCAGCGTCCTAGGCCGCAAAGCGGGAAGTTTTGAGGGATTTCATTATTCCGCCGCGATGAAGGCCAAATCCCATATTTGGACCGAGCCAAATCTGCTGCGCTTCCTGGCGGCACCGGACAAGATGGTGCCGGATACCGAAATGGGATTTGGCGGTTTCGCCGACGCCAATATGGCCCGCGACGTGATCGCCTACCTGAAAAGCGTGCAAGGCAAATAACCGGGAAATTGCCATCGCAACCAAACAATTGTGAGGATGATATGAAAATCAAATTCGACCCAGCCATCGCGCCCGCCTTTGCCGCCGCCCTGATGTTGGCGGCGCCGGCCCTGGCCGAGGGCAATGCCAACAAGGGCAAGGCCATCTTTGAAGAAGAATGTGCGGCCTGCCATTTCGAGAACAAGGCGGACGGCAACAATGTCGGCCCGAATTTGAGCAGCGTCATCGGGCGCAAGGCGGGAACCTTCAAGGGGTTTCGGTATTCCGATGCCATGAAGGCCAAAACCAATATCTGGACCGAGGCAAATCTGCTGCGCTTCTTGGCGGGGCCGGACAAGATGGTGCCGGACACGGAAATGGGCTTTGAAGGCTTTGCCGATAAACAAATGCGGCTGGACGTGATCGCCTATCTTAAACGTCAGCAGGGCAAGTGATGCGCTATACGCGAATGTATGACGGCGAGGATGGCGAGACCCATTTCGAGGATTTGGAGATGGCTATGGCGCCGGGCCCGGTGCCGCCGCCAACCATCGGCGCCAATTTATCGGAGCGCCAGCCAGCCGAAGCGATCCGCTTTTTGGAATTCCCGCCGGGACTAACGGTGGATCACCCGGCGCCGGCGCGCCAGTATTTTGTGGTCGTTTCCGGCGAATTTCGCGTCACCGTCAGCGACGGCGAGACGCGCAGCTTCGGCGCCGGCGATGTGGGCCTGGCAGAGGATATAGCGGGCAAGGGGCACCTGACGGTCAGCGCTAACGGCGCCTATCTGGCGATCACCGAATTGCGATAAAGCCATGCGGGCAATGGTCCCAATCGCGGCGTTGGCGGCACTGGCGCTGGCCGGAGCCGCCGCCGGCGCGGAATTCATTCCCAAAGCACCGGCGACGGTCAAAGCCGCGTCGTTGCGCATCAACACCGAAAACGAAGTTAAATACCGGGTGCATAAATGCGAAGCAGAGGGCATCGCCGACATCCGCAATCTGGTCTCCCCGTTCGAGGAATTCTGGGCTTTCCTTCCAGGCTTTTGCACTTGGATCGAGCTCGGCATTTTGGAGGAAATCCGGGGCTCCATCCGGCGCGGCCGGGATGGCAAATGCCGCCCGCCAAGCACCATATCGGGCATCAAGACAAAAGACGTCGCCGCCTTGATTGCCGCCTCGTCGGAGCTGGTGCTTTACCATCCGCATCCAACCAACGCCGCCATTACCGGCCATGTTCTCAAATTCAGACCCGGCGGTTTTTCACCGGCGTGTATAGCCGAGGCCAGCACCGAAACCCTGGAAGCGGCGTTGCCCGGCATTCCCGATCTCGGGTCCCTGTTTCGCTTCGCGGCGATATTTTACCGGCGCCATGGGAGCGGCCATTTTGCCGAGCGCATCCTATCGGTCTACGGGGTAAGCGAATACGCCATGACCGGACTGGGCAGGGATGCCATGCAAAGCGGCCAATTCGCATCAAGGGTTCGCCGGGACATGCGCCGCTATCTGCAAATTCGCGCCAGCCTAGGCGAGGCGGATTATAAGGCGGGCCCGTCGCCCCAGCTCAATGCCAAACGGATCGGCGCGCTACTCGAAAAACTGAACCACGAACAGGGTTTGTTTCGCATCAGCTTTATGCCGTTTGAATAGGTCTTGCTACTTGCCCAGATGTTTGGCGAAAAATTCCTTGGTCAGGTTTTCCGCGCGGGTGGTTGCCGACGGGCTGTAGCGCATGGGATTGCCGGCGTTGTCATAACGAATATCGGTGATCTGCGGCTGATCAAAGGCATGGTAGGTATTTTCGAGCAAATGCACGACCATCGACGTCGTTTTGCCGGCGTCCACGCAGCTTGGCGCAAGATGTTCGTCCAGCTCGCCGGCGATTTGCATCAGGGGCAGATATTCCTTGGAATAAAAAAGTCCCAATCCGCGGCAAGCGCCGTAGAGGGAAATGGCGGCGCGGAATGTTCGCATCCGGCCTTCGCGCCTGTTCATGGAAACGATCATTTCATTGATGGCAAAGGCGCCGGCGGAAAAGCCCATGACGCCAACCCGGTCACTATCGACATTGCCGAGGCCGGCCAGGTAATCCAGCGCGGCGAAGGCATCATCGGCCTGGGCGCCCATCCAGTGAATACGGGAGCCGGCCTTGTCGCAGGTCTGGAAGCCGCGCGGTGGATAGGAATCGACGGTCAGAACCACATAGCCGTTTTTGGTAAGGAAACTTGGCCAGCCTTCGGTCACGTGCCGTTGGTATCCGCCGCAGGTATAGAGCAGCACCACCGCTGGGAACGGGCCCTTACCATCGGGCTGAAACAACAGGGCAGATACGGTCAGCGCCTCGCCGCGAAGATTGCCATGGTTGCCGGATAAAAATTTGACGCCGGTACCCTGACAGGCGGCGAGCAGAAAAAGGGCCGCCAATAAGGCGTATATTCTCACCGATTTAAACATATCCCTCCCTATTTTACGGAATGGAGCTGCGCACCGGCAGGCCTGCCGCCTTCCACTCAGGATAACCTTCTTCCAGGCGGCGCACATTGAAGCCTTTTTTGCGCAATTCGGCGACCGCCTCGAACGACAGCACACAATAGGCGCCCCGGCAGTAGGCGATAACCTGATGATCCTTTGGGATTTCTTTTAGCCGCTTGCCCAGCTCCGACGGCTGAATGTTGACGGCGCCTGGCACATGGCCGGCGGCGTATTCATCGGCGGGGCGCACATCCAACACCGTCACCAGCCCATCCTTGGCCCGGCGCAGGAGCTCTTCGCGGGACACCGGCTCCATGTCGTCGCGGTCCCGGAAAAACCCGGACAGGATATTTTCCACCTCGGCGCTATGGCGTTCCGCCGATAGGCGCAAGGCGCCCAAAAGATCGACCACATCATCGCCTGACAAACGATAGAGAACCCGCTTGCCGTCCTTGCGGGCAACCGCCAGACCGGCCCGGCGCAAAAGCAGCAGGTGGTGCGAGGTGTTGGCCAGGCTATGGCCCACCAATTTCGCCAAGGCCTCGACGCTGCGCTCGCCCTGGCCCAGATGCTCCATCAGTTCCAGACGAACGGAATGGCTCAGCGCCTTGGCAACGCTCGCCAATTGTTCATACAGCTCGGTCTTGGGTCCAAGGTTCGGCACGTCCACTTCCCTCATGGCAAATTATCAAGTGATTATTTGATCATCCACCGGGTCCGGGCAAGCCCATAGTCGAACAATTTCGCAAATTGTGAACACAAATAGAGGTTTGACTTAGCACCGAACTCCTCTATTATCAAATAATCGTTTGAATATAAGATTAAGGAATGAAACCGATGTTAAGCGCAATCCAGGTTTATGGGCCCGGTGGCCCCGAAGGCGCGATTGCAATTGTCGTGATTGTGATTGGTCTGGCCCTTTTGCTGTGGACGCGGAGCCTGATAAAAAGACGGCGGGTTGGGATCAGCCGGCTCACCACCACCGAGCTCAAGCGGCGCCTGGATATGGGCGAAGATATCCTGGTCCTTGATGTGCGCGGCCGGGCGGATTTCAAAGGCCAAGGCGGCCACATTGCGGGAGCCAGGAACATCCCGCTCCGGGACGTTCAAAACCGGCTCGCCGAGCTGGCGCCTTGGAAGACGCGGTGCTTGGCGGTGGTCTGCACGACCAATAGTAAATCGGGCAAGGCGGCCAGACTGCTCCGCCAAAGCGGGTTCGCCCAGGTTCTTTTGGTGGGCGACGGCATGTCCGGCTGGTCCGCCAACGGCTTTACGACGGAGGCATAATTGCATGCAAAAGCATCGTGAGATGCGCCGATTGCGCCAAGCAAAATGAACAAGGTCAAAACCTATCGCCGCATCGCCCGCTATTATGACTTCCTCGACGCGCCGTTCGAGCGATTTCGCTACCAGCCCCTGCGCCGGGTGATGTTTGCCGGCTTAGGCGGCGCCCTCCTGGACGCCGGCGTCGGCACCGGCTGCAATATTCCGTTCTACCCAGAGGGCGCCAAGGTTACCGGCATCGATCTCAGCCCGGCCATGCTCGGGCGCGCTCAGGCACGCAAGGAGAAGCTGCTTGCCACGGTCGAGCTTCGGGAAATGGATGTGATGGCGCTGGATTTCCCCGATGATCATTTCGACGGCATCATCTCCACCTTTCTGTTTTGCGTGCTCGAGCCCGAGCATCAGACGCCGGCGCTAAAAGAGCTCGGCCGGGTCTGCCGTCCCGGCGGGCAAATTCGTATTCTGGAATACTCCCTTTCCGAAAACCCCGTGCAGCGATGGATCATGAAATTGATGGCGCCCTGGGTGCGCTTTGCCTATGGCGCCGCGTTCGACCGCAATACCGAGCAATATCTGGACGCCGCCGGTCTGCAACTGGTGGAAAAGAAATATCTGTATCGGGATATCATCAAAATGCTGACCGTGCGGGCGCCATCCGGGGCCTAAAAAAAAGGGGCGCCGAATGAACGGCGCCCCAAATTATTCGCATATTAGGGTCTGATTACTTACCTTTGTAATCGCTCCAGGCATAATCGCCGAGGCGCGATTCGAAGGTGCTCATATTGTTACGCAGGACCTTCACATTCTTGTTGTGCACCCAGACGATGGGCTTTTCAGACACCGGCAGGATATACGCCATCTTGTTCACCTGATCGAGCGCCGGCTGATAGATCTTGGTGCGCTTGGCCAGATCGAACTCGGTGGAGCCCATTTTCGCCGCATTGTGGATGATCGGGTCTTTGTAATAATCCCGGTTGGCGCCGAAGAAGAAGTTCAAAAGGTTGGCTACATCGGGATGCGAGCCGGTCGGATAGAAGCCGTTGAACGCCGTGAAATCGCCGGCGCCGCGCTTCTTCACATAAACCATCAGCGGCAGCGGACTGAGCTTCGTGCGGATACCCACTTTACGCAATTCACCGGAAATGGCTTCGGCCACGTGGCGGATCGGCGCGTGCACGAAGAAAGTCAGATCGATGCCGTTGGGATAGCCGGCCTGGGCCAGCAAGCGCTTGGCTTCCGCCGGGTTATAGGGATAGGGCGTTGTGGTCGGATCGCAGGCGATATTGGCCTTGAAGCAAACGCTCTTCGGCGATTCGGCGTTTTTACCGCCGGCGACCACGGCTTCGACGATTTTTTTGCGGTCGATGGCCATGATGAAGGCTTTGCGCACGCGGATGTCTTTCATCACTTTGTTCTTGGACCGGCCCGCGGCATCGAGGGTGATATACATCAGCATGCCGGTCGGTGTCGGCGTGGCATTGATGCCGGGCAAGGTTACAAAATTTCGGGCATCGTCGGCGGTCACATCGCGCAGCATATCGACGCCACCGGTAATCAATTGCGCTTTCTGGGTTTGTTTGTCAGGCATGTGAATGCCGTGCACGAACTTGACCGGCGCGCGGCCAAAGCCGGCATCGCCATAGTAATTATCAACCCGTTCCACGAGGATGCCTTTGTTGCGGTCGACGAACTTGATCTTGTAGGGCCCGGTTCCATACGGTGTCACTTTGCCATAATCGGATTTGCGTTCAAGACCCATCAGCGACTTGCCGTGCAGCATTTCGAAGCGATAGGCGATATCGGCCATGTCGGTGGCGCGGTTTTTCTTGCCGGTCAGCCGGACCTTGTACTTGCCCAACTTCTCGACGCTCTTCAGCCAAGTGTAGCGCGCCTTGAAGCGGATGCGCACCTTGGGATCGGCAAGATAAGCCAGGGTCGTAAGCACATCGTCGGCGGTGAACTCGGCCCCATTGTGAAACTTGACGCCTTCGCGGAGCGTGAACTCGATGGTCGTTGGGTTGATGCGCTTCCAGGATTTGGCGAGATAAGGCTCGAAGCGGCCCTTATATTCGTTGTATTCGATCAACGACGTATAAATGGTCCGATAAAACTGGGCGTTTTCATCGAGCGGGAAATGATAAGGATCGGAAACGCTGAACATGTCGTTGATGGCGACGCGCAGCGTGTCTTTCGATTTTTGCGCCATTGCCGGTGCGGCGGCAAGCAGCGCGGCTGCCGCAATACCTGCAGCCAGAGCAGTTTTCTTAGTCATGGTAACCTCCCAAAGGTGCTTGTTATGTAGATTATTTGCTCGAACTTGGGTTTAGCCTAACGCAATTTGAATAGCTTATGAACAAAAATCAGACAATTCCCAAAATATTATACGTCAAGTGAATCAGCGTAACTACGTCAATAATAAGGCTTTCCCGCTAACTACTCGGCGACGTGCCAGATTTCCGGCGCCGTTTGCATGCGCTTCTCAAGCGCCTGGCGCTGGGCTTCCATCTCCGGCGGCAGGCGGTCTTCGAATCTTTCGAAATATTCCTTCAATGCTTCCGCCTCTTCGGCGCCGCCGGCGCGCTCGATATCCATGATGCCGCCGAAATCGCCGGCGCCGAAATCCAGGCCGGTCCAGTTGATGTCCTGATGCTGGGGCTGATAGCCGAACGGGCTTTGGGTTGCCTCGGCCTGGCCGCCGGCGCGCTCGACGATCCATTGCAAGACGCGCATGTTTTCGCCAAAGCCCGGCCAGATGAATTTGCCATCGCCGTCTTTGCGGAACCAGTTGACCCGGAAAATCTTCGGCGGGTTGGCCAGCGACTTGCCGATCTTCAGCCAGTGCGACCAGTAATCGGCCATGTTGTAACCGCAGAACGGCAGCATCGCCATCGGATCGCGCCGGATGGCGGCCTGATTGTCGGCCGCCGCCGTGGCTTCGGAACCCATGGTCGCGGCCATATAGACGCCGTGCTCCCAATCGAAGCTCTGATATACCAGCGGGAATGTGTGGCTCAAGCGGCCGCCGAATATGAAGGCGCTGATGGGCACGCCGGCGGGATCGTCCCAGGCGGGATCGGCGCTCGGGCACTGGGTGGTGGCGCAGGTAAAGCGCGCGTTCGGGTGCGCCGCCGGCGTATCGGAAGCCGGCGTCCAGTCGTTGCCCTTCCAGTCGATCAGGTGATCGGGCGCGGGCGCATCAGTGCCTTCCCACCAGACATCGCCGTCATCGGTCAGCGCCACGTTGGTGAAGATGGTATCGGCTTTCATCATCTCCATGGCGTTCGGATTGGTCTTCGATGAGGTGCCCGGCACGACGCCGAAATACCCGGCTTCCGGGTTGATCGCATAAAGCCGGCCATCGTCGCCGGGCTTGATCCAGGCGATATCGTCGCCGACGGTGCTCACCTTCCAGCCCGCGAACCCTTCGGGCGGGATCAGCATGGCCAGATTGGTCTTGCCGCAGGCGCTTGGGAAAGCCGCCGCCACATAGGTTTTCTCGCCTTCGGGGCTTTCCAGGCCGAGGATCAGCATATGTTCGGCCAGCCAGCCTTCGTCCCTCGCCATCACCGATGCGATGCGCAGGCTAAAACATTTCTTGCCCAAAAGCGCGTTGCCGCCATAGCCCGATCCATAGGACCAGATGGCGCGCTCTTCCGGGTATTGGACAATATATTTGGTTTCGTTACAGGGCCAGGGCACGTCTTCGGCGCCATCTTCGAGGGGCGCGCCGACGGTGTGCATGCAGGGCACGAACGCGCCGTCGCCAAGCACATCAAGGGCTGGGCTGCCCATGCGGGTCATGACCCTCATGCTCGCCGCCACATAGGGGCTGTCGGTCAATTGCACGCCGATATGGGCAATGTGCGATCCCAACGGGCCCATGGAGAACGGCACCACATACAAGGTTCGGCCGCGCATGGCGCCATCGAACAGGCCGTTCATGGTCGCCTTCATTTCCCCCGGATCGATCCAGTTGTTGGTGGGACCGGCGTCTATTTTATCTCGGGAGCACACATAGGTGCGGTTTTCGACGCGGGCCACGTCGGTGGGATCGGACAGCGCCAGATAGCAGCCGGGGCGCTTTTCCTGGTTTAATTCGATCAACGTGCCGGCGGCCACCATTTCACCGCAGAGACGCTGATATTCCGCGTCTGAGCCGTCGCACCAATATACCTGGTCGGGCTTGCAAAGCCGGGTCATTTCTTCAACCCACTTCAGCAAGGCTTGATTGCCCGTCCGCTCCCCGTTCGTTCCCGGCATTCGTAGCTCCCAATAGCCGCCCGGCACTTATTACACGTCCGGAACAAATCCAAATAAACAAAAGAATGTGGTCAGGTTTCCAATGCAGCGTGGTTTCGTTGCTGAATAAACTCTAGCCGCCGTTCCAGACCGGTGCAACCAATTCTCAGATGAATTTCAACATAATTTTTTCAAGGCTCTCAGCGCGCCACCGGACGCCTGTTCAGCGCCGGCCTTTGGGCGCCTTCTTGGCCTCGGCGGCGAGGCTGGCCAATTGGGCGCGCATGGCCCCGGCATCGGTTACCAAGGTTTTGAAATCCAGACGGTGGACACCGTGGCCACAAGCCAAATCGACGCCTTCCGGATCGATGCCGATCATCCGCCAATGCTTGCCGCGCTTGCCCAGCAACCGGGTGCCATAATTGGCAACTGCATCGCGGTGATCGGAATTCATATGTTCGAGGGCGCCCGCCTCCATACCGGCAATCGCCTTGTAATGGTTGGCGGCCAGGATGGCGCGGCGCTTCTTCAGCCAAATGGCGGCGGCGAACCCGCCGACATAATGAACCCGCTCCACATGCATCTGGTAGAACCCGAAATCGCCAAAACCGGCATAGCCGGCGGCGCCCGGGTGGCGCGCCAGAAAGCGCTGGTGCAGGCGTTCATCCTTGGTCTTTTCAAGCCGGCCCATGAAGGCGGCGCGCGGGCCTTGCTGCGGATTGGCGTAACCGGCGGAACCATCGAACAGGATACTGGCGCGCCCATGGTTGGCGATATTCTGCGTATGGTGGGCCAGCTCTGAGAGCAGCAAAATGGGGCTGCCATCCCAGTGGGCGGCGACGGTGATCAGCGACGCCGACGGCCAATTTGCGGTCTCGGGCTGGCTTTCGGCGCCGATGGTGCACAAATAGGCTTTGCTTGCGTGGCGCGCCAAACGCCGCGATTTCGTAGCCGAAGCGCTTGGATTTATGGGGGATTGGGTCATATTTGCGGCTGCTCTGGTTGGCGGGACGCGTTAAGAATACAAGGCGGGATGCCATAAGATTACAAGTCTTGCCCGAATTGGACTATATTTTTGTCACAATTTGGTCTTTTTTCGGCGTTAGCCATTGGGCAGCTATCGTTTCACGAAAATGCCATTAGGGGTGTCCGCATGAACAGCATTGCCTTGGTCGACGACGACCGCAACATATTGACGTCGGTTTCGATGGCGCTGGAAGCCGAGGAATTCGAAGTCGATACCTATATCGACGGCGCCGATGCCATGCGCGGGCTGTCCCGCAAACCGGTTGATCTGGTGGTCCTCGATATCAAGATGCCGCGCATGGACGGCATGGAAGTGCTGACCAAGCTGCGCGAGAAAAGCGCCGTGCCGGTGATTTTCCTGACCTCCAAGGATGACGAGATCGACGAGGTTCTCGGCCTCCGCATGGGCGCCGACGATTATCTGACCAAGCCGTTTTCCCAGCGCCTGTTGATCGAACGCATCAAGGCGCTTTTGCGGCGCCGCGATCTGGATATGTCGGACGGCCCCGGCGGGCCCAAGGATGAAGCCATCCAGCGCGGCGATCTGCTGCTCGATACCGGGCGCCACCAATGTGCCTGGCAGGGCAAGCCGCTCAATCTGACGGTTACCGAATTTCTGCTTTTGAAAACCCTCGCCAACCGGCCCGGTCACGTGAAGAACCGCGACCAGCTGATCGATGCGGCCTACGGCGAGCATATCTATGTGGACGACCGCACCATCGACAGCCACATCAAGCGGCTGCGCAAAAAGTTCCGCGTCGTCGATCCCGAATTTTCCGAGATCGAAACCTTGTATGGCGTCGGCTACAGATTTCGTGAGAAACATGTGGCTTAAAACTATGATTTCATGACCTAACCGGATAGACGATTTGGACGGCTTAAGGGGATCAGGGGAGCAGCGAATTTCGGGGGATGACAAAATCCATGGCCCCCGGAAGCCCCGGCGGATGCGCTCCATCTCGCGGCGCATCCTGGCGGTCAATGTTTTTGCGCTGGCGGTACTGGTGGCCGGCCTGTTGTTTGTCGGCCAATACCGGCAGGGGCTGATCGATAACGAGATCGCCGCCCTTACCATCCAGGCCGAAATATTCGCCGCCGCCTTGGGCGAGGCCGCCGTGGCTGAGGCCACCATCGGTGCGGAGATTTCCTCCAAGCAGATCATCCTCGCCGATATCGCCGGCCAGATCGTCCGCCGCCTCGCCGACACAACGCGCACCCAGGCCCGGCTGGTGCTTGCCAATGGAAGCGTGGTTACCGATTCCGGGATACGCGCCGGGCCCGGCGGCGCCGTCCAGGTGGAGGATCTGCCGCCGCCCATAAAAACCGATGGCGATCTGGTGCGCCGCGGCCTCGATCTTTACGATCGCATCGCCGCCAAGATATTGCCCGCCGAGACCGGGCCCGGCGCGCAATTCACGGCGCCCGGCGAGACGCCGAAGCGCGCCCTGGCCCAAGCCTTCAATGGTGAAAACGGCTTTGCCGTGTCGCGGGTTGCCGACGGCCATACGACGATCAGCGTCGCCGTACCGGTGCAACGCTACAAACGGGTGCTGGCGGCGCTGAGCTTGAACAAAGATACCAGACGCATCGACGAGGCGGTGTTTCAGGTGCGCCTCGATATCTTGAAAGTCTTCGGCATCGCGCTTTTGATCACCGTGTTGCTGTCGGTCTATCTGGCCGGAACCATCGCCCGGCCCCTGGCGCGGCTGGCCGAGGCCGCCGATCACGTGCGCCGCGGCCTCGCCCGCCAGTACAGCCTGCCCGACCTGGGCCGACGCCATGACGAGATCGGCGCCCTCGGCGGCGCCCTCAAGGACATGACCGAGGCCCTCTGGCAACGCATGGACGCCATCGAAGGATTTGCCGCCGATGTCGCCCACGAGATCAAAAATCCGCTGACCTCTTTGCGTAGCGCCGTTGAAACCTGGGTGCGCATCGATGATCCGGCGCAACAGCGCAAACTGGTGTCGATCATCCAGAACGATATCGAACGGCTGGACCGGCTGATCACCGATATCTCCAACGCATCACGCGTCGATGCGGAAATGTCGCGCGCCGAAATGACGCCGGTGGATGTGGGCGCCATCCTGGCCGCCTTGGCGGAAATCCATCAGGCCTCTGGCGAGGTTCGCCAAGTGGAAATCGATCTTCATATCGCCGCCGGGCCGCCTTTGACCATCGAAGGCATCGAGGATCGCATTGTCCAGGTCATGCGCAATCTCATATCCAACGCCGTCAGCTTCAGCCCAGATGGAGGGCGCATCCGCATCTCGGCCAGCCGCGATGACGGCACTGTTCTGGTCACGGTCGCCGATGATGGGCCCGGCATTCCACCGGGTTCCGAAGCCGCCGTGTTTGAGCGCTTCTACCGGGAGCGGCCCGAGGCCGAAAAATTCGGCGCCCATTCGGGGCTCGGCCTGTCCATCTCCCAGCAGATCGTAACCGCCCACGACGGCGATATCTGGGCCGAAAACCGGACGGCGCCCGGCGGCGCCATCCTCGGCGCCCGCTTTGTTGTCCGTTTCCCCGCGGCGAAGTAGGGTTGGCCATGGAAAATATTCCGGCGACAGAAGTAATAAATATTCCGGCAACTGCCGTCGCCGTGAACGGCAAGGGGGTTTTGCTGCGCGGTGCGTCCGGGAGCGGCAAATCCGATCTGGCGCTCAGATTGATCGATCGCGGCGCGGCTCTGATCGCCGATGATTATGTCACCGCCGATATGGTGTCCGGCGCCGTGCAACTGACGCCGCCGGACGCCATCGCCGGCATGCTGGAATTGCGCGGCGCCGGTGTCGCCAAAATCCCTTTCGAAAAAGACGTGCCGCTGGCACTGGTTGTCGATCTGGTCCGCCCGGACGATGTGGAGCGTATGCCGGAACCGGCGGAAGCCACCATTTGCGGCGCATCGGTGCCCCTGATACGGCTGCATGGCTTCGATGCGTCAGCGCCGATCAAGGTGGAAATGATGCTGGCCGCCACCCAAGGCGATGTGGAGCTGGTGCGGTGATGGCGGAAGCTGTGCCGGCGCGCCGGGTTGTGCTGGTTACCGGCATGTCCGGGGCCGGCAAGACCTCGGCCCTGAAAGCCCTTGAGGATCTGGATTTCGAGGCGGTCGACAATGTCCCCCTGTCCCTGTTCGAAGCCCTGGTGATCGGCTCCCAGCACGAATTTTCCGAGCCCGGCCTGTCCCGGCCGCTGGCCATCGGCGCCGATATCCGCACCAGGGATTTCGGCGTCGAAGCCTTCATCGAACGCTACGATCAGTTGCTGGCCACCGGCAATATGGATGTCAAAACCGTCTTCATCGATTGCGACGACGAGGAATTGCGCCGCCGCTACGAGGAAACCCGGCACCGCCATCCGCTGGCCATCGACCGCCCGGTTGCCGACGGCATCGCCCATGAGCGCAAACTGGTCTCGCGTTTGCGCGACCGGGCGGACCTGGCCATCGATACCACCGGATTAGCGCCGGGCGAATTGAAATCTCTGCTCGGCGGCCATTTCGGCGGCGCCGGAACCCAGGCGCTGGCCATCTTCGTGACCTCCTTCGCCTATCGGCGCGGCATCCCCCGGGAAGCCGATCTGGTGTTCGACGTGCGCTTTCTTGCCAACCCCCATTACGTCCCGGCGCTGAAAGACGAGACCGGGCGCGCCGGCGACGTCGCCGCCTTTATCGAAGCAGACGAAGCGTTTCAGCCGTTCTTTCAAAACCTGACTCAATTGCTGGGGCCGTTGCTGCCCCGCTACATGGCCGAGGGCAAAAGCTATCTGACCATCGGGGTGGGCTGCACCGGCGGGCGCCACCGTTCGGTTTTCGTTGCGGAACGGCTTCGATTATGGTTTGAAAGCCGAGGTGAGCGGGTTCGCATCCGCCACCGGGAGCTGGAAGATTAGGGCCCCAAATGCGCGCCTCTGAATCGGAAACAGGCTGGATTTTACAATGATCGGTTTGGTACTCGTCACCCATGGCCGGCTGGCCGAGGAGCTGGTAAATGCCCTCGAACATGTGGTCGGACCGCAAGAGAATGTGGCCGCCATATCCATCGGCCCCGACGACGATATGGAACTGCGCCGCGCCGACATCATGAAAGCCGCCGACGCCGCCGACAGCGGCGATGGCGTCGTGGTATTGACCGATATGTTCGGCGGCACGCCGTCCAATCTGGCCATATCCATCCTCGAGCGGGCCAATGTGGAGGTGCTCGCCGGCGTCAACCTGCCGATGCTGGTCAAGCTGGCCAGCGTCCGCGGCGAGACCGATCTCAACGATGCCGTCGCCAAGGCCGCCGACGCAGGGCGCAAATATATCAATATCGCGTCGCAGCTTCTGGCCAAGGACAAAGGCTAGCACGGGTTCCTCCCCATGCCGCGCGAAAGACTGACCATCACCAACAAACGCGGACTGCACGCCCGCGCCGCCGCCAAGTTCGTCAAGCTGGCCGGAACGTTCGATGCGGATATCACGATTTCCAAGGACGGAACCGAAGTTTCCGGGCTGTCTATCATGGGCATCATGATGCTGGCCGCAGGCCCGGGAGACCAGGTTGATGTCAACGCCAAAGGCGCCGGCGCGGCCGCCGCCATCGAAGCCCTCGGCGATCTGGTGCGCGGCCGCTTCGGCGAAGATTGATTTAGGGGGGTGCCTTGCGGCATCGCCGCCCCCTTGCTACACCCCGGCCCATGACCGGCGATCAAACCGCCGCAGCAAATCAAACAAAGGAAGACAATCATGAGCGCCGACAATGACTACAAAGTAGCCGATATATCCCTGGCCGACTGGGGCCGGAAAGAGATAGCGATTGCGGAG
>Ga0114996_10000608_pt1 | contig 50163 bp, 51 predicted proteins | sample ArcticOcean_MG_C_4_FD_87039 | JGI IMG/M metagenome (GOLD analysis project Ga0114996, IMG submission 87039) | Marine microbial communities from western Arctic Ocean - ArcticOcean_MG_CB4_134 | ecosystem: Environmental > Aquatic > Marine > Oceanic | place: Arctic Ocean: Canada Basin | collected... | reverse complement strand
TTAGTGATGATCGATTCATCCAATTAGTTGGCGCTTACAACAACACTCCGCGAAAATGCCTGGACTATAAGACTCCTGCGGAGTTGTTCAACGAGCAGGTGTTGCACTTCAAATGTGAATCCACCTTCCAGCCTTCGCCGGAAAGACGCAGCGAACTCAGCGGACGGATGAAGTACGTCTAGATATTCGCGGTGCCGGTTGCCCAGGACTTGATTAGGTGGTGGGCTATGGCGATTGGGCCAGGGACGTTGATGCCTTCTAGTTTATCGTCCAGCGCCAGCAGCACTTCGTCTTTTGTGAACCAGCGGACGTCTGACATTTCGCCTTCGTCGACGACTATCTCGTCGGAGATGGCTTCTGCGTGGCAGCCGATCATGAGCGAGTTGGGGAATGGCCATGGCTGAGACGAGTGGTAGGTGACTTTGCCTACTTCCAGTCCAGCCTCTTCTTTGACCTCTCGGCGGACGCCTTCCTCGATGGATTCGCCCTGGTCCATGAAGCCTGCGAGGCAGGAGTAGAACGTGGTGGTGGAGCGGGCGCGGGTTTGGCCCATTACGCAGCGGTCGCCATGGTAGACCATCATGATGGCGACGGGGTCGGTGCGGGGGAAGTGCTGTGTTTTGCAGGATGTGCAAGCTCGCATGAGGCCACCTCGCTTGCTCTGCGATTCTGCGCCGCACACTGAACAGAAGCGGTGCGTTGAGTGCCAGTTCAGATTGGAGCGTGCCTGCGCGAGGATTCCCGATTGCTCAGCTGGCACATCTGTTGCCGCGCCACGTCCGTCTTCGAATGTTGCATCGGGCGCAAGTGCGGCGATGCCTGAAGGGTCTTCGACTTTTGTGATGTCGACTGCGAAGTGTGGATTTCGTTCTGCATCGAACCCAAGGAACTTTGGGCCGCCTGCTTCTTCTGGCAGGCCGTCCAGGAACTCGTGGGATATCCAGGCCAGTTCGGCGTCGGGCGATCGTTTTACCAGCGGCATGAGCTTGTGGAAGGGGAGTAGTCGCGCGTTTGGTTGGCGGGCCATCTTTGCGAGCAGTTCTTCGTCTCGGCGTTCGTGATCGCCACGATCGAATGGGTTACCGGCGAAGATGTGAGTTGGGTACGACAAGCGTCAGGCCTCCAGTGTTTGCAAGGCGACACTCTATCCCACTCCGCGGTCACTCCGTGACTGGACTTTTGGACGTAGCACGGGCATCTCTGGCCGTGCGAGCGGATATTATTCGGCACATAGTGCGAACGGCCACTCACATGGGTACTTCGACTCGCTCAGGGGGGCCAGAGATGCCCATGCTACGAAAGAAAGCGCGGGCTGATCTGAGGTGGATGAACGTCGAACGCGCCCTCACCCTAGCCCTCTCCCAGAGGGCTAGGGTGAGGGCGGGCTAGCCCTCGAAGAAGCCTCGGGGGTTGTTGATCATTAGATCGTTTACTTGAGCTTGGGATGCGCCTAGTTCGAGGAGTCTTGGGAGTACGTTGCGGGTTATGAAGAGGTAGTTGTCGGGGTTGGTTTTGGCTCGCTGGGCGATGCGTGACTTTTGCATCATGGTGGCCGTGACGCTCCAGTCGTGGCTGAGCATCAGGCGCTTGCCGTAGCCAGCTTCGATTAGCTGGTGGACCATGGCTGTGCGCTCTTCCCAGTCGGGGTCCTGACTGGGGTATCGGTCGAGTCCCAGCCAGACGCCTTTGTCCAGCAGGCCTTTCAGATAGTCGAGGTCTGTGGAGTCGTTACTGTGGCCGATGCAGACTCGGTTGAGGTCAATGCCTTCGTCCTCGAATATCTGGACTTGCCGGTCGCCGACGCGGTTCTTTGCCATGGTGTGCGTGTAGATGGGGGTCCCGGTGGATTTGTGGGTGCGTGCAGCGGCTCGCAGGATGATCTCGCCGCCTTCGCTAACTTCTGGCTCGTTGGCGATCTTGATTACGCCGGCTTTGATGCCGGTGCCTTCGATGCCAACTTCGATTTCGCGCTTATACAGGGCTGTAACTTCGTCGGGATCTGCCTGCACGAATGAACGCGGGATATCGAGCCATGTTCCAGTGGCTACGATTGCGTTTACGCCGCTGGCGCGTGAGACTTCTGCGATGACTCGGACATCACGTCCGAGGTCCATGGTGGAGAGGTCGATGATAGTGTCGACGCCTTCAGCCTTTGCCTCACTCAGGCGGCGGACACCCTCTGCGATGCCGTAATCGCGATCGATGAACTCCGGGTAGGTCGCCTGAATTCCCGCTGATGAGAGCAGGATGTGCTCATGTGAGAGTGTGAAGCCAAGTTCAGATGTGTCGATTGGGCCGGTGGCAGTGTTGATCGTCGCCAAGGTTCACCTCTGGGAGATACGTGCAAGTGGGTAGCGCCGGGCAGTAGACCAGATTGGGCGCGATGACGCAACGGCGGGGCTGATCAGTCCGACGGCGTGGCCTGGTAGACGTATGTCTTGCCGTTGAGGACTTCGATGCCTTCTTGAGTGGTGACTATGAAATCGATCTTGGCGCGGGATTTCTCTGGCATCACTTCAACCACTGTGGCTTCAGCGGTGATGGTGTCGTCGATGTAGACGGGGGCTGTGAACTGCCACTCCTGGCGGATGAATACGGTGCCGGGGCCGGGTATGTCCATTGCCACTAGAGCGTGGATCAGACCGACGGCGATGCCGCCTTGTGCCATTAGTCGGCGGAAGCGCGTTTTGGAGGTGAACTCTTCATCGAAGTGGAGCGGATTGTAGTCGCCGGTGACTTCGGCGTACGCCGCGACTTTATCGGCGGTTACCGTCAGCGAGCGGGTGGCCTTTTGGCCTTGTGTGATGTTCATGATTAATCAGGTGCGAGGAGCGTCTGTTGGGATGCAGGCCTCAGGTGATCTGCGGTCTAACCTGTTCTGCAAAGCGCTGCATCTGCTCCTGAACTTGCTCCGGAGAGAAGACGTTGTAGATACCAAGGTCCAACTGGAATCCGCTCAGTCCCAGATCGTCACGCAGTGTTTGGATGTTCTCTGCCACCTCCTCTGGGGTGCCGAAGTTTGCGATGACGTCAGACTCCACGAGTTGTTCGTAGTCGTCACTTTTCATGAGTGAGGCGCTATTTTCTCGTTGTGCGTTGGACTCAGCGTCCAGAGCTGGGTGCGGGCCTGCAATTTTGTGTTGGCGGGTCCAGAGATTCATTGTGCTTTCGCGAGCTTCTGCGACTGCCTGCTCATGGGTGTCGGCGATGTGCACTAAGAATGCGCCAACTACATCGCCTTTGCCCGTGTGTCCGGCATCTTGCCATGCCTGGTGATACGACTCCACGCGTTGTCGAACCACGCTGCGGTCGCCCCTGGGCATGATGAAGATGTGGTAGCCGTTGCGGCCTGCGATCTCATATGAGGCCGGGCTTCCGGCGGCGTAGTAGATGGGTGGATGCGGCGACTGGGCGGGCTTGGGTGCGATCTTCACGTTGGGATAGGAATAGTACTGGCCGTTGTGCGTGAACTCATCTTCCGTCCAGGCCTTGCGTATGACTTCAAGCCCCTCGACCTGACGATCACGGCTCTCGCCGTAGTCGACGTCTGACATCACATAGGCGTCGACTTTTGAGCTTCGACCAGCGCCAAAAATGAGCCTGCCGTTGCTGATCTGATCGACGCTCGCTGACGCCTCGGCAATTCGGAGCGGGTGAGTAAGCGGGATAGCGACGATCGCCATGCCGATCTTTAGGCGCGTAGTCCGTGCTGCTGCGGCCGCAGCGAGGGTGAAGTTTGCGCCAGAAATGAAGACGCCGGGCTCGTTATGTTCCTCGCCTATCCATACGGCGTCGAATTTCTGGGCTTCCAGGTACTCTACCGATTGAAGGAACTCCTCCAGCGATTCAGCCTCGGAGATGCCGGGTCGGGAAGGAACCCGTGAAAACCAGCCAAAATGTGGATCGGGTAGCAATGTTTTCTGTCACAGTGACTCGCGTTTTTAGGTGGACTGGCAGAGCATACTAACTGCAAACGGAACGGGATGCTGAACTAGACCAAAGTGTTGGAGGCGACGTGGCTGAGTATTTTCGGGATCTGGTGCCAGGTAATTACTACTGGGGCTGCGGAACGCTCAACACCAGCGGTCTGCACGTGAAATCTAAATGGTCGATTCCGGGCGAGGAGTCCGTGTCCACGTTCATGCCGCACCCTGAGCACATGGCAGGGCCAACTGACGTGGTGAACGGCGGGATTATCAGTGCGCTGGTCGACTGCCACTCAGTTCTCACAGCGGTTGCTCGTGAGTATCACGGTGAAGGACGGCCGGTAGGGGATGGCGAGAAGATCTGGTGCGTCACGGGCACACTCACGGTGAAGTACCTGAAGCCCACGCCTATCGATCAGCCGATTGATTTAGTGGCGCGAGTGGTCGAGACCAAGGGCAAGCGCACGAATATTGAGTGCACGGTTTCGTCTGGTGGGGTGACAACCGCGGAAGGCCTCGTGGTGGCGTTTCGGGTGGATCCGGAGTGGACGGGCGGTTAAAGTTCAGATCATCCGCATGAATCGAGATAAAAAGTTCTTGATTCGGCCAGCCGTAATGTTTCTGTAAGGTTTGTAATCTCTCTGAAACGCCCAATTGGGACTCTCTCTTGGTCGCTCACAAGTGTGTGCGCAGAGCTATCAGATAATCAGGGGGTATCGACCATGAAGCTTCGAATTATTGGTGTCTTGGCAGTGTTGGTTATTGGGGCAGTAGCCGGTCCCGGCATAGCGTCGGCAGATTCGGGATTTCTCTGTCCGGTCGTTGGTGACGGCGTGCTAACTGCTGACGCCAACAACGGTGACCATGGAGTTGAAGCGATAAATCCGCCAGTAGGAACCTCGTTCCTACCGGGTAACAACCAGGCGGGTGCGAACTCCAACACCAACGCCCACAACACATCTGGGCCAGGCGACCCTGATGCAGGACCAGGCGGGAATCCAGATTCCTCGCCAATCTGGCCGTAGTCGATCGTGCAGAATCGCGCTCAAGTAGCAAGGGAGCCCCGGTGGAATTACCGGGGCTCCTCTTCACGTTATCGTTCGGCATGTGATGGCATATCAATTTGTAAGTTGACGATTACGTAAGGATATGCTTACATATGTTGCATGGACGACGTAATGCAGGCACTGGCACAACCCACTCGCAGAGAAATTCTTCAGCTGGTTCGCGACGAAGAGCTATCGGCAGGTGAGATTTCTGCACATTTTGATGTGAGCCGACCTGCCATTTCTCAGCACATCAAGGTTCTTAAGGACACGAACCTGGTGATTGAGCGCAGGGACGGTACACGCCGCATGTATCGAGCTCGTCCAGAAGGAATGGCAGATTTGAGGAAATTCCTCGACCTGTTCTGGGACTACCGGCTCAACCTTCTCAAAGATGAAGTGGAAGCCGCGGAAGAGCAGAAGGCAACAGAAACTCGGGAGAAGAAAATTGGTAGAAGCGAAGATTCAGATCATCAAGCAGATTCGAATTGATGCAAGTCCGGAGTCGGTGTTTCCGTGTTTGATCGACGCTGAGAAGGTGGTGGTCTGGAGCGGCATTGCGGCCGAACTGGACCCAACTCCGGGCGGTGACTATCGCGTGACTATGATGCCGGGCGTGGTCGCGGCGGGTAAGTTCGTGGAAGTCACGCCGTATTCCAAAGTCTCGTACACCTAGGGCTGGGAAGCCGATGACAATCCGATCAGGCCTGGTTCATCTCTCGTCGAGATCGAGCTGGAGCCGGACGGTGATGCAACGGTCCTGACGTTGACGCATTCCGGACTTCCAGACGACGCAGTTGAGATGCACGGAAGTGGCTGGGATCACTTCATGGAGCGATTGCAGGTTGCTGGTGGCGGTACCGACCCGGGTCGCGATCTGTGGCTGGGCAACCCTCCTCACTGAGGCCGAAACGCCTCGGCGCCATCTTGCGGGGTGAAGCCGAGGGTGGCCCAGCCTGCGGAGGTGTCGTAGATCTTCCAGGTGTTGGCTGAGGCGCCGTAGACGATGGCGTTTTTGATGCCGGGTTTTTCTACGCATGCGGCGAAGAAGTTGCCGAGATCGCGGTGGCTGAACCACGAGACGTATGAGCGGGCGTCGGCGTCGGGGTGGTTGTCGCCGCTGATGGTGCCAAGACGTACTGATACGGCCTCCATGCCTTCGGCGTAGTAGCGGGCAAGTTGTTCGCCGAATGCCTTTGTTACCGCGTATCGGCCGTCGGCTCGTACGGGCATATCGGCGGTTACTAACGGGACAGTTGCCGGGTCGAGATCGCCGTAATCGCCTGCCGCGATCGACCGCCACGGTTCGTCTTCTTCGTACATGCCCATTACGTGCATCGACGAGGCGAACACGATACGATGCACTCCCGCCTCGTGTGCCGCCTGGAAGACATTAGCCGTGGGCTGGACGTTGCGTGGCATCAGGACGTCCCAGCCGATTTCGCGCCCGTGGCCCGGCTCAGCGGCGAGGTGGATTACGACGTCGATGCCGTCGAAGCGCGGCCGGATGGCATCGTAGTCGTTGAGGTCGAGCACTCTGGTTGCGAACTGATCGGTATTACGGATGTCGATTCCACTGATTTCGTGATCAGCCGATAGCCGCTCCGCCACGATTGTTCCGACGGTTCCTGCGATGCCGGTAATCAGTATTTTCATCGTTCACTCCCGTTGTGCCTGATCTGCTGCATTCTCGCAGAGGCGCAAGCGTAGAATTCCGAATCACATCGCACAGGCCAATTTTGGAGAGCATTATGAAGATTACGGGCGTTAATGCATACGTCGTCGATCCGGACTACGTGTCCGGCGGCAGTACCAGCGCACGGCAGTGGACGTTTGTTGAGATCCAGACGGACGAGGGGATTACGGGTTGGGGTGAGGCTACGAACTACCCTGGCGGCGGGAGTTTCCTGACCGCTCAGGCGGTTCATAGCTGTCGAGAAGTGCTCATCGGTGAGGATCCGGCCGATATTGAGCGGCTCTGGCACCTGGTTTACCGCCGCTACAGCTATCTGGGCGCGCGAGGACTGCCAACGTCGGCACTTTCTGGAATCGATATCGCGCTGTGGGACATCAAGGGGAAGGCGCTTGGGGTGCCTGTCTATCACCTGCTGGGCGGCAAATTCCGTGATGATGTCCGTCTCTACGCCAACGGCTGGTTCGCTGGCTGCGAGACGCCGGAGCAGTACGCGCAGGCGTTCAAAGACGTAGTGGTCCCTGCAGGTCATGAGGCGCTGAAACTTGATCCGTTCCTGGAGATGCAGCCGTTCCACACGGCCTACGTGGATGGACAGATTTCGCAGGCAGGCGAGGAACTCGGCTACGACATCATCAGAGCCGTTCGAGAGGCCGCAGGACCGCAGTTCGAGATTCTGATTGACGCCCACGGCCACTACAACGTGCCGACTGCGGTGCGGCTGGCAAACAACCTCTATGAGCAGTCGCGCATCGAGTGGTTTGAGGAGCCGGTGCCGCCTGAAAGCTTTGAGGCGCTGGCGCAGGTGAGGGCACAGGTATCGGCGCGAATATGCGTAGGCGAGCGTCTCTTTACTCGCTATGACTTCCTTCCCATTTTCAAGGACGGACTCGCCGATTACATCATGCCGGACGTGGTGTGGACCGGCGGCATCAGCGAACTGAAGAAGATCGCAACAATGGCGGAGGCGTACTACATCCCCGTCAGCCCGCATAACGCCATGGGGCCGTTGCAGGTGGTGGCCGGTGCGCATGTCTGCATGACCATCCCTAACTTCTACCGGCTTGAACACAGCATGGCCGCCATCCCGGCGTACCAGAGCTATCTCACTGAGCCAATGAACTTCCACGATGGCGGCGTGACGTTGAACGGCAAGCCGGGCCTTGGCTACGAGATCGACAAGGACCAGGTGATGGCTACGCTGCACCCGGACTGGGTGGGACAGGTGTAATGAAGATCACCGCGATTATTCCGTACGTTGTCGATACGGGGCTGCCGGGTTTGCCCGATGAGATGACGGACCAGTACTGCTTTGTTCGTGTGGACACGGACGAAGGTATATCCGGCTGGGGCGAGTGTACGAACTGGCCCAATCGTGGCTCGTTCATGACGGGCTTTGGTATCCTGCAGATTCGGGACTACATCATTGGTCAGGACCCGGCCAATACCGACAAGATCTGGCGGGAGATATTTGACCGTTGGTCCTATCTCGGTGGTCGTGGACTGCCGACGGCTGTCGCCAGTGCGATTGATATTGCGTTGTGGGACATCAAGGGCAGGGCGCTGGGTCGTCCGATTTACGATCTTCTTGGCGGCAAGTTCCGTGATGAGGTTCGGTTGTATGCCAACGGCTGGTTTACCGGAAGCACAACGCCGGAAGAGTACGGTCGGGACGCGGCGCGCACTGTCGCTGAAGGCCACGACGCGATGAAGCTCGACCCGTTTCTTGGCAACGGCATCGTCTGGAACGGCGGCAAGTTGTCGCACGCGGCGGAACAGAAGGGCTACGACATCGTTGCAGCGGTTCGTGAAGCTGCTGGGCCGGATGTTGAGATATTGATCGATGCGCACGGCATGTACGACGTTCCGAATGCTATTCGCATCGGCAATACGCTGCATGAGGAGTCGAACATAGCGTGGTTCGAAGAGCCGCTGCCGCCGGAGAGCTACAAGGCGCTGGCGCAGGTGCGCGCTCAGGTTAGCGCACCGATATGCGTTGGCGAGCGCCTCTATACGCGCTGGGACTTCGTGCCGGTGCTGGAAGACGGCCTGGCCGACTACATCATGCCGGACGTGGTCTGGACTGGCGGTATCAGCGAGCTCAAGAAGATCGCAACGATGGCTGAGGCGTACTATGTCCCCATCAGCCCGCACAACGCCATGGGGCCGTTGCAGATTGCGGCGGGTGCCAACGTGATGATGACGGTGCCCAACTTCTATCGCCTGGAGCACTGCACCGCCTGGATCCCCAACTACAACTCGTTCCTCAAGGAGCCGTTTGATTTCCACGATAACAAGCTGAAGCTGTCTGGGAACCCGGGGCTTGGCGTGGACGTGGATCAGGAGAAGATTGACGCATCGGTGAACGCTGAATGGAAGGCTATTGCGGGTTAGGGCGCGTGATTGGGCTGATTTGACGTAAAGTCTACGAGGCTGGAATTGCTGGACGCTTTAATTCAGGCAGATGCTCGCCCAAATCTCTCCAGCTGGAAGGGAAAAATGTCACCGGAAAATCGTCGATTGGGAATCCTCGTTGGGGGAGGCCCTGCTCCAGGCATCAACGGAGCGATTAGTGCTTGCGTTATTGAAGCGATCAACTCTGGGCTTGAAGTGGTTGGCATCTTTGACGGCTACGAACATCTCGTGAGGGGTGAAACCGAGTTCACCCGGACGCTGGGCATAGACGATGTGTACCGAATCCACAGCCAGGGTGGGTCGGTACTTCGGACTTCACGGACCAACCCCACCAAAGAGCCTGACGGCGTCAAGATTGCTCTTGAGACGCTGAAGAAGCTGGGCATTGGGTATCTGGTTTCTATCGGTGGTGACGACACCGCATCTTCTGCGTCGGCGTTGGCGAAAGCCTCTGACGGCGATATCCGTGTGGCTCATATTCCAAAGACGATTGATAACGATCTGCCGTTACCGGGCGATATGCCGACTTTTGGCTTTGAGACTGCTCGCCACGTTGGGACGGGGCTGGTCCTCAACTTGATGGAGGACTCACGCGCCACTGGTCGCTGGTACTTCGTGACAGTGATGGGGCGAAACGCCGGACATCTGGCGCTTGGCATTGGTATCTCTTCAGGCGCAACGGTGACTGTGATTCCGGAAGAGTTCCGGAAGTCTAAGGTCGATCTTGCCGAGATAACCGACGTGCTTGAAGGCGCGATCATCAAGCGACGGGCAAATGGCCAGAGCGACGGAATCGCCGTGATCGCCGAAGGTGTCGCCGAGCTCATCCCGCCAGAGCAGCTTGCTGAGATACCGGGCGTGGAGATTGAGCATGATCCGTTTGGGCACATTCGGCTTGGCGAGATTCCACTGGCAACCATCCTTAAGAAGCAGGTGGAGCAGCGCTTTGCCGATCGAGGCGAGTCGTTCAAGATCATCGACGCGACGATGGGCTATGAGCTCAGATCAGCCTCGCCGATTCCATTCGATATCGAGTACACCCGAACGCTGGGCCACTGGGCCGTAACGTTCTTGCTTGACGATTCGCCATCGGAAGAACTGAAGAAAGGCGGGCTGGTGTGCAAGGTGCAGCGCACGCTGACCGCTCTTCCATTTGACGAACTTCGAGAGGCCGATGGTCGCCCGAAGGTGCGGATAGTGGACGTTGATTCTCAGCTTTACCGAGTGGCTCGCGAGTACATGATTCGCCTGGAGTCGGAGGACCTTGATAACGCAGAGTTGGTGTCGCAGTTGGCGGAAATAGCAGGTATGACGCCAGAAGCGTACAAGGCGCGATACGGAGCGTCGGCTGCGCTGAGCTGAACGTCAGATATAGTTCGTCGTCGAGTTCGGGCTAGGCGCTTGGACTGGATTTTTCTTGACACGAGTAGTTCAATTAACAGATGACAACCGAAACAAAAGCTCCGTTTTTCTCATTCCCGCACCCCATGAACGGCAACGTAGCGCGTGCTGTTGCCCTCGGTGTAGTGGTGATGGCTACATTGGTGATCGCATCAACTGTGGTTGATATCGACTTCAGGTGGCTGCTTTTTCCGCTGGCATATGGGTTCATAGCCCGAGTCGCCGCTGGTCCGCGTTTGAGTCCGCTGGCGCTGCTGGTGACCAAGTTCAAACTTCCGTACGAGCCGGTTCCCGGCCCCCCGAAGCGTTTCGCCGCTACGATGGGAATTGGTTTCTCTGTTACAGCGCTGATTCTGGAGTTTGGCTTTGGCTACACCGTAGCTGCCAACATTGCGTTGGGCATGCTCATCTTTGCTGCAGGCCTTGAGGCGTTTCTCGGTTTCTGCCTGGGCTGCCAGATCTTCGCAATCCTGATGCGCATTGGTGTTATCTCTGAAGAGACTTGCGAGGATTGCTCCGACTGGGGCCGTCGGGCGATTCGCCTGAAGAAGGAAGCTGCAGAACGCGATGCGGCTGAGGCGCTAGAGGCGCAGGCTATCAGCTAGGGTTTTGCAGGCTGTGCTTTTTCGGGGACGCTGGGAAGCGATAGCCATACTCTCACAAGATTTGCGGTAGCGGCGGGTCTGTGACCCGCTCTTTGTTCCTGCCAGTCCAGCCAAATCATGATTGCCGCGTCCGAAGAGCGGGTCACAGACCCGCCGCTACCGAATCGAAGCCTACCGCTGAGGGCATGAATCGTAGGCTCCCGGAGGAGCTAGATTCCAGTATGGTCTGCCGTTGGGACTGGTATCTCCAATCCACTCGCACGTAGGGGCACCGAATGGATAGAGATCGTGAGGTATTGGAGGCTCAAGTGCTGTTGCTGGGAACTCCAGGAATACAAGCTCAGAATCCCTGGCATAGCCGCAATCTCCATGCCAGATGGCGGGTGATATCAATCTGGGGAGTGTCCCAAGTTGAACTTGATCCGAGACCCACTCAGCGCGGGCACTTTTGGAGTTCCAAAACACGACGGTGAACTCCACGCTCTGGCTCGGCTTGATTTCAATGAGCGATGACCGTCTACCCCTAGGCTCTGAAGGGCATCCCGGATTAAAACCGTGAAGTCTCTCTTGAACTGAGATCCCATCCCCATCGATCGCAGAGAACATACTCAGTGGCGATGAATCCTCGGGTGGATCATTCCAAACCATGAGGACATTGGTATCGCCGCTATTCTGAAGAGTGCCATCGATAATCACTTCTTCGCGCCCAGATATGCTCCCCCCATGGTTCGACGCACTCGGCCGGATTCGCTCTGCTTTGTATTTCGACTGATAGGTAACCCGATCTAAAGTCATCTTGAGATCGCCGTCTTCGGCGACCAGTCCAGGGCGATAGACGTCCACCGATGTGTAATCACGAATCACTGTTCTGGTCACGACGGCGTAGGCGAACCAGATGATCGTAATTACGGTGATGGAGCCAGCCCCCAGGGCTATGATTTTTTCAATGGGCATACTGATGGAGCCAGGAATTGGATTATTGTTGTCTAACGCCTGATCTCTGTATCGCTAAAATGGCAGATATTGGTCACCTAGAGGGCGGGAAACGATAGATTTGCGTCGGTATTCTCGTACTCAGACCGGCATGGCAGATGGGGCGCGGCCTGTTCATGCACAAATCGATGTCCCTGTATCATCCCCATCCCGCGACACATCTCTTGAGCACACTGGATGGTGATGATGACTGCTGATCTGCACTACCTGACGATCTCCGAGCTTGCGCCGATGATTGAGAGTAAGGCGATTTCACCTGTTGAAGTGACCCGCCACATGCTTGATCGCATTGAGAAGATCGATGGCGATATCAGGGCGTATGCGCGGGTGATGGCCGATTCGGCAATCGATCAGGCGAAGCAGGCGGAGTCTGAGATAGCTGCGGGCAACTATCGCGGGAAGCTTCACGGTGTGCCTATAGCGGTGAAGGACCTTTGCAACACGGATGGTGTCGCGACTATGGGCGGATCGGCCGTGTTTATGGATAACGTGCCGGATCACGATTCAACGGTAGTGGAGCGGCTTAATGCAGCCGGGGCGATAAATCTGGGCAAACTCAATATGACAGAGGGTGCGATGGCCGGCTACAACCCGGCGTTACAGTACCCGGAGAACCCGTGGAGGCCCGGTCACTCTCCCGGCGCGTCGTCCAGCGGGTCAGGGGCAGCAACATCAGCAGGTTTGGCCTTTGGGACTCTTGGTAGCGATACCGGGGGATCAATTAGAGGTCCGGCCGCGGTATGTGGAACTGTGGGACTAAAGCCAACCTGGGGCCGAGTGAGCAGATACGGCGTGATGGATCTTGCGGCGTCACTGGATCACGTTGGGCCGCTTACGCGTAGCTCAGTTGACGCGGGAATTATGTTGCAAGCGATTGCTGGTCGGGATGCGAATGATCCAACATCGCGTACGGAGCCCGTACCAGACATGACTAGTGAACTTGAGACCGATCTGACGGGGCTGCGCATTGGCTGGGATGTGGAGTACGCGTCGGTTGATATGACATCGGACTATGCCGCCGCGGTGGGCGCTGGCGTGAAGGTTCTCGAAGGCCATGGCGCTGAGATAGTTGAGGTGACGGTCACTCATCGATTGCGGGAGTATCTAAACGCGTGGGCTGTTATTTGCTCGAGCGAGGCGTACAACGCCCATCGGGCGACATACCCCTCTAGGGCGGACGATTACGGACCCTGGTTCAGGGAGTGGCTGGAAAACGGATATAACCACACCGCAGCTGACTACGCGGCGGCACTCGAGTTGCGAAATGCCTGCAATGGCGATCTCCGGAGCACGATGGGCGGAGTAGATGTTCTTGCCTTCCCTGGATTTCCAACTACTGCTCCGGCCGTGACTCCCGAGTCGATGTGGGGCCCGATACCAGATGACCGTGATCCATGGTCGTCTCGATTTACGGCGCCCTATGACTACGCGGGCCTTCCAACGTTGAACACGCCGTGCGGACTATCCGATGGATTGCCGATGTCTATTCAGTTTGCGGCGCATCCGCTTGATGAGCCGCTGCTCGTCAAAGTAGGCAACGCCTTCGAGCAGGCAACTGACTGGGCCAACGCACGTCCTCGCGGATGGGAATAATCAGATGGCGATAAAAAAGCAGGAGATATCCGATGATTGAATCTGACTTGAAGGAACGAATTCGCAGAGGCGATCAGATACTGGGTGTCATCGCGTCCGCAGGGACGACGAAGTCGCAGCTTGAGACGATGCTTGGTGCTGACGACTACGATTTCGTTTCCGTGGATACCCAGCACTCGCCGTTCAATGAAGAGCGACTGGTGGAGTTCTGTGGCATTGCGGCGGAAGTCGGCATTCCGGTGCAACTCAGGATCAAGCACACTCGTCACACCTATCTGATCGGAAACCTTCTCGATCTTGGGCCTGCATTGATTGAGGTGCCACAGGTTGAGACCGTAGAGACGGCACAGGAAGCGGTCGATTACTTCTACTACGCTCAATTCGGCATGCGTAGTTGGGGTGGCGCTGCACGCTACGGCGTACAGGGTCGTGAGGATCGTCTTGAGTACGCGGAGTGGTGGAACAACACGGGCGTGCTCTGGGCGCAGATTGAGTCACTCCACGCGATTACGCGTGCCACTCAGCTTGCCCTCCCTGGCGTGGACTGCCTTTCTTGGGGCCCTGCGGACTTGAGCTTCAACCGCGAGGCCAATCCTGATCACCCGCTGCAGACTGATGACGACTGCATTAACTACACGCTGAAGGTTCTTGAAGGCACAGGCACCCGGCTGGTGGTTCGCAGCTACGAACACAACCTGCGCAGCAGATATAGCGACATGGGCGTAACCGTGTTGATGGAACGACCGAAGGCGTAGTCAGCGAGTCTCAATAATGCCAGGCATTTGGTCTCCGCGGAATTCCGATTCATAGTGGGATGTCATCTTGATCGAGTCGCGGACGGTGTCGAATCCCTCTCACGACGTGATGTACAACGTTGCCACGCCGATGCGCGATGCCGTCAACTTGCGGGCTGATGTGTATCTGCCAAAAGGGGACGGGCCGTTCGCGACGCTTGTGTGCCGGACTCCTTACGACAAATCGGGCGCATCAGGCATCCAGGAATTCGTCGGTCTGGCTGAGGCCGGGTTTGCGGTGGTGGTGCAGGACCTACGTGGGCGATGGGCTTCCGATGGCGACTGGGTGCCGTTTTTTGCGCCCGGTTGGACAGACGCTGAGGATGGCTACGACACCATCGAGTGGGCGGCTGAGCAATCGTGGTCGACCGGCAAGATTGGCACGTTTGGGAACTCCTACAAGGCGTGGACCCAGTGGGCACTGGCGCCGACGAAGCCCCCGCATCTGACGGCTATGTGGGCTGGAGGAATGGGACCTCGGATGTCTGACCTTGAAGTCGGTGGAGTTCTGCGTACCGGGCGGGTGATGGGGCTGGTATTCGGGATGCTCGCTATAGATACCCAGAAGTGGCTGGAAACGCCAGAAGGCCCAAACACCCAGGATTGGTGGGAGATGCTTCACGACTCAGTGAATCGCGACAAGTGGCTGTGGTTCCTGCCGTTCAAAGACCTGCCGGAAGAGGCGCTGGGCGGTCTGGGTGATTATTTCAAGGAGTGGCTGGCGAACCACCAGCGCGATGTGTGGGCATTCGATAGCCGATTCCCGGAGATCGATGTACCCGTGTTCCATCGCACTGGCTGGTACGACCGACTGGCTGGCGCGGCGAAGATGTTCGCCGGCATGCAGGCGAACGGCGAGTCAGAGGCCACGCGAGCTAATCAGCGACTGATTATTGGGCCATGGCCACACAGCACCATCAACATTCGGAAGTGGCCTGAGATCGACTTCGGCCCCGAAGCTGAAGTGCCGCATGGTGATCTGTTGGTGGAGTGATTCGACTATTGGCTCAAGGGTATCGATAACGGAATGATGGATACGCCACCGGGGCGCCTGTTCCTGATGGGCGCGAATGAGTGGCGTTCGGCGGATGAATGGCCTCCTGCTGGCGGGGAGAGAGTTGAATACTTCCTTGGAAGCAGTACGGGAGCCAACACACCCACCGGTGATGGGACGCTGGAATTGTCTGCCTCCGATATTGGCAACCCGGACCGGTATACCTACGATCCTCGTGACCCCGTGATGTCCGTGTACGGCATGAACACGCATGATGAACCGAGAGACCAGCGAGCGCTGGCGCATCGACGCGACATCCTGATTTATGAGACTCCGCCGCTTGTGGAATCAGTGGACATGGCGGGATACCCGTCAATGACGCTGTGGGCATCATCTGATGCGCCAGATACGGATTTCATCGCAAGCTTGATTGATGTGCATCCAGACGGCTTCGCTCAGCAACTCTGCTACGGCATTGTGCGTGCGAGATTCCGTAACGGACTCGATGCGCCAGAGTTGATGACGCCGGGACAGGTGTACGAATTTCAGTTCGACATGCTTCCGACGTGTAATCGATTCCTGCTGGGGCACAGAATCAGGGTGGACATATCAAGCAGCGATTTCCCTAACTTCGACCGCAATCACAACACCGGTGGTGAGGACTGGGCGGAGTCTGAGCTTCGTGTAGCGCGTCAGACGATTTATCATGATGCCTCACGCCCCTCGCGACTGATCCTGCCAACCATGCCAACCGGCTGGGGCGAGTAGCCAGCACTGAATCCCAGTACCGATTTAAGGAGTCCCCTATGGAGTTCGTAGAGTTCGTCGCACACGCTTTGGATACGGTGAATGAGGAGACGCAGGTTTCTCTGGATGGCATGAGCGTTGAGCAGCTGCTGCACCGGCCCGGGCCTTCGTCGAACAACATGGCGTGGCTTGCGTGGCACATCGCTCGTACTCAGGACGAGCGCGCCTCGTTCCTGACCGGGCGCGAACAACTGTGGATTGCCGATGGCTGGCACGATCGATTTGGCCTTCGCGCGGATCCCGACAATACTGGGCGAAAACATAGTGACGAAGATGTTGCAGCGGTCCGGCCGGAGTCGGTTGAAGCGGCCAGTGGCTACTGCGCGGAGTCGTATGAGCGTGCGAGCGCTTACGTGCGATCGCTGGGCAACGGTGCCGAAGACAATCTCGTCGCGCATCCTGAAGGCGGCGAATCGAAGCTCATGGCCATCCTTGATCGGATGGTTCACGGCGGCTACGCGCATGTTGGCCAGCTCATGTACGTGCGCGGCCTAATAGAACAGCGACACTGGTTTTCCAGATAAGTTTGCCCGCTGACGAGATCACCCGGGTGGACATACCCCTGCACCTGAGTGGCGGCATACCCACTCGATAGGCCGGTAGAGGCCGCTTTATCTCGCGGATCAGGGCGACGCACGTTCCGGAATGCCGACCTAGTCTTACTCCAGTGACACAAGCTCACTGGTCGGACTCCAATTGGTGTCGGGGGGCAATGATCGGGGTCCGGCCGGTGAGCTGTGTTTCCTTAAGTCCACACAGGGGGAATCGTTGGAACAGGCAGTCGCAACCATATTTTTCGAGTCGGCCCAAACCGTGTTTGAGGGTGAATTTGGTGGAACTCCAACGACCACCTACGGCAGCGCCAGATCACAGCCATTTACCGACCAAGATCTCGTTGTAGAGATCGAGATCTCCGGAGACCTGTCAGGTCGAGCCTGCTATGGATTCTCTGCCGAAGTAATTGCGACGCTTGGTGGCACGCTTGATGAAGTCGGGCAGTTTGACGCCTACTTTGAATCTCTTGTGCAGGAACTGGCTAACATGATCACCGGAAGAACCTTGATTCAACTGGAACAGAATGGTCATAGGTGTGATATCACCCCGCGGAGGTGTTGGAGTCGTACCGATTCCCATTGCCTGAAGAGCTTGACGCCAGCGAGGCGGTTCACTTCTCTTATGAAGGCGGCGCCGCGACAATCTGGACAGACCTGCAAATTGGCGATGAGCCGGCAAACACCGACTCCATCGACGATGGATTTGACCAGGACGCGATAGACGCTCTCTTTGCAAAGATGGCTGCATAAACGTCATCTGGAGCGGTCGATTTTCAAGAACTGCTCCGCAATCCGTCTGTCGCGACCTTATAATTGGTCGGTCGTACAGCACGCAGGTGTTCGTGCTGCGTTAACTCACAGAAGGATTGCAACAGAATGTCAGACGGTCCATACGCGTTTCTAGATGGCGAGGTACTTCCACTTGCGGACGCCAAAGTAGGGATTCGAACGCACGCCCTGCACTACGGGACAGCGGCATTTGAAGGCATCCGCGGCAACTGGAATGAGGCCGCTGGCAAGGTTTATATCTTTCGGATGAAAGAGCACTACGAGCGGTTGATCCGCGGCTGCAAAATCATGATGATGGATCTTCCGTACACGGCTGATCAGTACGTGATATCACCATTGATCTACTCGAACGCAACGGCTATCGAGAAGACGTTTACATTCGGCCGCTGGCATTCAAGAGTGAGCAACTTGTCGCGAATCTCAAGTTGCATGAGGTTGAGAGCGACTTCGGACTCATCATCATTCCATTTGGCTCGTACATCGACAACGATCGGGCCATTCGCTGCCAGACATCATCGTGGCGTCGCCCGGATGACTCCATTATACCGACGGGTGTGAAGCTAACCGGGCTCTACACCACCGGCATTCTCGCCAAGACGGAAGCCGTGAAAGCGGGTTTTGATGAGGCGATTCTTCTGAATATGAATGGCTCCGTGTCTGAAGGCAGCGGCGAGAACCTGTTTATGATCACCGATGGCCGTATTTCCACGCCCGGCGAGACGGAAAATGAATTGCTTGGAATCACTCGTGACACAGTCAAAACGCTCGTCAAGAACGAGCTTGGCATGGATGTGATTGAGCGGGTGATTCACCGGAGCGAACTGTACCTGGCTGATGAGGCATTCCTCACTGGAACCGCTGCGCATGTGACATCGATGGGTGAGCTGGACAATCGAAAGATTGGAACTGGTGAAGTTGGCCCAATCACCAAGAAGATTCAGGACCTTTACTTCGACGTTGTGCAGGGCAATAACCCCGACTACATGGAGTGGTGCACCGGCGTTACGCCCGGTGGCGGATAGCTGCGGTTCACCCTCAGCGAATAGCTAGAGTCCGTTGACCCCTCAGGATATTGGCGACATCTTTCTTCGCGATTATTTGATCGCGATGTACTTCGCTACGCTTGGCGTGGTGCAGATTGGCGCGTCCTACGGCGGCATAACGCACATGCTGTTTCTTCCGTCCGAGCGCTCATCGCGTGCGCTTGGAATGCTCCTGATACTGGGTGCAGCGCTCTTCTTCTTCACCGTGCCGCTCTGGCAGGGTGGCCCGTGGGGCGCTGTTGTGGCCGACGGGGTGATTGGCCGTGAGGGGCTCACTGTCGCGTGGGACACATCATCGTGGAGCGATCTCACCAGTGCTCGCAACATCAATGACGTTGATGGTGGATTCTCAGGTGGCTCGCAGGGCATTTGGTTTCCGCTCGCAGCGGGACTGGCGCTGATCTCCACGTATCTCATCTCATCTGTAGTTCACCGCTCAAGCTCCCGTACGGCGGCGGATGTGAACGACAACAGCGGTATCGAGCACTTGAAGACCAACACGTGGGCGGAGGTCGTGCGCCTATCTTTCGCCAACTGGCGACGTTCGTGGCGCGGTGAAGTTGGCGATGAGTTTGCGCCCGGGTTAAAGTGGGGCGGTGTTCGATGGCTGGTCGCGAAGGTTCGCTTCAGATGAACTTATTCGACACCGAAATTACGAAGTGGTTGAACTCAGGCCCCGGTGGGTTTGGCCCACTGGACTGGGTGATAAAGCTGCTGGCCAGCGATTATCTCTTTCCCCCGATGTTTGCCCTGGTGATCATTGGTGTGATCTTCATTGGCCGCAATCCGGAAGAACGGTTCCGTTATCAGCGCATCGCGTTCAAGGCCGTAATCGCCATCGCTATGAGTAACTGGGTGGTGGCGATATTCAACTCACAGTTTGATCGCGCTCGGCCGTACGTGGCACTGCCTGACGATATTGAGTTGATGTTTTATCCGGCTACCGACCCGTCATTCCCGGCAAATCCGACCGCTGTGGGGTTTGCGGTGGCGGTTGCGTTGTTCCCGGTGAGCCGGAGGCTGAGCATTGGGCTTGCTTCGGCGGCTTTGATCGTTGGGTTCACCCGTGTGTATGCCGGGGCTTTCTACCCAACAGATGTAGCTGGCGCCGCGGTGATTGGTGCGGCTATGCCGTCCGTAGCGGGCGGGATCATCAGACTCTTTGATCCTGCGCTGAATTTGGCGTTGCGAGTCGCTCGAGCGTTCGCTGTCGCCTAATTACCGATTCCTCATTACGGGCGAGGGGGGGCTACTTGGTGTTACTGGCAAAGGGCCACCACCATTTTCGGCGGGATGCCAGAGGGGGTAGTGTTCCGACCAATACTGGGTCGCGGCCATCGATGATGTTGCGGGGCGAGTCTTCGAATAGCATTCGCGCTCGCTCCACGCCTACCAACTCTTCGGCACGTTGATGGGCCAACGATAGTTGGGGCATTCTTACGCGTGTAGACCGGTGCATATCAGATGCGGCCACGTGAGCCAGATCGTGCGCAAGGAAGAACTCAGCGGCCTTCTGTGCCTTTGATCCAAATTCGCCCAGCAGGCTTCCCGCCGTGATCTGGACGAGCATTCCTGACTCAACAAGCTTGCGTAATTTGCCCGGGTTTTTCTGGAATTCAGCGTTACGTTCAGGGTGAGCAATAACCGGGACGAGCCGACGCACTTGCAGATCGAACAGCACACGGTCCATGTATGGCGGGTAGCTGGAGAAAGGCGGCTCGCTCAGGATAAATTTTGTGCCGTTAATGGGAAGCGCAATCCCCTGATCGAACCATTCGCCAAGCTCCGGTTCAATGTGGTTTTCCATCCCCAGGATCAGGCGTGGCACGCGCTGCGTTGGCCCTGCTTCTGAACGAAGCCGACCGTTCACCTCAACGATCAGGTTTTGTAGATGTTCAACAGAGTGGTTGTTCATCACGTCGCGCTGATGTGGGGAGGCGTGGATCACGTCCGTGCCATCGGCGGACGCCATGCGCGCCATCGCGATGGTTTCGTCGAGGGTCTCCGGTCCATCGTCTACGGATGGGAGGAGGTGTGTGTGAATGTCTACTCGTGGCATTGTGTTTCTATTATCTATCCGCGGGCGATTAAGCGCCTGTAGGTCTGCCCATATTCAAATGGGTAATTGGTGGCCACCGTTCGTGCGCGTTCCCTCAGCCTATCGCCTACAGCGGGGCCACCGCTGAGGCCGCCGACCTGGCTTTCGTGCTGGTGCAGAGCTTCGATCTGCTTCTCAACGCCATTTGTGGTGTCCACGATGACGTTTGGGGTATCCGCACCCCACATGAGAACTTCCCGTACCTTGTACGGCTCAATGCCCTCATGCTCCAGGTGCTCCGGGAAGTGCAGATGATCCCGGGCATAGGGATAGATTGCGTCCAGCACGCAGGTGCCCACCATTCTGTGGTCACGGTGATTGAAGCCGTTGAATCGATGCGGGTCGTGGCACAGAACTACTTCCGGCCGATACTTCCTGATCATCCAGACAATTTCGCCAAGAAAGACCCTGTCTGCCTCAAGACCGCCATCTGGATGGTCAAGAAACTCAACGTGCTGCGCTCCCGCCACTTCTGACGCCTTGATCTGCTCAGCGCGCCTGATAGGAACGATCTCCTCAGATGTCATCGAGGGATCGTTGCTCCCGCTGCTGCCGGAAGTGCAGACCACCATTGCTATGTCGCAGCCCCGCGCCGCCCATGTCGCCATGACGCCGCCTGCGCCAAGTTCTCCATCGTCAGGGTGGGCAAGTACAACAAGAGCTCGCTCCGGGACGGTATCGATGATCTCCAATTGAGATTTCTCATACGGAATTGCGTTGGTAGTCATTTATTTCCATGTCTGCGTCACAGAGTTGCGGGATGCACGAGTCGCTAAATTGGGTACCTATTTGTTGCGGCCTTGAAAAGGGGAATTCCTACATTAGGTCGGGTAGTTCGTTTTTATTGGGGATTCGCCTACGGCATTCTAGACAATCCCAGCGAGCCAACATATGGGTGAAATTGCAGGGCAGTGGGCAACTGGCGCGATTAATCAGGCGCACACATAAACTAGGGAGACGTGTAGGTGCCATATCTCCCAGTAGTCCCAGTGGTCCGCACATCGATTCCCCGCCCCTAATCTTGTTGGTGTTGCTTTTATGAGTGTGTTGTCCGTTCAGGATCCCGAAGTATCTAAGGCTATCGATGCGGATGAGCGTCGTCTTGTTGATGAGTTGGTACTGATTGCATCAGAGAACTACGCCAGCACCGCGGTGCGAGAAGCCACCGGCTCCGTGATGACGAACAAGTATGCGGAGGGTTACCCCGGTCGCCGCTACTACGCGGGTACGGAGAATGTGGACCGGGTGGAAGTTCTGGCGCAGGAACGGGCCAAGGAGATCTTTGGTGCTGACCACGTGAATGTTCAGCCACACTCCGGATCACAGGCCAACATGGCAGCTTACTTCGCGATTCTTGAACCGGGTGATGTGGTGCTGGGAATGCGATTGGATCAGGGTGGGCACCTGACCCATGGTTCGCCAGTCAACTTCTCTGGATGCTTCTACAATTTCGCGTCTTACGGCGTGGAGCGAGAGACGGAAGTCATCAACTTCGATGAGGTTGAATCTCTGGCCAAAGAGTTCAAGCCGAAGATCATCGTATGTGGAGCGACTGCTTATCCACGAACGGTCGATTTCGAACGCTTCAAAGATATTGCGGACGACAACGGCGCTGTGCTGGTTGCCGATATTGCTCACATTGCCGGGCTAATTGCTGGTGGTGCTCACCCATCGCCAATCGAGTATGCGGACATCGTCACCACCACCACGCACAAGACGTTACGCGGGCCGCGTGGCGCGATGATCATGTGCAAAGAGGAGTATCGCCGCAAGATCGATTCAGCGGTGTTTCCTCGAGTGCAGGGCGGACCAATGATGCACGTGATCGCGGCAAAGGCTGTTGCGTTCAAAGAGGCGTTGCAGCCGGAGTTCAAGGTTTACGCCCGCACGGTTGTTGAGAATGCCAAAGCGCTATCGAATGCACTGTCCAAGCGCGGGCTTCGCATCGTCTCAGGCGGGACGGATAACCACCTGATGTTGGTTGATCTGACGCCGCTGGGTATAACTGGGAAAGTTGCTCAAGGCGGCCTTCAGGAGGCCGGAATTATTACGAACAGGAACGCGATTCCGTTCGATAAAGAGAAGCCAATGGTCACAAGTGGTCTTCGCTTAGGCACGCCCGCTTTGTCGAGCCGAGATATGGGGATTCACGAGATGGAAACGGTTGCGGACTTCATCATGGAAGGCCTATCGGCAATTGACGATTCAGCAACCCTGAGCAATTTGCGCCGAAGAATCGGGGAGTTCGCGCGGCAGTACCCGGCGCCCGGGGTGACGGATGCGTAGACAAGGCTGCGTTTATCGATCAATATTACTCGTGAGGTCGGTTGATTATTGGCAGTTTGCAAATAGATGACAGCGTAGGTGCCACTGCGTGCTATAATTTTTGACTGTCCATTCGGACAATATTTCTGTTGATTTAATCCTTTGAATTATTCCTTTCGGGAGACACCCAATTCCAGTTACGCGTGACTATGAACTTATGTGGCTACTGGGAGCTGACGCCGACGAAGAAGCCGGCGCCGCTTCAGTAGAAAAAATTACCGGCCTGATCAAGGACGGTGGTGGCGATGTTGATGGCGCTGCTCTGTGGGGCAGGCGAACGCTTGCCTACCAGGTAGAGAAGAACAAAGAAGGTTCCTACTTCCTGGCGAATTTCAAGTTGGACAGCGCAGCAACTCCCACGCTGGAGCTAGCGCTGGATGCAGATCAGAATGTCATTCGGCACATCCTAATCAGGCACAATAAGCCAGTTCCAGCGGTTGAAGAGTCCGACGAGCCTGAAGAGCGCCCCCGAGACCGCGGTGGACGGGACAATCGTCGTCCCAGACGGCCCTAAGGAACTTTCACGATGACGCTCAATAAAGTGATCCTCATTGGCAATCTTGGGTCAGATCCTGAGATGCGCTATACCCCGAACGGTGCCGCTGTTTGCGAGTTCCGAATGGCGGTAAGTCGTCGATATACCACTGCTGCGGGTGAGCAGCGGGAGGAAACTGAGTGGTTTCGTGTTACGTCATGGAACCGACTTGCTGAGCTTGTGAATCAGTATTTGGCGAAGGGCCGCAAGGCGTACGTTGAGGGAAGAATTAGCTCAAGCGCGTACACCGACCGTGAAGGCCAACCGAGAGCGTCTCTTGAAGTGACCGCCGAGACGGTTACATTCTTGGATTCCAGAGAATCCAAAGGTGGGAACTGGGATGAGGGTAGCGCGTTGCCACCTGACCGCAGTTCTGGTGCTCCAACTGGCGCTCCTTCCGAAACTCCAGCTCCTACAAATGAAATTCCTGGAGGCCCGCCACCCGGCGACGCTCCGGATCCCGAAGACGTTGAAGAGTTGCCCTGGTAGGTCGCTACCTGGCACAACCAGACACCATTTAGTTAGCTAACGAAAGTATCGATACAAGAATGACCACGATCAGTAATCCGGAATCCACACCATCGACCGACCAGGATGGTGGCTTACGCGCTCCATCAGGTGAGTCGAGACCAGCTGCAGGCACGCAGACTCGCCGTCCCGGTGGGCCAGGCGGCGCAGGTGGTTCAGGTGGCGGCGGGAATCGTGGTGGTGGTCGACGACCGTGGGGACGCCGGAAGGTGTGCCAGTTCTGTGTCGATCACATTGACCACGTTGACTACAAATCAGTAAGCAAGCTTCGCCGATACATTTCAGAACGATCGCGTATGGAGTCCTCCAAGAGGACGGGTACCTGCGCACGTCACCAGCGAATGCTTCGCACCGCAATCATCCGGGCACGCCTGATGGCACTGCTCCCGTTTGCACCAGACCACGAGCGATACACCAAGTCCACGGTTGTGGCACCTAGCCCAGAGCCCGCTGCGGAACCGCCAGCAGACGCTCCAGCGGCTGAGGGTGATGAGGCTGCGACCGATGAGGCCGCAACCACGGACGAAGCCGCGACCGAGACTGCTGAAGCTATTGACACTCCAGAGACGGACGAAGCCGAAGAGGCTCCTGCTGATGAAGCAGAAGCTGTAGACGAAGAGCCAGAGGCCGCGGCGGATGAAGCCGATGAGCCTGAAGCTGTTGCGGAAGAGCCGGAAGCTGAAGCAGCTCCTTCCGACGAGGCGGAAGCCGCTGTAGAAGAGCCTGAGGCCGAAGCGGAAGAAGCTGATGAGCCTGAAGCTGTTGTAGAAGAGCCGGAAGCAGAAGCTGAAGCAGAAGAAGTTGTAGCTGAAGAGGAAACTCCCGCAGAGGAAGAGTCAGAAGCAGCAAATGAGGTCGCTGGCGAATCCGAAGATGCAGCAGCGGACGTTTCACCAGACGCAGAGACCGAAGAAAAAAAAGAGTAGGCAAGGTATCTGCACCACGCTCTGCAATAGCAGAATCGCGTGGCGTTACCCGGATGCCTACCAATTGAGTACTAACTGCGATGAGTGAAAACATAGATCAAGCTGGAGTCGAGGACGTTCTGTCCTCTGATTCAGCCCCGGAATCGTCAGAGTCCGACGCCGATCAGGAAGTCGATTCGCTTGACGAGGATTCAATCTGGACACCCCGCGACCTGACGCGGAAAGAAATAATGGCGGCGAAAGCCGATCAGAGCCGCAAGAATCGACCATGGATTCTCGCCGGAATCCTGTTGTTGGTGGCCATTGCAGCAATCCCCGCATGGGCCTTCATTAACGAATTTGTTTTGCCGCCGCGCGAACTGGCTGTACGTGTGGAAGATCGTATTTACACCCGTGGTGAAGTTGTTGATTTCATCAGATTTCACCAGAGACTTACCGAAGAGGTGGGTGAAGACTTTGACATAGGCTCAAGCCTCTTCCAATCACTCCAGACGATCTCTGAAAATGAGATGGCATTTCAAGGTGCCCCAGGTCTTGGTGTGGTGGTCACAGATCTAGAGATTGATCAGGAAGTGCGTCGCTTGCTTGGCTACGGATATATCACCGAGGAGAATCGGTCGGAAGGTTCTGATTCGCAGATTGCGGAAGCTCAATTCCAATTCTTGAACAACGTAGGCCTTACTGATGAGCGATATCGGGAGATCATCCAGAAAGGCCTGTTCAGGTCTGGAGTGCGTGATCGAGTTGGCGAGAATGTACCTCTGATCCAGGAACAGGTACATGTCTTCCGAATCATTCTGGAGAGATTCAATGAGGACATCAGGAATCGTATTGATCAGCGGGTGAAGGCTGGCGAGAACTTCTCTGATCTGGCGTTTGAGTACTCAGTTGACTCTGAAGTCAGGCGCAGCGGTGGTGATGAAGGCTGGCTTCCTGCCGGCGTGATCCCGCAGTTTGATGCTCTCTTCTTTGGCGTTGATGACGAGGGCAATCGCATTCTTCCTCTTGGCACCGTCTCAGAAGTCATACAGGTGCCAGGTGAAGGCTCATTTGGAGTTTTATACGTGGCTGAATATACGTCCGCACGTCCAATTGACCTGGCCCCACTGGAACTCCTGAAAGATCAGGCGCTAACGGACTGGTTTGAGGAATTCAGGTCACAGGTAGATGTGGAGCTCATCTTGAACAGCAGCATTGCTGACTGGGTAAATGAGCAGGTAAGACTTGCTCGAGCGCTTCCAACACCTGAACCGGATAGCACCGTTCCAGATGGTTTTGAACTTGACGCATCTGGCCAACTCGTTCCCGCTCAAAGGCGATAGGAGCCGGCCTGGCTCAGGCACGGAATTATGACTACATCTCAACGTGAATCTCTTGGCGTAGGACTTCTCGGCGTCGGCGTCGTAGGCTCTGCAGTTGCCCGCGCCTTACTTGACGGACGAACTCAGAAGACCGTTCCGGGAAGCCATCCGCTAGTTCTCAAGAGAGCAGTGGTCAGGAATCTTGAAGCTGAACGGCCAGTTCCCAGTGAACTGCTATCAGATGAACTTTCATCGGTTATTGATAATCCTGAAGTAGACATTGTTGTTGAACTCATGGGTGGCGAGGAGCCAGCATCTTCAGCGATTGCTGACGCGCTCAAGGCCGGTAAGCACGTGATAACCGCCAATAAAGAGGCGATCGCCAAGAATGGTGACGAGCTAATTGCACTGGCTGAGGCCAACGGCGTTCGGCTGCTCTACGAAGCCGCGGTTGGCGGTGGTATTCCCATCATTGGACCGCTCTCAAGTGACCTTCTTGCCAATCAGGTTCAGTCGCTCCGGGCAATTATCAACGGCACGACCAACTACATCCTGACGCGCATGACGGCGCAGGGTGAAGCATTTGGGGATGTTCTTGCTGACGCACAGGCGCTGGGCTATGCCGAATCTGACCCAACTGCCGATGTAGATGGCTGGGATGCCATGTACAAGATCGCAATCCTTGCTCGGCTTGCGTACGGAGCGTCCGTTCCGCTGGACTCGATTCACCGTGAAGGTATCCAGTCGATCACGGCGGCTGATATCGGTAACGCCGCAAGGTTGGGTTACACGATCAAGCTGATTGCGGCGGCTCGCCTGGAAGATGGCGGACTGCTGGTTCGCGTTCACCCGGCGCTCATTCCCAACGATGTTCCGATGGCCAAAGTAGACGGCGTACTCAACGTCTGCGAGATTGAAGGCGATCTGGTTGGACCACTCTGGTTGCAGGGACGCGGAGCCGGACCAGAAGCGACGGCCAGCGCAGTACTTGGCGACATGATTCGAGTAGCCAGGGCACCGGGGTCGATAACTCCGCCAAGAAAGTTGTCATCACCTCCAGCGCTGCTGGATATGGCTGACTATGAGTGCCAGTACTATTTGAGACTGGTGGCGAAAGATCAGCCGGGCGTGCTGGCTGAGGTGGCAGGCATACTCGCAGCCAAGAACATTTCAATCGATTCCGTTTTGCAGATGGATTCAGATTCCGAGCTGGGAACGGCAGATATTGTGCTCACTACTCATCCTGCGCGTGAACGTGAAGTTCAGCAGGCGGTTGAGCAGATTAGCTCAGCATCGAGTATCGAAAAGTTCGCATCGTTGCTTCGGATTGAGCCATACGGAGACTCGCCAGCGTAGCGAGTCGATACCGCTAGTAACGCGGTGAGTTGGACAGGGGCGATAAAATAGCCCTACGGATTAAAAACCATTGACCAGGTGGGGTGTTTGCCGGTTTACGAGGGAGTCATAGATCGATACAGGGAATACCTCCCAGTATCAGACGCAACGCCTAACGTGGCGATGGGCGAAGGCAACACACCTCTCGTCAAATCCCGCAGCATTGGCCCGGAGCTGGGATGCGACCTCTACTTCAAGCTAGAGGGTATGAACCCAACCGGGTCGTTCAAAGATCGTGGAATGTGCATGGCCATCGCCAAGGCACTGGAAGACGGCAAGACCAGAGTGATGTGCGCGTCCACTGGGAACACCAGTGCCTCTGCCTCTGCTTACGCCGGACGGTACGGTATGGAAGCGATTATCCTGGTTCCTGCTGGTGAGATCGCTCTTGGCAAGCTGGCCCAGGCAATGGCATACGGTGCCCGTATACTGGCGGTAAGAGGGAATTTTGATGACGCGCTGGAGATTGTTCTCCGCGCCACCACTGAGATGGACATTGCACTGGTCAATTCGGTGAACCCATACCGAATACAGGGCCAGAAGACGGCCGCATTTGAGATTGTGGATGAGCTTGGCGACGCGCCAGACATGCTCAGCATCCCGGTTGGCAACGCAGGGAACATTACCGCCTACTGGTGGGGATTCAAGGAGTACTGGGAAGCGGAGCACTCACGCACGCTTCCCAGGATGATGGGCTTCCAGGCTGAGGGTGCATCGCCAATTGTTCAGGGAAAACGCATTGAGAACCCGGAGACCATCGCAACGGCAATCCGGATTGGAAACCCTGCCAACTGGGAAAACGCTGAAGAAGCGAGGGACGCATCTAAAGGCGCTATCGATTCCGTGACAGACGCTGAAATTATCGATACCTACCTGCGTCTTGCTCGCGATGAAGGCATATTTTGCGAACCAGCCTCGGCGGCATCGGTCGCAGGATTGCTGAAAGTGGCGGCTAACGGGGAGGACCTTGAGGGACAGACGATTGTCTCTGTCATCACCGGAAACGGCTTGAAAGACCCCTCTACGGCTGAATCAACGGCTCGCGTTGAGCTAGAGTACGTTGAGCCCAACTATGACACGGTCATGGGCTTGCTCAGCAACGGTAATGGGCGCTCCCATTGATTCACCTGGCCATCTAATTGATATCTGACTCTTCCACCTTGCTAGCGCATCTGACTGGTAAGCACTAATCCATGGTTTGTCTCACAGTATCAACTGAACGCGGAACGTTGGCGTCGTTTGCCAACGACTGGGATCGCTTGGCTGCGGCCACTCCCGGCGCGTCAGTGTTTCTGGGGCGCACGTGGCACCAGACCTGGTGGGATCACTTCGGAGGCGACGCTGAGCAACTCGCGATCGCCGTCCGAGATGAGGATGGCGTGGTGGCCATCGCACCGCTGATGATCCGAGACCGTCGAATCACCTTCCTGGGCAGCACCGACCTGGTTGATTATCACGATTTTCTGGTCGACTGCGATGATTCCGAAAATATCGCGAAGGAAGTTCTGCAGAGCCTTCTGGCTATCCCGGAGTGGGACGAACTACATCTTGAGTCCATACCTGACTGGTCACCGTTGATTGAGGCGATGCCATCGGCGGGCAAACAACTGGGCATTGAGTTTGATCTTACGGTTGAGGATGTGGCTCCGCAAGTCAGTCTGGCCGACACGTGGGATGAGTATGTTTCAGGCCTTGGAAAGAAAGATCGTCACGAGCTGAGGCGCAAGCTTCGCCGACTGGATGCAGCGGGTGAAGTGGTGCACGAAGAGCTGACAGACCCGGAAGAGATTCGGGCGCGGATGGACGATTTCTGTATGCTCCACCGGGTTAGCAGTTCCGATAAGACGGAGTTCCTGACTGCGGACCGTGAGGCGTTCTTCAGGGACGCTATGGTCAAACTGGCGGAGGATGGAGCCACCAGGCTCAACTTCACGAAACTGGATGGCGAGAACATTGCAACTTCAATCTGTTTTGAGGTTGGGAACACCAGATTCGTGTATAACAGCGGTTACAATCCGGAAATGCCGCAGTTGAGCGTTGGTTTGATGAATCATGCATTCTTTATTCAGGAGTGCATAAACGACGGAATTGAGTACGCGGATTTCCTGCGGGGGAACGAGCGATACAAATATAATCTCGGTGGCGTAGATAGGACTATCTACTCCATGAAGGCAATGAGACAGGGTAATTAGGCGCTACGTGAGGAGACTGGCTCTCGTATGAAGATCGCTCTGGTAAGTGTTCACGGCTGTCCCGTAGTTCGGGCCGGCGAGAAGGACACTGGCGGGATGAACGTGTACGTGCTGGAGACGGCGAAGGAGTTCGCTCGTCGAGGTATTTGCGTGGATGTGTTCACGCGTACACATGACATCACCGACCCTGAAGTTGTGGAGTTGGCCCCCGGTGCGCGTGTAATACACGTGGCTTCAGGCCCGCCCGAGACTGATAAGAGCGACGTCTTTCCGCTGCTGGATGACTTCACGGCAAAGATCAGCTCCTATACCGATTTTTACGGCCTTTCTTACGACATGATCTGGAGCCATTACTGGCTGTCAGGACTTGTGGGACTGCAGCTCAATTCTGAGTGGCAGGTGCCTCACGTAACCAGTTCTCATACATTGGCTGAGCTGAAGACACGAGCTATTCCGGGCGAGCCGGAACATCCTGAACGCGATGGCAGTGAACACAAGATCATGTCTGAAGTAGACAGTATTGTTGTGTGGAGCCAGAATGAGCGCGAGTCTCTGGACGAGATATATCAAGTTCCACAGCGTAAGACGGTGGTTATACCACCTGGAGTCGATTCTGATCGCTTCTCCCCCGGGCCCCGGCTGGAAGCCCGTGAGAAGCTTGGATTAATTGGCGACAATAAGATGGTGCTATTTGTAGGTCGCCTCGAGCGCCTAAAGGGTGTTGATGTCCTTTTGAGCGCCATGGCGATGATGGATGATCCGGTGGACGCGAAACTGGTGATTGTTGGCGGCGCCGAGACTAGCCCTGAACGCCGAGTGCTTGCCGAGCATGCGGAACAGCTGGGGATTTCAGACAGTGTGCAGTTTCACGCGTCCGTGGATCATGATGAGTTGATTCAGTACTACCGAGCGGCAGATGTATGCGCGCTGCCGTCGTACTACGAGAGCTTCGGATTGGCAGCGCTTGAGGCCTCGGCCTGCGGTACGCCAGTTGTGGCATCGGAAGTGGGTGGACTACCGGAGATCGTCAGAGACGGGCGTACCGGCTATCTGGTGAAGTGGAGAGCCCCGGGGCCATTCGTCAACAAGCTGGAGCAGATTCTTCAGGATGATGAGCAGCGCGCACTGATGGGCCAGGCGGCGCGACAGCGAGCGCTTGAGCTTTCATGGGGGCGATCAGTAGACCGTTTGCAGGCGCATTTTGAGTCGCTGACTCATTTGCAGGCGCTTGCCGGTTGTGGACAAGCCGCCGGATAGCCTGTTTGCGATGGGATCTTACCGGTGCGGTGAGGCCTAGCTGGCGCTCAGGTCTAGCTCGTACCAGGTAGTTTCGCCGGTCTTACTGAAGCCGAGATCTTTGTAGACACGACGGGCGGCTTTATTGTCGCGATCTACCTCCAGCCGGATTGCTCCAGCGCCTGCATCGCGCAAGTGCTTGATCCCAGCGGCAGTGATGACGCTGCCAAGTCCAAGCCGACGATGGCTTGGATCAACGCCAACCATTCCGACGTAGCCGATGTTCATACCGTCTGACGGTTCAAACTTCATCCAGACGTAGCCAGCTGTGTTGCCCGTGGCGTCTTCAACCATCTTGACCCACTCTGGTCCAACGCCCGGAAGGCGGAGAGATGCCGTGATATCCGCAGCTGTGTTTGCCTCATATCCCCAGGAGTCTGCAAACGCGGCGTTTTGAACGTTCATCAACCGCTCAACGTCATCGTCGCTGTTGGTCATCGTTCGCACGGAGTAGCCATCTGGAACGGGTCGATGGTTTCCGCCAAGGTAAGCGGGTGCCGGGTGGTATTCCATGCCGATGTAGACCCGGACTGCTCGCATTCCGATGGAGCCAGCAGCAATACGAGTGCCGTCGTCCTTTGAGTCAACGGGTAGATGAAGGGTTCTGATCCCAGCCTCCAGAGCGAGATCACGAGCCATTCTGAGCAATCTGGATTGCATGGTGACTGCGTCTAGATCAGGATCAACTCCCAGTCCAACAATCGCTCTGGAACCCTCTGGCTCAATATCTACTCTGGTCCATCCCTCAAGTCGGGATCCGGAATCTGCCACCAGGATGTCTCTGGTTGGATCAAGGCGCGGCGTGTCGAGAGAGAGCTTGAAGGTCTCCAGTGGATCATCTGCGTACTTGAACGGATGGCTTTCGGCGCGATCCATCACATCCAAAAGGGATGAAACATCATCCCAGACGAATGGTCTTATCTGAAAGTCCTCTGTAGAACTGCTCAGACTCATGCCGTTACCGGGCTGCTGCCAGCCCATCCCCGTTTTCTCAACATTGTGGGAGTCTAGCAAACTATTGTTACCGCGAAGAATCGCGATGGTCGCTGAGTTCGTTGATCCGGAGAGTGGTGAAGTCCTTATGATGCGAGAGTGAGGCACATTCGGCAGGACGGTCGACGGGTTCGTGGCCGATAGCGATGGATTCGATTCCAGCGGCAGCGAGCGAGTTGAATCCGGATGCGGAATCTTCAAACGCGATGGTTTGCTCTGGCGCAATGTCCAACTGTTCGCAAGCCAACAGGTACGCGTCAGGTGCTGGCTTTGGGTTTGCGACAGCCTGAAATGTGACCACAACGTTGAAGAGCGCTGTGATGCCCAGATTGGCCATCACTTGATCTGCGTACGGTCGGTCTCCCGATGTCACCAGCGCGATTTTCGTTTCGGATGCGGCAACTGCAGTCAGGAACTCGACGGCACCGGGCGTAGGTGAGAGGTTCTTATCAACCTCGGCGTTCCAGAGCGCGAGATAGTGAGCGGTGAACGCTTGAAGATCGTCGATATCGTAGTGCTCAGCCAGCATCGCCATTCCTGGCAGAATCCCTGCGCCGAACGTCTGAGGGTGGTCGTCCGCGATTTTCTCAATGCCGTAGTCGGCCAATGCGCGACGCTCAGCAGCAAGATGCAGTGGCAGCGTGTCTATGAGTGTGCCATCCAGATCGAACAGCATGGCTTCTGGTGGGTGAGATTGCACGGGACTCTTTTTGAGATTCATGTTTCGGGTTGGTTTGTGCCTCTGCATATTCAGGATACCGGTCGTAGTGCAGTTAGATTTCTTGAAGTGCTATAATCCTTCTTTCGTGAAAAATCGAATAGGCTGAGATCGGAAGTAGTACCGGGTACGGTAGGCAGCAGCGAATCGGAGTTAGTGGAAGTCCGATGCCTCACCCCTTGGGAACTCGTCCGGGAGCGAACCTAATTTAAGTGGTCTGCATTGGTATGTGTAAGGTGCTAGCGGGCAACGAGGGTGGTACCGCGGGGCTTTTGCCTCGTCCTTCGAAGGACGAGGTTTTTTTGTTTAATCTGGCAGATCGACATGCCAGGCAACCTCGTCCAGCAGGACGGGGTTTTTTTGTGTGACTGCCAGAGCGGTTCCACATGAGACCTAGGGTGCTAGAGGCCGGGAACGGCAGGATGATGAGGAAGAGTTATGAGTAACGAAGGAAACGAACTTTCCGGAGCGCAGATCGTTTGCGAGTCTTTGGTACGGGAAGGCGTTGACGTCGTATTCGGACTGCCCGGCGGCGCAATACTGCCGCTATACGGAGTGCTGAACCAGTACCCCGAGCTTCGTCATATCCTCGTTCGCCACGAACAGGGCGGCTCGCACGCGGCAGATGGCTATGCACGGTCAACCGGCAAGGTTGGCGTGGTGTTTGCCACGTCCGGCCCGGGCGCAACGAATCTGATCACCGGACTGGCCACCGCCATGATGGACTCCGCCCCGGTTGTCGCAATCACAGGTCAGGTTGGCCGCGCCGCTATTGGTCGGGACGCCTTCCAGGAGACTGACATCACGGGGGCAACGCTGCCGGTGACAAAGCACAACTACCTGGTGATGCGGGCACAGGACATTGCGCGGACCATCCGAGAAGCATTTCACATTGCCAATACCGGCCGGCCAGGCCCCGTGTTGATTGATATTCCAAAGGACGTCTTTGCTGAGCTGGCAACGTTCAACTGGCCTGAGGGAGTAGAGCTCCCCGGCTACCGGCCACCTGGTGATGGTGCCATTGAAGACGTCAAAGCCGCCGCTGAGTTGATTGAGAAGGCGGAGCGCCCTGTGATCCTGGCGGGTCATGGTGTGTTGATTTCAAAGGCATGGGATGAGCTCAAGGAGCTGGTTGAGAAGGCTGAGATTCCAGTTGTGACATCTTTGCTGGGCATTAGCGCTCTTGAGTCCAAGCATCGGTTGAACGCCGGAATGCCGGGTATGCATGGTCACGCGTACGCCAGCCTGGCGTTGGAAGAGGCCGACCTGATCATTTCAGCTGGTGCACGTTTCGACGACCGGATTACGGGCGACACGAAGCGGTTTGCTCAGAAGTCCAAGAAGATTCATATTGACGTTGACCCCGCCGAGATCGATAAGAACGTCAAGGCCGACGTTGCCGTTATCGGTGATTTGAAGGCCGTGCTGACGCAGTTGATCCCTGAAGTGTCTGAGAACACTCACACTGACTGGGTTCGTCGCGTTGAGCACCTGAAGTCAGAGCACCCGTCCATGACGATTCGTGAGACGGATGAGCTGCTGGGTCAGCACGTGGTCAAGACGATCTCAGATATCACCGGAGGTCGTGGGCACATGGTGACCGGCGTTGGCCAGCACCAGATGTGGGCGGCCCAGTTCTGGCAGTCAACGGAGCCTAATAACTGGCAAACATCCGGTGGCCTTGGCACGATGGGTTATGAAGTTCCTGCGGCCATGGGCGTTCAGGTGGGGCACCCGGATCAAACTGTGTGGTCTATCGCTGGCGACGGCGGATTCCAGATGACGATGTCTGAACTGGCCACCATAAAAGAGAACAATCTGCCGGTGAAGTTCGCCATTCTCAATAACAACATGCTGGGGATGATTACGCAGTGGCAGGACATGATGTACGACAAGGATTTCTACGCCAACGCGTACACAGGCAATCCAGATTTCGTGAAACTGGCGGAGGCGTTTGGCATCAAGGGATTGCGCTGCACCAGTCAGGACGATCTGGAGGCGACCATTCGCGAAGCCATGGAGCACGATGGCCCCGTTGTGGTTGACTTTGTAATTCGCGCCGATGAAAACGTTTACCCAATGATTCCCGCGGGCGAAAGCATCGAGCAGTTGATAGAGGAACCGGCATGAGCATGAATGGATCCACCCCCGGCTCCAGCTCTAACGGGCTGAGCAAGCGAACTGTGATTGCACTGGTTCAGGATCGGCCGGGCGTGCTCGCTCGAGTGGCCGGACTGTTCAGGCGACGTGGCTTCAACATTGCGAGCCTTGTGGTTGGCAAAGCGGAACGACCGGGCTTCTCTCGTATGACGTTTGAGGTTGAGGGCGACCCTAGCATCGTGTCGCATGTGGCGCGACAACTGGACAAGCTCATTGACGTGGTTGAGGTTACAGATGTGACTGATCTTGATATCGTCTGGCGTGAGATGGCCCTGATGAAGGTGTCCGCAAGCGCCGAGACGCGTGGCGAGATCATGCAACTGGTGGAGATATTCCGCGCGAAGATCGTGGATATTGGCGCAGAGGCGGTTGGGATTGAGGCGACCGGTGATCCAGATAAGATCGACTCAATGATTTCTCTGCTGCGGCCGTTTGGGGTTCGCGAAGTAATGCGAACGGGCAGAGTGGCAATGCCGCGAGCAGCACTTGAAGTCGGTGGCATAGATGGATTCAACGTAAAGAGCCCGGAGTCAACTCTCTGGGTTGCAAAGTCAACCGACACCGGGTCCGTATAGGAACAGGTACTCACTAATTTAGTTATCGGCGCTCAAAAACGGGCGCGGATGTGAAGGTTCAGGAAAGGGCCAAATGGCAACGATCTACTACGACGCAGACATCGACACTTCACCGTTGGAGGAGTCAACCATCGCCGTTATCGGCTATGGAAGCCAGGGGCACGCGCACGCGCTAAACCTGAAAGATTCCGGCTACAACGTAGTCGTTGGTCTATACGAGGGTTCTAAGAGCAAAGAGAAGGCTGAAGCCGATGGCTTTGAGGTTCTCTCGAACGCTGACGCCAGCAAGAAGGCTGACGTGATCATGCTCTGCCTGCCGGACACCACGCAGCCAAAGGTGTACCGAGAAGACGTTGAGCCGAACCTGGACGAAGGCGACATGCTCATGTTTGCCCACGGGTTCAACATTCACTACGAAACAATTGCTCCTCCCGCGAACATTGACGTGACCATGATCGCCCCAAAAGCACCGGGTCACCGTTTCCGTTCCGTGTTTGAGTCTGGCTCAGGCGTACCTTGCCTGATCGCTGTCCACCAGGACTACACCGGCCGAGCACACGCTCGCGCTATGGCGTACGGATCTGGTGTTGGTGGTGGTCGTGCAGGGATTCTTGAGACCACGTTCAAAGAAGAGACAGAGACAGACCTATTTGGTGAGCAGGCCGTCCTATGCGGTGGTGTGACAAGCCTAATCAAGGCCGGCTATGAAGTCCTGACGGAAGCCGGGTACCAGCCAGAGTCGGCCTACTTTGAGGTATTGCACGAACTGAAATTGATCGTGGATATGATCTATGAAGGCGGCCTTGAGGGTATGCGCTACTCCATCAGCACTACTGCTGAGTTCGGCGACTACACCCGTGGACCGCAAATCATAGATGAGCACGTCAAAGAAAACATGCGGGAAGCACTGCGTCAGATCCAGTCGGGCGAATTTGCCAGAGAGTGGATTGCCGAAAATGACGAGGGACTCCCGAGATATACCCGACTCCAGAACGAGAATCTGGGTCACCCGGTAGAAGAGATTGGAAAAGAGCTGAGGGCAATGATGCCCTTCCTCAAGTCCACGGTCTAAGACTGGGTAATCCGAACCGATATCTGGGGTGGGTGGAGAAAATAAAATGGACAGCAACAAAGACAAGGTAATCATCTTCGATACCACACTGCGCGATGGCGAACAGACCGCCGGCGCGGGTCTTACGGCTGATGAAAAGCTCCGCATAGCACGCCACCTCCAGGCTATGAAGGTTGATGTGATTGAGGCCGGTTTCGCGGCCAGTTCACCGGGTGATTTCAAGGCAATCCAACAGATTGCTCGCGAGATCGAAGGCCCGGTGATCTGCTCGCTTTCACGCGCTGTCGCCAGCGATATTGACGCGGCGGCGGAGGCGATCAAAGACGCGGAGCGGCCCCGGATTCACACCTTCCTTTCGGTATCAGACATCCATCTGATGCACCAAATGCGCAAGGATCGCGAGACGATCGTTGCGATGGCCGTTGATGCGGTGCGCCGGGCGAAGGGCTACGTGGAAGACGTTGAGTTCTCGCCCATGGACGCCACGCGAGCTGACCCTGAGTACCTGTACGCCCTCCTGCGCGCCACTATCGAAGCGGGCGCAACGACGGTGAACATTCCGGACACGGTTGGCTACACCAATCCCACGGAGTTCAAGGCGCTCATTGAGGGCATTCGGGAGAACGTAGAGAACATTGATCAGGCCGTGATCAGCGTTCACTGCCACGATGACCTTGGCATGGCTGTCGCAAACAGCCTGGCCGCTGTCGAGGCTGGTGCACGGCAGGTGGAGGGCTGCATTAATGGACTTGGTGAACGGGCCGGAAACGCTGCCATTGAAGAAGTGATCATGGGACTAAAAACCCGATCTGATTACTATGGCCTCACGGTTGATACAGATCCGGGCGATATCAACGCGACGAGCAGGCTTGTGTCTGACATTTTTGGTTTCCCGGTGCAGTACAACAAAGCAATTGTTGGTCAAAACGCTTTCAGGCACTCCTCAGGCATCCATCAGGACGCCTTCATCAAGGAGCGCACGACGTTTGAAATCATGGAACCTGAGACTGTTGGCTGGCGCGGTGAAGCGCTGGTGCTGGGCAAGCTGTCTGGTCGCGCAGGTCTGCGATCGCGCCTTGCTGACCTTGGCTACAAGCTGAACGATGAAGAGCTGGGCACCACGTTCGTTGCGTTCAAGGATCTGGCAGACCAGAAGAAGGAAGTAACGGACCGTGACCTGGAAGCCCTGATGTCAGAGCAACACAGGTTTTCTGATGTTGAACGCGCTTATCGGGTAGAGAAAGTGGCGGTTGTGGCCGGTGATGTAGACACACCTTCGGCCACGATTACCCTCATCGCACCGGACGGTCTGGAGAGGGTCAACTCCTCCGAGGGTACTGGGCCGGTCGATGCTGTCTGCAACGCTATAGACGGAATGATTGACGAACAGATTGATCTCACAGAGTTTGCAGTCAACTCGGTTACCGAAGGCATTGACGCTCTTGGTGAAGTCACGATCCGGGTGCGCGGTGCGGACGGCAACATTTACGCCGGTCGTGGAAGCTCAACGGACATCGTTGTGGCCTCTGCCAAAGCGTATGTGAACGCCATCAATCGGGTTCTCGCGATGGCGGGAGATGTGGGTGTGGAGCAGACGTCAGGGGTCTAGTCACCGCCAAATCAAATCAAGTAGATTTCGGCTGTCGCGCCAATGATTAACGCAACGGCGTAATGCTATTGCGGCGCGGCAGCTAAAATATCGCTTCTCAAAACTGTAATTCGCGCCGGGCAATTCTGATCCGGGGTAAGCATGAATTCGTAGTGCCTTCAGAGGGATGAGTAACGTTGCCAAAGACGATGTTCGAAAAGATATGGGACAACCACGTGGTGGAGCAGCCTGAAGGCGAGCCCGCGCTGATCTACATTGACCTCCACCTCGTGCATGAGGTCACGTCGCCTCAGGCGTTTGAAGGACTCAGACTCTCCGATCGCAAAGTGCGACGGCCTGACCTGACGATCGCAACGGCAGACCACAACGTACCAACCTCAGACCGTCATCTTCCGATCGCTGATGAGATTGCCAAGAAGCAGTTGGATGCTCTGGACAAGAACACCGCCGACTTTGGTGTGAAGCTGTACGACATGTGGAGTCCCAATCAGGGCATCGTGCACGTGATTGGACCGGAGCTTGGCTACACGCAGCCCGGCATGACTATCGTTTGCGGCGATAGCCACACGGCAACACACGGCGCGTTTGGCGCGATTGCATTCGGTATCGGTACGTCGGAAGTCGAGCATGTGCTGGCCACGCAGTGTCTGGTGCAGCAGAAGCCGAAGTCGATGGAGATCCGCGTTGAGGGTGAGATTGCTGAAGGCATCACGCCTAAAGACGTGATCCTCCACATCATCGCTGAGATGGGAGTGGCAGGAGCAACCGGCCACGTTGTGGAGTTCACCGGTGAAGTCTTCGAGAACATGACTATGGAAGGCCGAATGACGGTGTGCAACATGACGATTGAAGGTGGCGGCAGGGCCGGGATGATCCGGCCAGATGAGACCACGTTTGAGTATCTCAAGGGCAAGAAGTACGTCCCAGAAGGCGCTGAGTTCGACGCGCTCAGAGAGGAGTGGGCGGCTCTGGCCACCGATGAAGGTGCGGAGTACGACTCCACGATCACCTTTGATGCTTCTGAAATTGAGCCGACCGTCACGTGGGGTACGAACCCCGCGCACGGCGCCGGAATCTCAGCTCGAGTCCCTGACCCTACCGACTTCCTTGACCCGGCGATGGCGGAGAACGCGGCGCGGGCTCTTGAGTACATGGACATTGAAGCAGGAACGGCCATCAAAGATTTGAAGGTTGACCGAGTATTCATTGGCTCATGCACAAATGGTCGAATCGAAGACTTGCGCGCCGCCGCGAAGGTTGCCAGCGGCCATACAGCAGATCGCAATGTGCGAGTGATGATCGTGCCCGGTTCTGCAATGGTGAAGGCTCAGGCTGAAGAAGAGGGCCTGGACAAGATATTTGAGGAAGCCAACTTTGAGTGGCGCGATGCTGGTTGTTCAATGTGTCTGGGCATGAACCCGGACATACTGATGCCGGGTGAGCGTTGCGCATCAACCTCCAACCGTAACTTTGAAGGTCGACAGGGCAAGGGCGGTCGCACACACCTCGTCTCGCCAGAGATGGCTGCAGCCGCAGGCATCGAGGGGCATTTCGTTGACATTCGGGATTGGGATTACCGCGACTAATAGCTATGCCATCCAATCGAGATAAACAGGGTCGTCCAGTCCGTCCTAACCCCCGCAAGGGAGCTGGGAGAGGTGGGAGCCGTGCCGGTGTCAGAGGCAGCGGAGGGCGTTCGGTTGGTCGTAGCGGCGCGAACCTGGTCAATCCGTTCAACGTTTCCGGCAGGCAGGAGCGGGGCCGATCACTGCGGGAGCAGGATGAGCAGCCGTACGGGTACGACTCCAACGGGCGTCAGATGGTAATTATTAAGGTTGTTCTGGCACTCTGGATTGTCCTGGCGTTGGCAACCGCGTTTGCGGACTATCAAGAGCGCCAGGAACTGGTGAAGTGGGATCAAGCAGGATTTCAGCGGACGCCACCAGACAGGACCGTGGATGGACTGCTGCAATACGCTATAGCAGAAGGCGTAACGTGCAGCTCTGACCCGGTTACCGGTGCCGTGCCACCTGCGTGCGAACAGATATTTGAACTCGCCCGTGATTTAGATGATGCGGAGACATGGGTCTTTGGCCTGTTCGCCGGATACCTGTTCCTGTTCATCGCGTTGGCGACTCTTGTTGCATCGTTTGCATATCAGGCGAACCGAAACCTGTTGACGCTGAAATCTGAAGGACAGCACTTCAGTTCCGTCTCGGCAATGCTCTGGCTGTTCGTGCCCATGTTCAATTTCTACAAGGGCAGCAGAATATTCCAGGAGATATGGAAAGGCAGCAACCCTGAGGCGGATGGAGCAGGGGAGCAGTGGAAGAGCGGATCGCCTTCAGGGATTGTCACGCTGTGGTGGATCGCGTTTGCTGTAACTATCTTGCTGGGTCCGCGAACCATCAGGTGGGCCTGGGGCTCTGATCTTATTGACGATCGGTTGAGTCTCGCATGGGGATTGATCGCCATGGATATATTTCTTGCAACGCCTGCGATATTCGCCTACATCGCTATGAACAGAATCCACGAACGACAAGAGAAGAAGTACGAAGTGGTTGGCCCTCACATGGCCGTACCGCCCATCAAGACCTTCTCTTTAGACTAGGAATAGACAACGCACGGATCGCGGATGCGGCCGGGAGAATAGGTAAATTGGATCCATTCAAGAAGTTCACAGGAATCGTCGCCCCAATGGACAAGGCGAATGTGGATACGGACCAGATAATTCCGAAGCAGTTCCTCAAGCGAATTGAGCGGACCGGCTTTGGTGAGTTCGCGTTTTTCGACTGGCGATACCTGGAAGATGGCGCGCCTAACCCGAATTTTGTGCTGAACGAAGAGCGTTACACCGACGCGAGCATTCTTGTTGCCGGTCCAAACTTTGGCTCAGGGTCATCTCGTGAACACGCACCGTGGGCATTGCGGGAGTTTGGATTCAAGGTCTTGATTGCGCCCAGCTTTGCTGATATTTTCCGTGGCAACTGCTTCCAGAACGGCATGATCACCGCGGTCTTGCCGCAGGATGAAGTAGACACCATTATGGGCAAGGCGCTCCAGCGGAACGGCTACAACGCGACGGTTGATCTGGAAGCCCAGACAATCACAGACGACGATGGCTGGACAGTTACATTTGACGTTGACGCATTCCGCAAAGAGTCGCTCATCAAGGGCCTGGACGAGGTCGGCTCGACGATGACTAAGAACACGAAGATAGAAGACTTCGAAGCGGCGCACCCGGCCCGCTGGTAGTCGCCGTCGCCTAACAGACTCAGATACCCAGATTAGACATAGAGAAGAGCATCCACGTGAAAGCAAAAATCGCGATACTTGGCGGGGACGGCATTGGCCCCGAGGTCACTGCAGAGGCCATGAAGGTCATGGAGTCCATCGGTAGGCGTTTCGGACACGAGTTTGAGTACTCAACCGGACCAGTTGGTGGTAATGCCATCGATGATTTTGGCGAGGCTCTTCCTGACAAGACCCGAGATGTGGTGCTTGGAAGCGACGCGGTGCTGTTTGGTGCTGTAGGTGGCCCGAAGTGGGATGACCCGGCTGCGAAGATGCGACCAGAAGACGGCATTCTTGCTCTCCGGAAGACGTTGGGACTGTTCGCAAACCTGCGGCCTGTGAAGGTGTATCCAGAGCTGATTGATGCCAGCCCTCTGCGCCCCGAAAGACTTGAGGGCGTTGACCTGATCATCGTTCGCGAACTTACCGGTGGACTCTACTTTGGCAAGCCAAAGAAGCGCTGGAACACATCGCGCGGACGACGAGCCGTCGATACTCTGAAGTACTCAGAGCAGGAAATCGCTCGTGTACTGCGCGTTGGATTTGAGCTGGCAATGAATCGCCGGAAGCGCCTCCACTCACTCGACAAGATGAACGTTCTTGAGTCGTCACGACTCTGGCGGGAAGTGGCGATTGAAGTGGGGCAGGAGTACCCGGAAGTCGAGTTGATTCACATGCTTGCGGACAACGCTGCTATGCAGCTTGTTGTGCGCCCAAGTGAGTTTGATGTTGTGGTTGCAGAAAACATGTTTGGCGACATTCTCAGTGACGAAGCTTCGGTGCTGGCCGGTTCGATGGGCATGTTGCCAAGCGCCAGCCTCTCATCGCTTCCACCTGCGGATGGCAAGCCAAAGCGCGGCGGCAAGCCAGCGCTGTACGAGCCAATTCATGGCTCCGCACCGGATATCGCAGGGCAGGGCATCGCTAACCCATGTGCTTCGATTTTGAGCGCTGCGATGTTGCTCCGATGGTCCTTTGGACTTCACGAAGAAGCGGACGCCATTGAGAACGCCATTGAAGGCGTTCTATCTGAGGGCTACCGCACAGTGGAGATCGGCTCACCCGGCGCAAGTACGCTGGGAACTACGGAGTTCGGAGACCTCATCGCCGGTCGGGTTGGTTAGACCTTCTAGTTGTTGACGGGTACGGTAGGTGGCGATGATCATCCCTGCCGAACCGCACTCCAACCCGTTTGAGACTTCCCGCGCCCTTCAACAGGGCAGTAACATGCCTCTCAATCAGAACCCAACTGATGAGGTACGGCTGTACGCGTTCGCCCGCCAGGCGCTTGCCGCGGGGCTGAGAGTTATGGATCCGGGGAACGTGCTGGCTCCGGCATACATCAATGACACGGCGGTAGACACGCTGCCGACGATGGGAAACCCCGTGCGTTTCTACCCGGTCAAAGATGACCTGGCCCCGGACTGGGAGTGGTTGGATCAGAACCGGTCGACGGAAGATGCGGCTCTGATCCTGGTTCATAATTTTGGGTTTCCAAATGACGTTTCGCGCGCGGTTCAGTTTTGCCAGTTCGCGTCGCTTGCGTTGATCGAGGACTGTGCGCACTCCTTCATGACAGAGGTGCACGGACAGGCGCTGGGGCGCACAGGAGATTTATCGATCTTCTACTACCGAAAGATACTGCCACTCCAGACCGGCGCCGGGCTCTACTCAGCAACCGGACTGTCACTACCAGACGGATCGGGAAACCCCTCCAACACCAATATCTGGGCACTTAGGCAGATCATAAGTTGGGCTGTTTACAAGTCGCGATCGTCGTTTCTAAAGCGCATTCTCAGTCGCTTTATCTCCCGGGGGGATGTGTATGCTGAAATGGACTCGACAGGTATAGATCGATATTCACACGCATTGATGAATCGCCTTGCGACATCTGTCGATTTCATTCGTGAAAAGCGGCGCAGAAACTATCGCACTCTGTTGGAGGAGTTCAAGGGCTTAAAGGGCTTAACTGGTATTGCTCCTATGAAACGGATTCTGACAGATGGTGTGTGCCTGTGGGGTTTTCCGCTACGAGTGGCGAAACGCGATGAGCTTCTGCAGCGTCTTCATGAGAATGAGATTGAGGCGTGGGTATGGCCGGGGATGCCGAGGTTGCTGGATCAGGATGCGTTCCCCAGTGAGGCCAGCATGATTCGGGAGACCCTGGTGCTGCCAATCCACCAGGACATTGAGCGCTTTCACATTAAACACATGGTGAAGGTGATCACTGCATGGACTCTGGAGCAGCCTGTTGAGCAGGTCACATGGGCTGACCTTGAGGATGCGACTTAGCAGGGCGCTGTGATTACCGCTTGCGGTCGCCCCATAGTCCCGCTCCCGGGAAGAAATCGTTCCAGGCCCAGTCGAACGACGACTGGTACGGCACCTTCTGGATATGCGTACCTCGCAACGGCCCATCAAGCGCTATGCCGCGCTCAACGTCCCATGAAGAACCAGTCTCAACGTCTGTGATGATGCCGTCGGCCGACTTCGCGAACGTCAGGAGATCCGGCACTTCCACTTTATCGTCCGCTGGTGTGCCGAGTCCGTCTCGCAGGAGTATGTCTATCTCCCGAGTCTCTGCATTGACGATGACTGCCACCGGGAACTGGCCAAGTTCATCGTTGTGGACGCCGACTTCTTCGATGGACTTGTAGTAGAAGCCGCGGGCCTGATCCTGGATGGCGACACCGATTACAAACGCATCGGTGACTTCCTGCGGGCCGTATGAGAAGCCGCGTTCATCGGTCAGGACGAGCGTTGAGGGATGATCATCCAACCATGCGCCCCAGGTCGTGAATTCGTACGGAATCTGCGTTAGCTGCGTACCTTTTAGGTCGCCCAGAATCACCATGCCCCACGGTTGAGACCACACACTGGCGGTCTTGTGGTCCCACCAAGTCATGGCATTCATGAACAGCACGCCTTCGTTGCCGAACGTGAATACTTCGCCTTCAATTCGCCGGTCGTGCACCAGGCCGGTGACGCAGACAGGGCACCAGCTCACCAGCACTGGCACGCCGCCAATTGTGTCGTTCACCATCTCTCGATTGCGCATCAGACCCACGGGAAATGCCCGCGACTCCCCGTTGATCTCAACACCCATCACGAGTTCATCAACCGTGAGGGGTGCGTCGTTTGGTGCGATGTATTCCGGCGTGTAGACCGGCGCGATTGAATCGGGAGCGGTGTTGCGCAGGTACTCGTCTAGATCAACTGCTCGGCCGTCGTTCAGCGGATTGAGGATCTCAAACGGGTCAGTGAATTCGGTATCGAAGTGAAGCACAGGGGAGGGAGTGGCCGTTGGGGCCGCGAAGATCAGGTTAGCGCCAGACTGGGTGGGGATGGGAGCGATAGTAGGCGTAGCTTCTGGCGAAGATCCACAGCCAATAGATATTAGGCCGGCGAGACCCAAGGTCATCGGCAGCAAGCGGCGGGCATGCGGAATTCGAATCGCGATCATTACTGCTTTCGATGATCGCAATCTCTATCAGACGCGGGGAGCGCACATCCCAGGCTTACACTCCCCAACTCTGGTGCAGCGCTTGACACTTGATCTCAGGACGCGGAAGGTTTGCCCGCCTCACAATAATCATGGAGCAAATCAATGGCCCGACTGACGTCCGACGAACTTGCCAACGCGATCCCAGACCTGCTGAGTCCGCAAACGCTGAGTGGCCTTCGCGAATCGGTTGAAACTCACCGCGACGCGTGGGGCATCCCACACATCAAGGCCAACAACGAGTGGGACCTATTTTTCGCTCAGGGCTACATCACCGCGCAGGACCGTCTCTGGCACATGGACGCGGACCGGTATCGGGCATTGGGCCGGTGGTCGGAGTTCGTTGGTACGTCTGGGTTGGCGCAGGACAAGCTGCTGCGGGCGGCTGGAATGGGACGCAGCTCCAAGCTGGACTACGAAATGGCGTCCGATATGGCGAAGGCTATGGTGGACGCGTACACGGCGGGCGTGAACGCGTTTATCGAGTCGGATCAACCGCTGCCCGTGGAATACGGTCTTTTGGGCAAAACTCCCGAGAAGTGGGAGAACTGGCATTGCATCACCAACTACAAGATGCGCAACTCTCTACTGGGTACGTTTGAGGCGAAGCTGCTGCGCACGAAACTTGCGGGCCAGATCGAGCCCCATAAGCTTGCCGATATCATGAACGGATATCCCGAAGGCCACCTGCTCACGGTGCCACCGGCAGGTCGCTACGACGGCATTGATGTCGGCGGAATTGAGGAGCTTCAGCAGGCGGCGAACGACGCGAATTGGCTCAATGAGACTGAGCCAGGTTCCAACGCATGGTCGATCTCCGGTGAGCTTACCGCTAGCGGCAAGCCGCTGGTCGCGGGAGACTCCCATCGTGCGTTGGACACGCCCAGCGTTTACTACCAGGCTCACCTGTTGTCACCCAACTTCCAGATCATTGGTCACACCGTTCCCGGGATGCCGGGCGTGATGCACTTTGCGCACAACGACAACGTGGCGTGGGGTATGACGTACGGAAGCGCAGACACTCAGGATCTGTTTATTGAGAAGTTTGAGGACCGCTCAGACGGCCGCTACTTCCTGTTCAAAGAGGAGTGGTCAAAAGCGGAAGTGCTCAGTGAGACCATCGATGTGCGTGGCGGTCAGTCGGTCGATATCGAAGTAACGATCACCCGCCACGGCCCGGTGATTGCCGGTGATCCGTCTACCGGCAACGGCATAGCGATCAGTGATCCCGGCTTGATCGAAGGCACGCTGTGGGTCGATTCTGTGCGTGATCTCATGCACGCGAAATCAGTGCACGAACTGCACAAGGCGTTTGGAGAGTGGACCGACAGGGTCAACAACTATGCCGTGGCGGATGTTGAAGGCAACTTTGGCTACCTGCACGAGGGGAAGATTCCTGTGCGTGGCGAACGCAACGGTTGGAGTGCTGTCCCCGGTTGGACTGGAGAGTTTGAGTGGGATGGCTATATTCCGCACGATGAGTTGCCGCGCACGATCAACCCGGAGCAGGGCTTTGCTGTCACATGCAACCAGCGCGTGGCTCAGGCCGACTATCCGTACTACGTGGGCCTCTACTTTGCGCCGCACTACCGTGCCGACCGCATCGTGACCCGGATCGGTGAGTTAACGCCGGGCACTGCCACTGTTGCGGATATGGCGACGATTCACGCAGAGAGGCTCTCAACACCCGCGACGGTTCTGCGAGATCGCCTGGTGACGTTGGATCTGACCGATTCAGATCAGATTCAGGCTCAAGTTCTGCTCAAAGGCTGGGACGGAAGAATTGATCGCGAGTCGATCGCAACGTCTATCTACGCAGTGGTTCGTTCAATCATCACGCGGCGGCAGACGGAGACCAGGTTTGGCGACGACGCGTCGCATCTTCTGGCGGCAGACACCGGGGCTGATGCGCACCGGCGGCTCATTGCACAAGAGTGGCAGATGGCGCTGGAGCGTGGCGATGACTCCGTGTGGGGTGATGGCCAGTCGTGGGCCGGTGAGCTGGTGTCCGCTCTGGGCGAGGCGCTGGGGCAACTGAAAGAGCGATACGGCGACGATATGTCAGGCTGGACGTGGGCGATAGTTCATCGGACGGCGCCAACCCATCCACTATCGGCAGTGTCACCGGAGAATGCAGACATTCTCAACCCGCCAAGCGTCTCCGCTCACGGCGACGGTGATACGCCGCTGGCCGGAAGCTACGGCGCGTCGATGCCGTTCAACGTGAGCGGCATCTCGGTCAACCGCTACATCTTCGACCCGTCAGACTGGACGAACTCACGGTGGATTACGCCGCTTGGCTCATCCGGCCACCCGGGCAGCAAGCACTACTCAGACCAGTCGGTGATGTGGTCAAACGTGGAGTACATCCCGCAACTGTGGGACTGGGATGATGTTGTCGCGCAGGCGGAGTCCAGCCAGACGCTGAATCCGGGGTAGGCGCGAGGGTAGTAGTGCAGGGGCTCGACTACAGTCTCTCCCCACCCGCGTGATGCGCTGTTAATCGCTAGATGACGCGCCCGCAGTTATCCCACATTTGAGATCCTTCGGCTACTGTGCTGAGCCGCCTTCGCTCAGGATGATATGCGGGGCGTGGCAATGCACATGGTTTCTCCCCCTGCGCCCCGCGCAAAGTGGTGCAGGTGCACCTGCCCTGCTTAGTGCCACTTTCTTTCGTCTTCTACTGTGCGGATTTTGCGGGCTGAGAACTGCTTGTAGGCGTACTTTTCAAACTTGCTCTCATCCAGATCGACACCCAGGCCCGGTGCCGTTGGTAGCTCGACGTAGCCGTCGTTTACCTCAAACGACTGGCTCATGATGTCTCTGGAGAAGTCCTCTACGTGGACCATGTATTCATAGATCAGGAAGTTTGGCATCACCGCTGAGGCCTGCACCGCAGCGGCGGCTCCCACGGCCACGCTGTTCCAGCCGTGTGGTGAAACGGCGATCTGGAACGGCTCGGCCATCGAGGCAATCTGCGTTAGCTCCAGAATGCCGCCGACGTTGCATATGTCGGGGTTGAGGATGTCGACTGCTCGCTCGACGCAGACGTCTCGGAACTCGTCTTTCGAGTAGAGCGCCTCGCCTGTGACGATTGGAATGTTCACAGCGTCTTTGACTTCTCGTAGGCCCGCGGTGTTGTGGGCTGGTACTGGCTCCTCGAACCAGTACGGACGGTACTGCTCGATGAGTTTGCCGACTGCGATGGCGTTCATTGGTGCGAGTCGTCTGTGTACCTCGACCAGTAACTCGACGCGCGGGCCGACGGCTTCACGGATCGCGCCGACGATGGCCGCTGCTTCTTCCAACTCTTCGTGATCGACCCACGGCCGCCATGGGCCGGGGAACGGGTCGAACTTCATTGCTGTGAAGCCGTTCTTGACCACCTCAATGGCTCCAGCGGCGTACTCATCTGGCGTGCTCATTCCGCCGGACCAGCTGTTGGCGTAGAGGCGGATGTGAGGTCGAACCGGACCACCCAGCAAGTTATAGACGGGCTGATCCATCGCTTTTCCGGCGATATCCCACAGCGCAATCTCAATGCCGCTGAAGGCGCACCAGAAATCCATAGCGCTGCGTTTGGTGGCGAAATCCTCGTATGCCCATACTCGGAAGTGACGAATATGCATTGGGTCGCGACCAACCAGATATCGTGCCATCTCATCGATGTGAGCGATCACCGTTTGGTCGCGGTCGGACTGCGTATACGCCTCACCCCAACCGTGGATGCCTGCGTCGGTCTCAACCTTTACGAACAGCAGGTTCTTGCCAACTCCAGGGTGGAGGAGGAACGTTTTTACGTCGGTAATCTTCATCGGGCAATCCAGTCGGTGGGATTTGGTGTATTCAGATCGGGTAAGCCGCGGCTATCGTTCGTCGCAGCGGCACCAATGTACATGTTGAGCGGAATTCGTCTACCCGCCGTGGCCAATTCATCTTTATGATTGCGGCTCTCTCACGGGTCAAATTCGCATATCATGCGCTGACTATGCCATCTGAACGTGTACAACGGCGAATTGACGCATTTCTTGATCAGGCCGATGAGGCCCTGCACGAGGGCGACTGGGGTCGCGCGATGGGTCTTATCCGGGCGGTATTGGACGCCGATCCGGACAATGCGGACGCCGGAGGGGGTGCGGGAAGCGATTGGGCGACGACTTGATCGTCTCTCGGAACGGGCCAACACGCTGTTGACGACGGCGGCCGTGATTGGACGGCAGTTCACCCTTGACCAGCTTGCGGCGGTTGAGAGTGAATCCTCTGAAGACTAGCTTCTGGATGTACTGGATGAAGCGTTGGATTCTCGCTCAGTTGATGAGATTCCTCAGGAGGTAGGGCGCTATCAATTCAGCCATGCGCTGATTCAGGAGACGTTGGCGGCTGAGCTATCAACAACGCGAAGAGCGCGGCTTTATGCCCGGATAGCTCAGGCCCTGGAACAGCTTTATGGAGATGCAGCAGATCAGCATGCTGGCGAATTGGCATTGCACTTTTCAGAAGCCGAGGCGGTCACCGGATCTGAGCCTGTTTGGCGATACTCATTGCTGGCCGGTCAGCAATTCAATGAGCGACAGGATTTCGAAGGGGCCGTGGCAAGTTTTCAGCGAGCCAGCGAAACATATGATGATCTGATACGGGCTGAGATTGCAGGCGGACTGGGATTCGCATACGGCTTCTTGAACAATGAGGCGAGTCTGTGCCGCAACTTGTCGATTCATTCCGACTGTTCATTCGAGCAGGGGAAGGAGAAAAGGCGATCGGGATCGCGAGTCTGCCATTCCCTCACTACGGGGAAGAACGAGTAACCGCGATGCTGCAAGAGGCCATGAAACTGGTTGATAAAAACAGTCCTGCCGCGTCGCTCATTGCTTCCCACTACTCCATGTCTCTCGCGAATCCTCGGGATCAGGTTGCTGGTATTCAAGAGAGAGCAATGGTCATGGAGATAGATCAACAGGCACTGGACAACGTTCAGGCATTGCAAAATCCAG
>Ga0114996_10000605_pt1 | contig 50226 bp, 31 predicted proteins | sample ArcticOcean_MG_C_4_FD_87039 | JGI IMG/M metagenome (GOLD analysis project Ga0114996, IMG submission 87039) | Marine microbial communities from western Arctic Ocean - ArcticOcean_MG_CB4_134 | ecosystem: Environmental > Aquatic > Marine > Oceanic | place: Arctic Ocean: Canada Basin | collected... | reverse complement strand
GGGTTGGCCTGGTCGTTTCAGGACCCGACTCATGTGCACAAGAAACCGATCACCATCGGACTCTCCGCACAATGGACCATCCTCCGGCCTCGCCGAGTGGACAAAGCCGACCCGAACGATGCGACCGGAAGCTACACCATTGGCGGAAGTCTCCTGTACGTTGGTCTAGATATTCAGCACGATTTCTAACGATGCCGCGGGGCTAATGGCCACCAGCCCCTTGTCTCGGTTTGGCGTTCCAAATCTTGAGGCAGAACAGGAAGCCAACCACCGCAAATGGCAATAAGAAAATGGGCCAGAAATACCAGTCGCGTGTGGTGATGTAACCCAAGGCAAACGATTGGACCGCCGTGCCCAAATACACAAAGCCATCGATCACGCCCACCGCCGTGGCGGCTCCCCGCTTTCCACCAAAGTCCATGGTAGCGGTGCCGCTGAGAAGGCCGTGCGTACCGATCACACACAAGCTGATGAAGAACGCCAAGAAGCCCAAGTAGCCTGGCCAGATCTTTTGCTTCGGACCGACCGCCATAAATTTGGCGAACTGCCCGGGGCTCGTGGAAATGTGACTGGGATAGGAGGCGTCCAGGGTCTCGTGGGACCCATCGCGCTCCACAACGACCGTCGCGCCCGTTCCGGCGTCCGCCAGCTTGCGCATGAAATCCGTCCAATCGTGGGGTTCTTGTCCGTTGATGCTGACAATGCGGTCATCCAGCTCAAACCCTTTCTCCGCCGCCCAATTTCCCTTCCAAGCAAGCACTGTTTGCATGTTGCCTTGCCCCACATCATGGGCGCGAATCGTGATGAGATTGCGGCGGAATTTGAAGATCTCGAGATTCTCCGGGGTCACTTGAATGACGGCCTTCTCCGAATGGCCGTTCCGCAAGATGCTCAACTCCCAGCTGCCGGGCTCACTCACGGTCTGAATGAACCGAGCCCGGTCTTGCACCGGATCGGTCTTGATGGCCACAATCAAGTCGCCGGCATACAAGCCGTTCCCATTGTTAAGCGCCACATCGTCCCATTTTCCGCCGTTGCTCTCGCACTCCGGCTGAGTCGTGTATGTGGCGGACGTACACAGCCCTTTGGATTGCTTGAGCCAGCCCACACGGGATTCGGTTCCTCCCAGACTAAAGATCATGAAGAGCACCGCGACCAACATGCCGCCGTAGAGCGCACCGGCGGCGGGTCCGCGCCGAGACTGGAAAATCTTGTCGGACACAATCCCTGCAAACGCACCACCCATCACGCCCGCCACAAAAAGAATCAGTCCCCAGTCGGCGATCATGAAATGGTCGGTTGGAAGCACCAGCGAGCTCTTCGCGTAGAGCGGATACCAGTGCATGATGCCATTGCGGAGCACACCGGTGCAGAATTCGATGGCGGCCACCGTCAATATGATGGGATTGCTTAGAATCTTCTTCAGCAACACCAACGGGGGAAGGGGCTTGGATTCATCGTCCGCCAAAATCGCTGCGCCCGTGTCGAAGCTCTCATGACCGGCTTGCTCCGGGTAATCGCGCACCAGAAAGATGTCGAGCACAAAGAACCCAAGCAACGCCACACCAGGAACCCAGAATACCCACCATGTGGCGTCCACGCCGCCTTCGCCTATGCCGGTGGTCTTGCTCACGATGAAGAAGCCCACACTGAACGCCAGCCAGATCCCCGAGGATATGATGGCGCCAAAAATGGCGGAAAAAGTGCCCCGCTCGCGCACATGGAACCAATTGGAGTTCACCTTCACGATGGATACGGCACCAAAGCTCTGGAAGTACATATTAACGGAGTACAGGATGGAGAAGAGCATCGTCGGGCTCTCGGTAGACCCGCTCAATATATAGTCTTGCGTGACGAATCCCATAACGAGATTGGCGATGCCCGCACCCATCGCTGCGATCAGAATGGCGATTCGACCGCCGATGCGATCCGTAAGCGGGCCGTTGACCAAGAATGAGAACGCGTACACGGCGGTACCGACCCCGAAAATGGTCCCGAATTGTTCCAGGCTCATCAGATCGCCCATGGCGTACTTGGCGACCGTCAGGTTGTAACGTCCCATGTACAAGAACGCGTACGTGAACCCGAGTGGCAACCAATTTGCGGCCCGACGGATCCGAAAAGCTCTACTGTGTAAAATGGCGCTCGACACGGTTCCTCCCTGTGGCCTGGGCGGACGCAACGTATCGCCGGTTTTCGGTCCTGTCAACGACGTTGATCGAAGACCGAATACCCTTCGCTACCGAGGTCGAAACCCTCTCATGAGCGCTCTGGAAAATTCTTCGCCGAGCCGCTCGTAGCCGCGGGAGGTGAGGTGAACGTAGTCCTTGCGCGCCAGAGGCGGATCCTGCTCGCTCCAACGCACAATCGACAAGGGTCCACCCATGGCGGCGGAGGCGTCCCAAAAGCCGCATCGAAACTCGGCGCTGACACGGCGCTGTACGGCGATGATGGCGTCCGTCCGCTCACGGTGCGTCGTTTTCCCATTCTTGACCATGGGTCGATCGGTCGGGCCGACCAGAACGCACGACGCCTGGGGCGCTGCTTTTTTCAGGCGCTTCAAGACAAGCTCCAATTGCTCTTCATACCGGTTGATAGACACGTGGGTGTCTCCCGCTTCATTGGTCCCGTACGCCAAGATGACCAAGTTGGGTTTCCGACGTTTCATCTGCGCCGTCCACAACGCTTCGTCCCAATGAAGCCAGACAGAGGCTCGAGTTCCATTGATCCCCAACGTGTCCACGATCACGCCCGGTTTGTTGCGTTCCAAAATCGTTCCCAAAAGACGAACTTCACCATCGCCCACGGGTCGAATCTCGAGTTCATGAGGACCATCAGGAACCCGTATGCTTACGGATCCAGCGCGCACATGTCGGGATCTTGAGCGCACCCGGCGATAGTGTTCCCCATCGACAAGCAAGTCGAATCGCCCCCCTTTGGGCTGACGCAAGTAGGCCACCTCAAACCGAGAGACCGCTTGTCCGAATTTGGACCGGATGGAGGTCGACACCTTCGCCCAGTCCTCCGATGAATCGCTCGCGCACGAGAAACCGCCCAGCCCGTACAGACCGTCTTTTCGCGTGCCCTTCCGGAACGCGCGTTCCGACAGCCACCCCGTACTGCTGTCAATACGCACATCCCGATGACCATAGGTTTTCCATGGGCGCGCTGGCATCACGTAACCGTGACCGGCGTCGCCAAATTTGGACTGGAAAAATCGGCGCATTTGGCCGGTAAACACATCCGCCGACGTGTGGGACGCACCAAATTGCATGATGCGAGTGGTACCAATACCCCGCGCCGTCCGCCGTAAAGACTTGTGGAACGCCCTCAACGCGCGATCCGATGGGTCTTCAAGGTGCCGTGTGGTCTCAGCAGACGCCATATTGGGAATCAGCAGAAAACACATCAAAACGAGCAGGGGTTTACCGGTCGTCATCAACAATCGAGTATGGGGGACCTCCTTGGGCTCGTCAAAGACGAGGGCGTTTTTCGTCGTCGAAGTGGGGCCCATGACGCCCACATGACAGGACAGAACCTGTCGCGCTAGAATGATCCCATGCGCTGGACCTGGATCGCCTCCATTGCCCTCATCACCGCCTGTGCGGCAACCCCCAAAGCGACGATCCGACCACACATCGCCTCCATGGACAAACCCATCGTAGACACCACGCACCACGTACGACTGAGCGTGGACCAAGCGGCCCAGCGATGGCTTCAAACTCGTCACATTTATGTGGGAGAACAGCACGCAGATCCCGCATACCACCGGGTGCAGCTCGAGGTCCTCAAGAGAGTGGCTCAGAAACACCCATCGGTTGCCATCGGCATCGAATGGTTGCCTCAAGACGCCCAATCCACCATCGACGACTGGATGCGCGGCGCATTGGATGACGCCGTCTTTCGCGAGAAAGTGGACTGGCGTCGACGTTGGGGTTTCCCCTTCAAGGCCTATGAAGCGATCTTCCAGTGGGCAAAAGCCCATCAAGTGCCGATCATCGCGCTCAACGCGCCAACCGGTCTCGCAAGGCAACTGGGCCGGGTCGGTATGTGTGGCTTGTCTACAGCGGAACAGGCCGCCTTGACGCCATTGGACACCGGTAACGAGGACCACCGTCGCTATTTCCGAGCGCTGATGACCCGAGTCCAACATCACTCGGCCCACCATGGCAGCCATGGACAGATTCTGAAAAACCCCTGCCCAAACGAAAGCAATGACAAGATAGCGCGCTACTACCAAGCCCAGCTGCTGCGCGACGAAGCCATGAGTCGGCGCGCAGCAGAGGTGCTCTCCAACCCAAACCACTCAACACGCATCCTACTGGTCTTTGCGGGGATTGGTCATGTGGACTATGGATTGGGGATCCCCAAACGAGTGCAAACGCTCACGAACCTTCCCTTTTCCATTGTGCTGCCCATCCAGCCCGAACAATCACCCGGACACGGGGTGCTGGATCCAGCACCCGGTCCACGGGCCAACTTCTTGTGGGAAATCCCCGATTCAACGCCCTGAGTCGTCGTCGGTCCCAGAGGTGCCAAACAAGAATGCGCGCATCGATGGCCGTTGACGTTGACGTGCTCGCTCCCGATGCCACCGTCGCGTGTCTTCAATACGCTTGGGATAATCGATAAGCGCTTCGACCGTAGGCCTGAGCGTCACCCGCTGGGGCTCGACCTGGAGTTTCAGCCGGGCTGCTAAGTCCATGGCTTGGTCCTGCGGCAACAGATCTCGACGGATCACATCTTCCACACTGCTCGCCAAACGCCTGGGCGTGTAGTCGTGCTGTTCCACCATGGAATGCACAATGGAATCCATGGTCTCTTCGCCAAGAATACCATCGCCGATCAGTACGAGCGCCGATTGAAAAGCGTTGAACGTCACGGCCACCCGAGGACCGAATCCATCGAATCGAGTCAAAGGAGAGCGGGCATCGAGATGAATGAGGATGCGGTCAACCGGATCGACCGTCGGTAGATCGTGGAGCGCACTTCGAACGCGATCCATTTGGTCGGGATACAACGCCGCCGCGTTGCAGATGGACACCAACGTGTCGTCGTCAATACGTCCGCCACACAGGTCGGCGTAGAGCCGATAGATGATGGCGTCCGTTTCGGAATCATCTCCAAAACAGACCTCACGTGTGTCTTCCGGGACGTCCACCCGACTCTCCAGGAGAGCGGGCAACTTGTAGCCAATCTGGTCGCGAAGGGCGCGAAACCGACCGCGAATCAAATTCTTGAGATTGTCTTTGAGGGTGAGCCCATCCACTTCAACACCGTCCAAACGAAATTTCGCAATAAGCACCCGCCGCATTTGCTTGGGGCTGCCGCTCAAGACTTCAATTCGATGTCGGTGACCGTCGGGACCGCTCTTGAGTGCGCACATCAACGCCGCGGCACCGGGCAACGTGTGCTTGTCTTCCGGTTTCTCCATCGCGATGCGAATCAATTCACGGGCTGTGTCGAATTTGGTGTCGAGGTAGGTCTTGTCCAAATCCCATCGGAAAATGCGTGCGGGGCCGGGATTCATCTCGCAACGTCCAAGCTCTGAGTCACGGCAGCTACCACATCTTCTCGGTGGGCTTTCGCCGCCAACTTGATGGCATTCGCCAACGCCTCTGATCCGGAAAGAGGGAGCGCACAAATGACGATCCGATCGTATCCGAGGAGAGGTGCTCCACCGTACGATTCATGTTCCGTGAGCTCCTTAAAGTGCATCACTGCACCGCCGAGCAGTCGAAGCCCCAACCGCCACGTGGGACGTTGTGTCCATGCGCCGCGGGCCGCCTCCATCAACGCATCGCCAATGCCGCCCAACAATCCGACGATGAGATGACCCGAAAAACCGTCGCAAACCACCACATCAGCGGCCCCCTGGGGAATGTCTACGCCCTGGATGTTTCCCACAAATCGCAAATGAGGATCGGCGCTCAACACCTTGTTGGCAGCCACCACGTCGGAGGGCCCCTCGTTGGACTCGGAGCTCGTCGACAAAAGACCCACCGTCGGCGCTTCCACCTTGGAAATTCGGCTGGCATACGCGGTCCCCATCCGCGCCCAAGCCACCAAGTCATCCACGGTGCAGTCCGGCTCCCCACCCACATCCAATATCAACGCAAATGGATCGCGATTGCCCGGACGGGGCGCCGTCGGTACGACCGCGGCCATGGGGGAGTGGCCGAGACCCTCCACGCGACGAAGCAAGCGCCCGCATATCCGGTGTGTTTGTGTGGATTCAGACGCCGTGACCATGGCATCGGCTTCGCCCGAAACCACCCGGTTGACCGTCTCCTCAAGGCTATCAGCGACGTTTTCGATACCACGTATTCGAAGCCGTTCGGGATTGTACGAACACCGGCCGAGCGCTGCCTCAATGGGATTGGCTTGTCCCACGACCAACACATCAATGGATGTGGTGTTGGAAATAAGAGCGGCCGCACGAACCGCTGGGGTCGGCCCGGTTTCTCCACTGTGCGCATCGATGGCAATGGTCGGCATGGTGCCGCACTATACCACTTGTTAAGCACGCCGGTCATCCGGTATGCTGCTCGCCGTGACACGAAGTTTGGGACATCTGGCCTGTGTGATAGCGCTGTGTTCTTGCGTGGACGTGACCTTGGAACCCACCCAAGACACGGTGGCCACGGGAGACGCGTGGCCCGTTCAAGACACATTCACTCCGATGGATGCCACCACCGATGGCATTCTGCCAGACTTGATCCTGGTGGATGCTCCACGCAATGACGACTCGCACGGCAACGACTGGATCCCTTGCGACACGCATTGTGACTGTCCCTTGGGACAAGACTGCATCAACGATCGATGTGTGGAAGGCCTACAGGCCATCCATTGTTGCGGGGCACTGGACTGTCCCACCGGGGAGGCGTGTTGGACGAAAGACAGCGCCCCAGGAGTCTGCCCGTGAGCCCATCTCCCATCGACCGGACCCTGGAGTGCAATGGCCTTTCAATCCACTTTGTGGAGTGGGGTAAGCCAAGCAACCCAACGGTGCTCATACACCATGGGTATCTGGACCAATGCCGGGCCTGGGATCGAGTCGCCAGCGAGCTGGCCTCCAAATGGCACCTGGTCATTCCCGACGCACGGGGTCACGGGGACAGCGCTTGGATCGGCCCGGGGGGCACATACTACTTTCCAGATTACATCCTGGACCTTCGGACACTGCACACCCATCTGGGACTGGAGCCCGTGGCGTTGGTAGGTCACTCTATGGGCGGGTCAGTCGTCAGTTACTACGCGGGGACCTATCCGTCGGCAGCCTGGGCCGTGGTGTTGGTCGAAGGGCTCGGACCGCCAGACATGCCAGCTGCCCACACCCCAGCCCTGTTGAAACGTTTCGTGGAAGGCACCACTCGATGGATTGACCGACCCCAAACCGCTCTCACCAATCCGGAAGAAGCCGCGGAACGAATGTGTCGTTGGGATCCAAAAATGACACCCTCGCGCGCACAAGGGTTGGCGGTCCATGCGATCCGAAGGAAAGAAAACGGCCCGTTAACGTGGAAATATGATCCCTTGCACAGAGCCCCCATGGGGATGCCCTTCTCCTTGGACCGTGCCAAAGCATTATGGCAAGCCATCGAGGCACCTGTCCTGCACGTGCGCGGCGGAGAGAGCCCCTTCAAACTTCCAGATCGAGACAACCGATTGGCCGTATTCAAAAATATCGAAGAGGTCGTGATCCCCCACGGCGGTCACAACATCCACACCCACGCGGAACAAGAATTGGTCCTGCAGATTGACGAATTCTTAACCCGGGCACAGTCATGAGCGCGAAGGTCATTGTTGTAGTCAACACCAACCCATCGCCTACCGTCCGGTCGGGAACACGCGCGATTGTTCGAACGCTCCAGCGCATGACGCCGCCCGGTACGCAGGTTCTGGAACGGCATTTCCATCGTCTCGCCGGACAATCCATTCAGCCCGGCGCCGTTGTCTTGGGTCCCCAGGGCGTTCCATTTCAATCCTACGAAGATCCTGTTCGGGAAGATTTGTTCGGACTCGTCCGTTCGCTTGAATGTCCAGTGCTGGGGATCTGTGGAGGCCATCAAGCTTTTGCGCTCGCCCATGGCGGGGAGCTTGCTCCCGTTCATGGTGGAGCCCTTCCGGACGATGGATCCTATGGCACGCTGCAAAAGGTACGTGGATTTGGCCTGGTGCGTTACGTCGATGAAAACAGACGGTTGGAGGACCCCTTGCTCTGCGATCTCCCCAATCCCAGTCGTTTTTTTGCGAGTCATGTCGAAGCGATTCGTCAACTTCCACTCGGCTTTACTGTGCTCGCAACTGGCGTCCACAACACGATTCAGATCGTCCGACGTGACGGCACCCCTCAATACGGCGTACAGTTTCATCCAGAACGAGGGGGCACTGGACGCCAACTGCTTCGAAACTTTCTCGACCTGGCGAAAATGCCCATCCAATAAGGGGCCTCGATCATGAAAGGTGCACTTATGACCGGAAATGGCTCTACGTGGACAAGAACCCTGCTTTGCCTGTCACTGGCGTGGTGTTTCATCGGCACAACCCCGCCGGCTCAAGCACAAAGTCGGTCCACCCGAAAGGGCTCCGTGCTCACCGCCAATCCTGCGCAGCATAAGCGCCAAGGAGACAAGTGGTTCAAACAGCGTCGCTTTGCCGATGCGCTGGTGGAATACACCCTGGCCCACAGCGTCAGCCCAGCGCCGATTCGACTCTTTGACATTGCCCGAACGCTGGAAGCGCTGGGCCACACCGATGCGGCGATTCGGCTCTACCAGTTCTTCTTGGCCCAGGTCGACCTGCGCAATCAGTCCTACGAGGCCAAACAACGCATTGCACGTCTTCAGCGCGGGCCCGAGATCATACGAAACCCACCGCCGCCGCCGCCGCCGCCGCCAGTGAAACGGACCATCCGAACCCCACCGCCACCACCACCACCACCGCCACCACCCAAACCAATAGTGCCGGCCTCCAACCAAGGGAAATTGGCATTGGTCATCATGCCACCGGGAGCAGCCATCCGTATCGATGGGCAGTTTGCTGGTAAGAGTCCATTGCGCGCCCCCATCAGCTTAATTGAGGGTATGCATCGGCTGGAAGTGTCCTTGGCTGGATACAACACCGAGACACGTTCATTTCGGATCGCTCGGTCCGCGCGCACGCCACTCACGATCATGATGCGACCCGCCGCCGGAGGAAACACGACCGGCGATGCCGTTGGAACGCTCATCATTCGTTCCGTCCCACCAGGGGCCACCGTATTCATCAGCGGTCGAACCGCCCCGGTGTCCAAAGGAACCGTTCGCGTTCGGGTTGCGCCGGGTACCCATGTGGTCGAGGTGAAACACCCCGGGTATCGCGGGTTCAAGAAACGGGTCAAAGTGTCGCCCGGTCAAAATGTCACGGTTCGAGCCACCATGACGCGTCGTTAGCGCTCGTTTCGGCGTTCGGATCTGTGGACCCACTCACACCATGGACCTGGCACGGAGAGCACCGACTCGGCCAGCCGCTCCAGCGCGCGGTCAATGGCACCGCGCTCCCGAAGGGCGCGGCGGAGATCTTCCAGATAATACAACCCTCGAGCTCGCACCGGCGCCGGTGCCGGCGAATCTGTCCGGGGCGTCGCGTTGATGAGTATCCGCGCACGCTCATGGACAGAGATCCGATCGCCCACATGGTAAGGGCCCACGGGGTTGGATAAATACACCCACGCTTGCACCACATCCCCCCCGCCATGCGGTTGAATCGCAACTTTTGTTCGCAGATAACCCAGTAGCGCCCGGTCTTGACGCGGATCGTAACCTTCCCGCTTGTCAATCCTCGCCAGTACAGCCTCCGCGTGATCAGACGGATAACCCACCAACAGGCCGACCATGGATTCTCCGGGCGCTGGAAGGGTCCCCACTGCCAACGAGTCGGTCCAATCCTCGTGTTGGAACGCCCCGCCCGTGGGATCCGGAAAAGCATTGGTTGCGCAAGACCGTGGACACCCTCGTCGGGGGCTTCGTTTGTTGAATCCACGGGCTACCCCGTCCAAAAGGCCAAGACTTCGATAGCAAATGTCGCGATCTTGCTCCGGCTCTGAGATCAGCGAACCGTATCCAAAAAACAGCGCCAGTGGTTCGGTCATGGAGCGAATAGGCTAAGCGCGTTCGTACGCTTTTCGAGCGATTTCGAGGGTGATGAGCAACTCTTTCTTGTCGTTCACATGACCCGAAGTGAAGGGATCGTATTCAAACCCCTTGATGATCCGACTAAAGACCTCCTTGAGAGCGCGCGCACCGATACGCGAATTCTCCGACGCCTTGTCTGCGATGAAATGGAGCGCTTCCTCATCGAGTGAGAGTGTCACTCCATATTGTTGGAAGTAGTCGACAGCCGCCGGCCACAACGAATCATGCGTGTCCCGGAAAATCGTGACCAAGTCTTTGGGGCTCAAATTGCGCAGCGTCACGACCGAGTCAAAACGCGCCAAGAACTGAGGCGCCATGCCGTAGGAGAACAAATCGGCATGCTCCAAATGAGCCGCCAGTTGGAACACGATTTGACGCTCAATGGATCCATCGGCTTTGGTGATCAAGCGCCATGGCGGGTTCTTTCCGCTGGCGGTGACCCGATCAAACACCTGATCATAGAGCTCTTCAAACGCCCCGCCCATGATGAACAAGATGGTGCCCGTGTCCACTGGAGTCGGAAGCACCACGCCGTCCCCAGAGCCGGGATTGGCTGGAATGGGCACACTCTGAATTTCCCCTTCCATCAGAGTCAACAGACTCTCTTGAGCAATGATGCCACTGACATTGGGGCTATCACCGACGTGGCTTCGGATTTTGTCGATCTCATCCACGAACACGATGCCATGGGAGACACATCGGGCGATGCTCTCGCTGGTAGCGTCTTTGCCCAAGCGGAGCTCGGCTTCGGTAGCCAGCTTCCCAAGAACGACGGTAGACTGCTGACCACGACTGGCCAGATCCGCTAGAAGATTGGCGTTGATCCGAACAACAGTCCCATAATCGCGAAACGATTCATCGGCACGCAGAAGCGTCTCCACAGAGCGCATGATCGTCGTCTTGCCCGTCCCCGAGCCACCGATCATGAGAACGTTGCCGGTGCGATGACCAATCAAATGCTTGTACAGGGCAACCGACACCTCTTGAAGCGCCGCTTCTTGTCCAATCACTGTAGGCTGGAGCAATTCTGATATCTCGGGTGGTTTCATGGGCAGGAATCTATCAAATGCGGCCACTGGCTGTCACGTCCAGTGTTGTTTGGCGGGCCCTCAAAGAGATAAATGGCGAGCACGACCACACACGTCCACCTTGCCTACATCGATGCTATCCTGTAAAGGAAACGTCCATACCCAAACGAAATCGAAACAAAGGGATCGTTATGAGTGATCGTGTACGGCAAATTCTAAGTTGGTACCACGGCCAGTCCCCCGGGGTACTGACAAACCTGGCCCGAATGTTGAACCATGGCACCCTGGCAGGCACAGGCAAGATGGTCATTCTCCCCGTTGACCAAGGTTTTGAACACGGCCCCGCCCGAAGTTTTGGGCCCAACCCTGCCGGGTACAATCCCCAATACCATGTGGAACTCGCCATCAAGTCGGGTTGTAACGCGTACGCGGCTCCCTTGGGCTTCCTGGAGGCCATCGCAGCCGATTATGCCGGGCAAGTACCGCTCATTCTCAAAGTGAACAACAACGACAGTCTGTTTTCGGATACGGACCCTTGCTCAGCGATCACAGCGTCCATCGACGACGCCTTGCGTCTGGGTTGTGCGGCCATCGGGTTCACGATCTATCCCGGCTCCGTACATAAGAACACCATGTTCCAACAGATTCGTGAAATGTCCGAAGAAGCTCGAGCGGTGGGCTTGCCCACTGTCATCTGGAGCTATGCCCGGGGCGGCGGTCTGTCCAAAGCCGGAGAGACCGCGATCGACGTGATCGGTTACGCTGCCCAGATCGCTTGCCAACTGGGTGCCCACATCGTCAAAGTCAAACCTCCTACCGATCACATTGAGCAGGGAGCGGCACAAAAAGTCTATGAGGAACAAAACATCCCCATCGCCACCCTGTCCGATCGAGTTCGACATGTTCTGCAATGTGCGTTCGACGGTCGTCGTATCGTGATCTTCTCTGGCGGTGCGGCCAAAGACACCAAAGACATTCTGGAAGAAATTTCAGAATTGGCGCGAGGTGGGTCGTTTGGGAGCATTGTGGGACGCAACGCGTTCCAGCGATCTCAAGGTGACGCATTGGCGCTTCTGTCAGAGGTCATGAACATTTACGCCAATGAGGCTGCTTGACCCATGACCGCATTCATGTGCCGACCCGACATCGCGTACCGTATCATCGATGAGCATGTGTTTCTCATCACCCCTGATGGTCGACAACATGAATTGGTCGGTGACGTTGAGCACTGCATTTGGCGTCGCTGTGAACAGGAACTCACCAGTTTTCGTACACTCCTCAACGAGATTGTCGAAGAGTTTGACGTTGGCGAAGCAGAAGCCCAGACAGATCTCACCCACTTTTTAAATGAAATGGTGGCCGCCGGAATACTCTCGGGAAAAGACAAATAAAATCAGTGGGTTGTCTATTCGGCAGAGCGCTTGACAAACATGCCCGGGTTGCGGACGATCACAAGTCGTGATCAAAGACACTAATCAAAAAGATGGTTCGGCCGATTTAGTAGGAAGATACTCGCTTCACCGAGCGAACCAGACACTACGAATCGACCCTCGATTCTTTCATCGTGATGTCATCCGATATGGAGGCCCCGTGCGCACAGCCCATTTGCTCATCGTTATTGCTGTACTTGTCATTGTTCCCTTTTTGTCAGGTTGCCCCTCGAGCAGCCCACCTGGGGGCGACATCAACCCCGGGGATACTGACACGAGCGGCACCGTGCCCGAGATTACCTGTTCGTTGCGGACCAATTCGGGCTTTACAGCGTGGGGGCCGCCTGCTGAATTGGCACTGACTGCCGCTGACGAGCCCGCGAGCTATGCGGCTTCTGCCGGACTTCAATTCGACTTTCAAGCCACAACGCTAGGGGTCGAGCAAGGGCAACCCGTTCGACTGTACTTCAACGGGTCTGAACAAGCTTCCACGTCCATCACTCTTGATGAGGATGGCGGCGGGTCAGCGCTCTTGATCAACACCACAATGCCGCCCGGTGTCACCACAGTACGCCTGGAGACCGAATCCCAAGACGGTACCGTTGCGAGTTGCGAAGACACGACCATTACGATTCAAAGCGATCAATGTGGGGTGCTCCTGGAGCCCAGCGCGGACAACTGTCTGACCCAAGATAGCGACGAAACTACGGCTGGATTCCAACAATCATTCACTGTGACCAACACCGATGGGTCCTGCGACACTGCGTTGCTTCGCTACGATCTGGGTGGCGGAGAACTCACAACAGAACCCGTCGCACTGGATACCAACGGACAGGCCTCTTTCTCCATCACCTTGGACGGTAGTGATGTCGTCGAGGGCGTCAGCGCAGCGGTTACGGCCGTCGTCAGCGCAACGGGTGCACCGGATCGAACGGGCGAATCCGCCACGGTAACGTACAACGCAGACAACTCCGCACCGTGGGTTTCCATTCTAACTCCTTCAGGAACTTCGTTGGCCTATTATGAGGATGAAGACGGTGATACGGAAGGACTTCAGGTCACCTTTAGTGGCACCGCAAATGGGCTGGATACGTCGAACCAAGACAGCATCACCATCACGGTGGACGGCAACCCAATGGCCAGCCTGACTCCAACCGGCACCGAAGCACCCTTGAGTTGGCAATTTGTTCTGACGTTCACCGAATCGAAAGGTTATGACGTGGAAGTCGTCGCAACGGATGATTGTGGAAATTCGAGCGCTCTTACCCAGGAATACGCCGTACAGGCCGGTCCACCGAGCATCGAAATGACCGCACCCGCCAAGGGGGATACGTTGTGGGCGAAAGACGATGGTGATCCGAGCACGGATCTCGAGTATGAAACCACGTTCTCCGTGAACGCCGTCGGCTTGCTGCCTCCAGCCACCCTTCTTGTTCGCTGTGGCAAGAACGAGAACGGAGCCCCGCCGCCATCCGACGTGGGCTCCCTCTCCGTCACCGAACTGTCGAATGACAACCAATATGCCATTGACGCGGTGCTCAACGTCAGCGCGAATGGGACCAATCAGATTTGTCTTGTCAGTGACGGGGACACCATTGAAACGCTGTCTGAGACGGTGGAGTTGACCGTGGCGTTGCCTGCGCCTTTGTTAACCATAATCACGCCTGTCACTAAAACGACCACGAACCAGAGCACCCTGATCGTTTCCGGTGCCGCTGCCCATCTGAACGGTGTGGGTGGAAAGGGGACCCTGACAAATAGTGTAGGAACACCGGTGTACACAGACAAAGATCTGTCGCCGCCCATCTTGAACGACGGTTTTTCGTGGACCGTGCCTCTGGCCGCCACTGGGGGAGGAACCATTCCGGATGGAGACTATACGATTACCCTCAGTGCGGTGGACAGCCAGGGCAATGACGCCAGTGACCAACCCAATAGTCAGGCGGTGCTGACCATCGTGCTAGACACCACCGCACCCGTCGTCTCCATTTTTGAACCCGCTACCGCCACACTGAGCGCAAGTGATGACTCCTCTACGGACCCGGGCCTCCAGACCAACATCAGCATCCTGGTGAACGATGCGGGCAACGAAGCCGGCGTGGAAGTATGCCTTGAGGTCAATGGCGACATTACCGTTTGTGGCACCATTGCGCCGGGATCGAGCCAGATCACCTTTGAGAATGTAACGTTGCAACCGGGCAGCAATACGATCACCGCCACCGCCACCGATACGGCTGGAAATTCGTCCTCGCCAGCAACGATTGGACCCACATGGATCAGCAACGCACCGCGGGTCTTCATTACCCAGCCAGCAAGCGGCCTCACCACTGCACTCGACACAGTCGACATCAGCGCATTGGTCGAAACGACGGCCGGCGTACCCATCGCCGGAGCCACACTCACGTTGCTCATCGATGGCAACAGTGACAATGGCCTTCTAGGAACCGATCAGGGTGGCGGCGCATATACATTCGCCGGTGTGCCCATTCCGTCCGCCGGCGCCCATCAGTTCGTAGCCCAGGCAGACAATGGCACAGATACAGGTTGGTCTGCCCCCCGAACCATTACACTTAAAGAAGATGAACCATCGATTGGGTTCCAGACACCATCCGGTGGCGAAACCTTGAACAAGGCCTCGTCGGCCTGCGCCCCCGGTAGTGTAAATTGCAATCTCACGGCCATCTGCACGGCGAAAAATGTGGGGAATGGCTCGCCAGCGACCCTCACGTACGACTGCGGCACCGGAGACACGACGCTCAACGGTGTGGTCATCAACAATCAGGTGGTGTTTGCCGGGGCGGTTCTAACGAACAACAGTACGTGTACGCTCACCTGCGCTGTCACCGATCTGGCGGGCACCCCAGCCTCGTCTGGCCCCATCACGGTGAGCGTAGACCGAACGGCACCAATGTTCACGGTTTTCACCAAACCAGGGACAAGTTCACTGATCTTCAGCAATGACGAAGATTCCGGCACGCCCGGTCTCCAATACACCATGGCCGTCACCCTCACCGGCGTCGAGGCTGGACAGACCGTTACTGTGACCGTCTCGGGGAGCGGCTTCGCATCCTTTCCGGTGGAAGTCACGGTCGCCACTGACATCCCGGATGGGACGTATCAGACCCTGACGCTCCCCCAAGCAACGATTCCCCAAGGCGTCGTCACCTTGCAGGCCACCACCGCAGACGCCGCGGCCAACAACGCTACGCCTCTGTCAAAACAAATATCCGTCATCTCCGACGAACCGCTGGTTCGTCTCACGCTGCCCATCTACGTGACTCCGACAAGTTGCACCGACGGCGGTAGTCCATGCGGCGCTGGAGCCGTCTGCGTATCGGGACAATGCGCAATCGCGTGGAATCTCAACACGCCACGACTCGTACAAGTGATCGCCTCGGGGATTCCAGCGGCTACTCAGAATCTGCGCATCTGCTCGAACAGTCCAGCGGTCACCGGTGGGGCATGCGCTACGACGGGGTACAACCAAGTGACCACCGCGACCATGAGCGGTACGGTAGAATCCATATTCTTGAACACCATGGTCGATGGCCTGCACACGCTAATCGCTGAGGCCAAGGTCGCAGAGGGGATGTGGGAAAGCACCCTCAATGCACCACAACTCTCCGATCAGACACGACAGATCTTGTTGGATTCGATCGCGCCAGAGGTGTTGAGCATCAACTCCCCCAGTGACACGAACGCCCCTGCAGGTACGCTCAATGCGAGCGAGCAAAGTCAAAGTGGAGGCTTCTACCTCATCGAAGTCACCAGCTCCAAAGACGGCCAAATCACCTTGGTCATCAACGACAGTGAAGGAGCCACGCAAGCGGCAACCAGCAACACAGCGACCAGCTTTGAGGCCCAACTCCCCGATGGGGCGGTGAGTATCCATGCCACCGTCAAAGACGCTGTGGGCAATGTTACGGCTTCTCCGCCCACCGTAGTGTATACCCCGATTGTGGACGCGACGCCCCCCATCCTAACGTTCGAACAACCCACGGGTACGGAGCCGCTACTGGCGGGGGCCTCACTGGACATCCGTCTGACTTCGGATGAAGTCGGCGCTGACGTTACGCTCACCGACAATGGACTCTCGGTCGGCACAGCGACTGTCGCAAGCGATCAGACCGTGACCTTCGATCACGCCACCTATGGCATCCTCACCGATGGCACGCACGTGCTGACCGCCTCCGTGACGGACGGAGCGCAGAACACAACCTATACGAATCCGGTGATCGTAAACGTAAACACAACACCTCCCAGCCTCTCGCTGGACCAGCCCGGCGCCCAGGTGAGTTTGACAGACTCCGATGACGCCGATTCCAACGCCGGCGGTTATCAAGTCGCAGTCGTTGTGAGTACAACGGGTGATGCAACCTCATGGATGGCTGAGTTGGCCAGCAATTGTGACAGTTCGTTTGGCAACTGCAACGCAAGTTCTTCGGTCATCCCATCCACACCGATTACCTCGCCGGAGGGAACGGAGCCAACGAAATTTGTCACCATCCCCGTCTTTAAGTCGCCAGACTATCTACTGCTGACGGCCACCGTCACAGACGCCGCCGGGAACAAAGATGTCCGTAGCAGTCAAATCACCATCACGCTCAGCGCATGCAGCACAACATTCGTAGGGCTACCCGCCAGCGGATACGTCAGCAACAGCTTGTGCGGCACCCCCGGTGAGGACTGCTCAGACGTGGATATCAGCTTCGCGGTCTCGCTCGTTGGCGCGTGCAGCGAAGTGACGTCGATCGATCTGGAACGCAATGGCCTTGTGGTTGACTCCAGTCCCATTGTTGCCGGTGAAGCCAGCTTTACAGAGAACTTCGCGCACGGCTCCCAGCCGACCGACTTGGAAGGAAAGACCGTGGGTGGGGCCAGCAGCGTGTCCACGGGCATCCAAACGTACAAGGTGGACTTGGTCGACCCGGTGCCCTTGTTTACGGCCAAGACATTCACCAATCCATCCGGTCCCGACTTCAGTTCGCCGAGTTCCGGCAACTCTGAGGTCTACAACGCAAGTCACGATCAGTCGTCCGGGCAGGCGGATCTGCAAATCCATCTTCGCTTGGACGTCACAGACGATGGCTTCGGCAACGGCTCCGTCAACCAACTGGATGTAAACGACGGAACCGCCACATCCTCGGTCAGCACGTCGCCTGCGCTGCCGCAAGCGCTCAGCGGTACCAACACCGGGCTGGACCTGCTCAACGCCACATTGCCCGACGGCTCCAACAACACCGTAACGGCTTTTGTGAAAGACGAAGCGGGTAATTCAGCCCAAACGTCCTTCACGTACACGAGCGACATTGTGGCTCCCGACGCTTTGACAGTCTCAGCCACAGTGGATCATGTACGGACTCCTGCGGTCACGTTGAGTTGGGCAGCACCGAGCGACAACAACGATCCAAACCAGTCGGCCGCGGTGTACGATGTTCGATACTCTCGATCGCCCATCACGGATGCCAACTTCAGCCAAGCCTGCGATGCATCCAACCTACTGACGGCGGTGGCGTTGCCCACACCGTCCACAGTCGGAACCATGGACAGCTACACCGTCACGGGACCCGATGCGCGCGATCCCAACACCACCGAAAACGGCCAAGATTGTAAATTCGTCGTGTTGCCCAGCGCAGGCACGGTTCACTTTGCCGCCCGGGCCGGTGATGCAGCAGGGAACTGGGGCCCCATCGGCACCGACTCCACAGGCAGCCTTGCCCTACGCGCGGCCAAGTTCGGGATCACAGGAAACCTGGCGTCGTCCAACTTTGACACCCGCGTGTCGACCATCGGTGACATCAACAACGACGGCTTCTCGGACTTCCTGGTCGGTGGAAACACGACCCACGGGTTCTGCATCTTCTATGGGTCCAATGCCGCCACTATAACAGACACCGTCATCGATCCCGAGGTAGCGCCCACGGGCACCAACTATCAATGTATTCTGGACAATGTCGGAATGAATCCGATCACAAGCTATGCCGGATACGAAGCCCAGAACATTGGCGATTTTGACGGAGACGGATTGCAAGACTTCGCCGTTCCGGTCGGCAAGAACAGCAAAGGGATCGACAATGAGGTTCGCATCTATTTGGGCGTCAACGGCGGCCAGATCGACACAACCCCTGCCCTGGTCATTAACGGATTTGAGGAATCGGTGTTGCAGGCACGATTCAACGGCGGTGGGGACTTCAACGGTGATCAATTAGCGGACATTGTGGTTGGAAGCCGAAACAACTCCGAAGCATTCATCGTGCCGGGGCAAAGCGGATTGAGTGCAGACTCGCCAGTCACCTGCGATGTATCCTCGGCCAGCGACCGCAACCTTTTCCAAGTGGTGACTGTCCGCATGATTGGCGGCTCGAGCGTACAGTTTGGCGCCTACCAAGACTTTGTAGGCAATGTGCTCACGGATGCAGGATCGACCCAATATGACGACGTCGTGATTGGTGCGTACGGACCGAGCGGCGGTACGGCGGTCGATTCCCGAGCGCTGATCATCAAGGGTCGTGCGTCGGGTACCGGCGAGACGCTCATCCAGGTGTCCTACAATCACGACGGTAGCCAAGCCGAAGATGCCGAGTCGGTGCTCTTGATGGCCGACAGCGGAAAGAACAACTTCCCATCGGACGGCATTACGCGCTCCGATCTGAACGACGATGGCATCGTCGACATTATCTTGGAGCACGGCAAGAACTCTCCGGCGCAGGCTCTGTATCTCTTTGATGGAGCCACGATTCAAGATTCTGTAGGCGGAACCGTACAGGTCAACGCCTCTTCCGAGACACCTGTGGGCGATGAAACCTACATCAATCCCGACGGCTACGGGGTCCTCTGGAAGGGGGCCACATTCTATTATTGCGCTTCTCTGGGCAATTTCGACGGGGATCCAGTGCAGAGTCATCCGTCGGTGGACTTCGGTTGTCGAAACAAAAGTGCCCCATATGGAATCGCATACATCCGGCTCAACACCCACAATCCGGATGCGGGATTGCCCTACGGCACGTATCCCTACGTGGATATTGAATTGACCGACCCCTTCAATCCAGCTAGTGAGAGCTTCGGTAACCGTGATGTTCAGGGGCTCACCGACTTCAACGGAGACGGTCTGATCGATGTTGTCGTCGCCACCAAGAACAGTGGGTACTCCGTGCTCTTCTACTAGGATGGAACCAACTCGATTGGTTGGTAGTTGATCAGAACACAAAAATCGATCAACCAAGGATATAGAGAGGAAATCATGACCGAATCGACCAAACCCAGCGGCGGGAACGCCTCAAAAAAAACCACCGCGCGCGCGCGAAGACCCTATCGAAAACCGGTCTTGCGCTCGACGGACGCATTCGAAAAGTTTGCATTGCAAACGTGCGCCGAATCAGAAACCCCTGACGACGAATGCCCAATGGAATGAGTACCTATTCGATTGGCTCCATGGCTGTCTCTTTCGAAGGGGACGACAGTACACTTGTGAACCACGCCAAAGCAGTACACCAAGGATGGGAATGGGATGGAGCTCCTCAAGTGCAGGTTCGTCTCTGCCGAGATCCAAGCGTCGAACGAGGTCCGCGCCATCCCACCGCCTCGCGCGCTGGAGCCATTCATCACATGGCCTACTGGGGGTGGCGTGCGTCATTCGATCCCCTTCGTGGGGTGTGCGAAGGACGCTTCGGAGATACCGAAGTGACGGAATTGGAACGCAACCGCGTCCAAACCCTCACGCGCATGCTGCTGGGTCAATTTGTGCTGAACAAAGGAGGACTGACCTTTCATGCCTCCTCCATGACACGCAATGGTCAAGGCTTTCTGTTCGCCGGTGGTCGCGGTGCCGGGAAGACCACGTCCGTTCGACGCTGGCCCGGCGATCAGGTATTGGGCGATGAACACGCTGTTGTTGTCCCCGAAAGGGACGGATACACCCTGTATTCCACACCCTATTCGGGGCGAGAGGGGACGCCCTCGGATGGAGGCTATGCGCCTCTAAACGCAGTCTTCCTCTTGGCAAAAGACAGCAAAACATGGACTGAGCCACTTAAGCCGGCGCAGGCATTTCGAGAACTCGTACCCCACCTGATTCACATCAGTGGGGACCAAAAAGACAACCAAGCTCTTTACGATGGGCTCATGACCTTGGTTACAAACATCCCGACCTTTCGACTACACGTCAGTCTAACGGAGCCCTTTTGGCCCACAATAGAGGACAGATGCTATGATTGATTCCGAACTTAGCAAACGCATGAAAGCGTTTTACGTAGATGGTGGACATTTACTCAAGCTCCACATGGACTTGCTGTATGCGTGTGATCTCGACTGCAAACACTGCTATTTGGACGACAAAAGTCGACCCCAGGTCTCCACGGAAGCGATCATTGATGTCCTAAAGCAAGGGGCAGAGTTGGGCGCTATGCAGGTCTTGTTTTCCGGTGGCGAGATCTTCTTGCGCAAGGACTTGTTCACCATCCTCGAGGCGGCCAAGAAATTACACTATGACATCCGACTCAAAACCCATGGCGGGCGAATCACCGAAGACGACGCTCGCCGTCTCAGCGCATTGAGCATCAGCAAGGTGGACTTCAGCGTGTACGCCTTGGACGACGACGTACACGACCTCTTCACTCGGAAAGAGGGTTCGCTTGCTCGTACTTTGCGCGGAATCGACTTACTGCAAGCTCACGGTGTTCCCATCCATGTCAATTGCCCCATTTCCACTGAAAATTGGGGTTATCACGAGCAGCTGCACCAACATTTCAAGGATCGGGGCATATCGGTTCATCTCAGCGCGTGGATCCGAGGAACCAATGGTCTGGACACATCCACCTACGCGCTCAATGTCAGCCGCGACGAGAAAATGCAACTCGAATTGTACAAGATGGAACAAGATGGGGCGCCGACCGAGCGCGACGATCCCCCCCCGCCCGAAGAAAGCCGTTTGTGCTACGCGGGAGCCACGCTTCTTTACATTGGGCCCAACCTAAAAGTGTATCCATGCGTCTCGTTCCCGATGGAATGCGGCGACCTCACCCAATCCTCTCTGAAGAGTATCTGGAAGGGTTCGAAACCACTGTTGGAGGTCCGGGACGCCCATCGAAGCGACCTGGTGGGAGGGTGTGGCGACTGCCGAGCCCGCAAAGCCTGCTCCTACTGCATGGGCGTCGCTTACGTGGAGAGCGGGGGCACGACCTGGAAAAAACCCGCGGAGCTTACTTGCGGACAGATGTTTGTGCGTAACGACGCCGCCGAACAATACAAAGATGGGAGCCGAGCCGAACCAGCGGTCCCTCGGCCACATCGACAGAAACGTATGCAGTTTAATATTCAGACATCCAGTTCCAATACGTAATTCTCGGAGAGGTCTACTTGTCGAATATGAACAGCAGTAAGTCGTCGCCAAGCACCAACGAAAACACTGTGATGGAGTTACTAAAAGACACCATACATGCGGGACAGATGGTTCGAATTCGTGCGCACGGTGGCAGCATGCGTCCATTGATTCCCGATGGTTCGGTCGTGGAGCTCGGTCCTATCAACAGGCGCCTAGAGATCGGGGACGTGGTCGCAGCGCGCATCGGAGAACACTTTGTCATCCATCGTGTCACGTCAGTGGGCGCTATGATCACCCTGCGGGGCGATCTCACACATCATGAAGACCGACCTGTTCACCCGGCTGACATCATCGCCCTCGGTCGAACCATCACGACGCCCAGGGGGTGGACAATGCGTATCGATACGGCGCCGGCACGACTCGCGGGACGCTTACTGTCACGTTTTGTTACCCACCCAACCTACCCTCGAATGGCTCACTCCTCGTCGAAGAGGAAGCAAGCAATCGATTTTATCGATTTTTCAAGTTAGTCATTTTTTTGACCTCGAAGAAGCACGGGCCTACGATTCGTAGGTGGAAATGACTGTGCATTTTTATAGCGAGGGATCGATGAAAAAGTGGCTTGTAGGGTTTATCATCTTGATGTTGTGGGGTTGTGGCACCACCCGGACACAACTTGTGGAAAAGAATTTGTCCACGCTGAAACAAGAGCTCGTCGATGTTCAAAAAAACAATGCGGCCTTGTCCGTCACGGTGGAAGATCTCGAAACGCGGCTCTTTCTAATCCAGGACGAACTCGATACCTTTCGTAAGACGACCTCTCGTCTCCAGGGGCAGGAACCGCAACTCCCCGTTGTCCGCGTAGGACCACGGCGAGATCCCACCACCGTCGTGGAAAGCAAAGCAACGCGGCGTACCGTCGTGGGTGGTGATCAATTGAATGTGTTTGAATTCGATCAACTTCGTGATGGAAAGTTGCACCGAAGAACCGAAGCAAAGACACCTGCCCGAAAGCCCGTTGTCGTGAAAGCCGCCCAACGACGCATCGCAACGCGACCCAAACTCCCGGTAAAAGCCCACGATGCGGTCCGTTTGTACCGACAGAGCTTTGACGAGTACAAGAACCATCAATATGAATCGGCCATCTCCGGATTCCAACGGTTCGTTCAAGACAACCCCACACACGGCTATGCCGACAACGCCATTTACTGGATGGGGGAAAGCTATTATGACCGTGGCCTGTGGCGTAAAGCACTCCAGACGTTCCAGCAGGTGATCCAAAATTACCCACTCGAGAACAAAGTGCCAGACGCTATGCTTAAACTGGGTTTGTGTCAGAAGCAGCTCAACAATATCCGCCAAGCGCGAGAGATTCTGTTGCAAGTCAGTGAGCTTTATCCGAAGAGCCCCGTCGCTCGCATCGCCAACTCCCGACTGAAGAGCCTCAAGTGAACACCTTGACTGCCAAACGACCGTCCCTAAGAAGGATGCTATCGGCTGCGACCGCCGTTCTCGTGGTCGCGACGGTGTCGTTCCCGGCATATGGTCAATTCGAACCGGATATCAAGAACGCCGACGGTCGCCATGATCCAAACATCGTGTCTGCCGGCGGTCACATCGCGCCCCCTCCGGGAACCTATGTCGTCGAGGAAGGCGACACCCTGTGGGACTTGAGCGACATGTTCTTCAGCGATTCGTTCGCTTGGCCCATTCTCTGGAGTTTTAATCCCCAGGTCACCAACCCGCACTGGATTTACCCCAGTGATCTGATTTACCTGCGCCTGCGCACAAAGCCAAAGTCGGACAGGGAGGTCATCTTCGCCAAGAGTCGTTACTCCAACGCACCCCGTCTATCGGAAGTGTTGGCCCGGTTTCAGGGCTTCGTCACCGAACGCAAGTATCGCAGCTCCGGCGAGATCGCCTATTCCCGTGAAGCGAAGGACATGCTGAGCAAATTCGATGAAACGTACGTAAAGTTCCGCATTCCAAAACGCATCCAGCCCGGCGAAATTTACACGGTGTACCGGCCATCGCGACAGGTGAAAAATCCTGTGACCGGAAAGAACATGGGCTGGATCGTTCAGCACCTCGGGTTTGTTCGAGTGACTGGTGTCAACAACAAGAAGTTCATCACCACCGTCATTCAAGACAGTTATGAGGAGATCAAACGGGGAGACCGAATCACAAAGCAGGTCTGGAAAAACGAAAAAGTGGGCCCCGTAGAAAACAAAGTGAGTCAGTGGTCCCGTATTCTCGAATCATTCCGCGGTTTGAATGAAATGGGTGAACACGATTACGTGATCATCGACAAGGGCTTCAAACAAAAGGTCAAACGAGGAAACCGCTTTATCATTCGCTGGCGGGGTGATGGCATGCGTGTGGTCAGTCCCGATGCCCGCAAAGATCTCCCATGGGAACAAATTGGCGAAATCATGGTCATTGAACCCTTCGAGAACACCTCCCTCGGCATCGTCGTTCAGTCCATCCAAGAAATTCACAAGGGCACCGTATTGGAGATGGTCGGAGGGTATTGAACGAGCACGGCAGTCGTGAACCATTCAACACGCCTGCTGGCTCGCTAACGTTTCGAAGGTTGTTGTGACTCCAAGTGAAACGTCCTCAATAAGTGCCCGGGTCATCACGCAAACCTCTGTCTGTCATTTCTTCACCCATTTGTTCATGTTGGCGTATCCAACGATCGCCGTGATTCAAGCAGAGACTTGGGGGGTGAGTGTAGCGTCGCTCCTACCGCTGACCTTTCCCGGCTTCATTTTGTATGGGCTGGGATCCATTCCAATGGGCTTGTGGGTAGACCGAATGGGCGGTTGGCTACCCATGGTACTGGGAATGCTCGGTATGGGCGCTGGTGCAATGGTGTGCTCAATGGCCACGGTTGACTCCCTTTGGATCCTCACCCTCGGACTCGGGATCATTGGTCTTAGCGCGAGCGCCTACCATCCCGCTGGCATGAGTCTCATCACACGCACCGTCAAACGGTCGGCGTGGGCACTGGGTATCAACGGCAGCTTTGGTAGCGCCGCCATCGCATTGGCACCCATTACAGCCGAGCTTTTGTGTGAACAATGGGGTTGGCAGCAAACCTTTGTCCTCTTGGCGATTCCAGCGCTCTTCCTTGGCATAGCGTGCGCCTTCTTCCCGATTTCCCACACCCATGAGCTACGCGACCCGCCGCCTCCAATGCCAACGGCAGCCGACATCCGCAGTTTGTTTACCCCGCCCTTCGTGTTGCTTTGTGTGGCGATGGCGCTGGGTGGTTTGGTCTACCGTGGAAACACCCTCATGTTTCCTACCTTGTTTGACCACCGGGTGTCGTGGATGAGCCACGGTGTGGCAACGAGCATCGCCTACGGCATGGGGGCACTCATGAATGTCGCGGGCGGGTACTTGGCGGAACGGTTTTCGTTTGAGCGCGTCTACCTCACGCTCCATCTCTGCGGCTTCCCGTTCTTGGTGGCGACAGCATGGCTCACTGAAACACCTCTCTTGGTGGTGGCGGCCGTGTACGCCGCGTGCGCCATTGGAATGCAACCCGCTGAAAACAGTCTGGTTGCCCAGTTAACCCCGCCCTCACGTCGTGGCATCGCTTTTGGCATCAAGTTCAGCATGGTCTTTGGAGTGGGGGCTCTGGCTGTGCCGCTGGTTAGCGCCCTCTTGTCCTCGAAAGGACTGACGGCGGTTCAGCTTTCTCTATCCGGATCTGTCGCCATACTCGTGGGTGTCGTCACCTGGCTTTGCATCCGGCTGTCTCGCACCAACACCCCACCACCGGGTGCTGTGGCCAAGCGTTCGATCGTCTCGACCAGCGCGCGGAGCGACACAGGCTTGGATAAGTAGGCATCACATCCCGCATCCAGACACTTCTGCCGGTCTCCGGCCATCGCCAACGCGGTCAGCCCCACCACCGGAATATGCGACAAAGTGGGGTCGATCTTGATTCGCCGGGTCACCTCTAGTCCATCCATCAGAGGCATCTGGATATCCATCAGAACGAGCTCAAAGTCCCCGTTTTGGACCATCCCCAACGCTTGAACACCGTCGGTCGCTACCTCCACTTGATACCCTCGTGCTTGCAAATAGTTTCGCAAGAGATCCAAATTTTCGGGGTTGTCTTCAGCCAACAGAATCTTGCGTGAAATGGGTATTTTTTGAATGTGTCGTAGATCGGGGCGTGACACTTTGCGAACGTACGCTTTTGTTTCGCTCAACTTATCGAACGGTGAAGCGGGACCCTGTCCCTACTTCAGATTCGACCACGACACTGCCACCATTGAGTTCGCTGAGTTGCTTCACGAGGCTAAGCCCGAGGCCCGTGCCCTCGTGCCACCGGGCGAGCCCAGAATCGACCTGCCAAAATGGCTGGAAGAGTTGAGAAAGGTGCTCCTCTGCAATTCCTACACCTTCATCCCACACGCAGAGCGCGACCTGTGACTCATTCACAACGCCCTTGATGCCCATCCGTGCTCCGATGGGCGTAAACTTGACGGCGTTGGACAGCAAGTTGACCAGGATCTGCTTGAGGTGCCGTTCGTCAGCAAAGACAAAAAGATCATCTGTCACTCCCTCAAGCAACACTTCTTGCTCTTTCTTCCCCGCTTGCTCTTTGATGAGCTGTACGCTCGCGCGGCACGTGCTAAGCAACGACACCGGTGCCATTGTGGGCTCTAGCGTTCCGGCCTGTATTTTCGCCAAATCCAAGATGTCGTTGATCAGAGCCAACAAATGCCGACTACTGGTCAAGATGGTGTTGAGGCTCTTGGTTTGACCCACTGACAAGTCACCATAGGTGCCTTCCAGGACCGCTTCCGTTAACCCAATCACAGCATTCATGGGAGTCCTGAGTTCGTGGCTCATGTTGGCCAGAAACTCATCTTTCATCCGTGAAGCACGTTCCAACTCCGCGTTGGCCCGCTCCAGCGAGCTAGTCCGCTCTTCGACCCGCTGGGTCAACTCGCTTTGTTCCCGAGACAACCCTTCGAGGGTTGCCAGATGATGATAAATACACCCGGCCAACTGACAAATGGCTACCAAGGTCCCCATGCGATGTTGTGGAAAGGCATAGGGGGTCCCACTCTCAAAACCGAGAAGACCCACACCGCGTGTACCACTCAAGATCGGTATAAAGAGTCGAGATCGCACGTCTACCGTACGAGACATAGCCGCTTTGCGTGGGGCTGTTTCCGCCAAGACATCCGGGACATACATCGGCTCACCGTAGCGCAATATCTTCCCGGGGACCCCTTGGGCCGCTTCTCGTTCCAGCGCCTTTCGCTCCGCTTCCGTGATTCCTTTCACGCGAAGGAGTTGCAGTTCATGGGTTTCGGGATTGCGGAGATACAGTCCCATCAACTCGACGGAAATCACGTTGTCTACGGCCTCTTCGATCGCATCGGCCAGATCGTGAATGTCCCGGACTTTGGTGAAAGCGTTAATGGCCGGAACAAACCCCTGCATCGGCTCAAAGGGATCACCACGCGACACATTGTGGTCCACATGACCACGCGCTCGATCGATGGATGCTTGAACCTCATTCACATCGTAGGGGGACGTCGTTGGTTCATCGCGTTTTGACATGACGTCGCCTAGTCCTCGTTCACACTACTCCGCTGCGCCTTTATCGTCGCCCTTGGAGTGGTGAGTCATAAAGACCGTGAAGTGCTCCACGATGTCTGGATCCCACTTACCGTCCTCCGATTCAGACCGGAGGATATTGATGGATTCTTCGTGGGTAAAAGCCCGCTTGTAGGGACGTTCTGAACGCAAAGCATCATAGGCATCAAGAATCTGAAATACTCGCGCAAGAAAGGGGACCCCTTCACCGCTCAATCCATCGGGGTACCCGGCCCCATCCCAGCGTTCGTGGTGATGCCGAACAATCGGAACCACCAGACGCATGGTACGGAGCGGCGCCAAAAGCTCGGCACCGATCCCTGGATGCAATTTCATAATGTCCCATTCTTCTTCGGTCAGCTTTCCAGGTTTGAGCAGCACAGAGTCCGGAATCCCGATCTTCCCAATGTCGTGGAGTACCCCCGCACGACTCAAGGCCTTGATCTGTTCGCGTGTTAGTTCCAAGTGCTGTCCAAAGCTTCGGGCCAATCGAATCAATCGATCGCAGTGGTCGCCCGTAGTCTCATCACGAGCCTCGATGACGCGAGCCACACTGACCAGCACGGCTTCTGCATCCTCCAGATTCTCATTGAGTCGGCGCGTCTTGACCAAAGAGCGCATCTTGGCCTTGATCTCCAACCGGTCCAAGGGCTTGGTCACAAAATCATCGCAACCGGCTTCAATACCACGGAGACGTGCATCGCGTGAATCCAATGCGGTGACCAGGACGACGGGGATGAGCCGAGTGTCGTCGCTTTCCTTGATGCGACGACACACTTCAAACCCATTCATGCCCGGCATCATGACGTCTAGCAGGACAATGTCAGGGCCATGGTCCGCCACCAGCTGCAACCCATCAATGGGATTGTCGGCGGCCAAGAACACGTAACCCAATGAATCAGCGACACTCTCAAGGACGGCTAACGCGCCGGGATCATCATCCACACCCAATACAGTGTATTTGTCGTGCTCCTCATCCATTGAAAAATCACCGATCGACACAGTTGCCACAATTCCTCCTCGGCAGTTCCCTGCAACCAAAATAGTAGCACCTCGCGGTCACAAAGACCACGGCAGTCGCGTTACAAGCCCTGTACAGAGCCCCCAAGAGCAATCAGGAATCACTTCGAAAGGATTGGAGACTACGTTTGGACGCTAAATAAAGCGGAGAAGATCGACTTTGACTGGCGATGTGCGGACCTCAAGCGTTCGTCGTTTGCCCTGGCCATCGCCACCAAATTGGTAGGGCACATCATCATTGAACTCAAGAAGCACATGCGTTGCATGCCAGTCCAAGAGATCGTCGCCCACGTATGCGCCCTTCCAGATGCTACGCAAATGAGAGAACACCTTGAAGAGATTCATGGTCGCAACACGGAGATGAAAATAGCCCGGGCGATCCATGGAATAAGGGAGAACCGTCATCCCGTGGCCGTAATAGGGCAAGGTACCAAACATGCTGATGTTCGACGGGCCCTCATAGAGCACATCGCCACGGGCATATTCATGCACAGCCTGACCGGCATGCAGAAAGGTTGCATTCTCGCCCAAATTGGTGATCCGAACTTGCGTCCGCTTGTGACTCGAATCGAACATTTGCGAGATGTGTCGCGGAACCGTTCGACCAAAAAAGGCCGCAAAGTAGCCCCCGACATTTTGTAAGACAGACTTCAAGAAGGGATTGCCTGCATAATTTCGTTTCATGTACATGTAATCATTGAGCAACTCGGCATCCCAGCCCAATCCACCGAAGGGAAATTGACTTCCCTCGACCTCAAGCAGATTCAAGGTTTGCGAGTCCTTATAACCGCCGTCCACATACGACCGCAGATCACACTCGAAGTTGCCGGAGCTGACGATGCTAGCGACCGCGTTCCCCGTTCCAAGATGAAGAACGCCAATCTTTGGCATGGACACCGACCGATTGCCGGTTGGCCATGAGGTTGAACGTTCGGCTTCCGTCACATAGTCGTTGATGAATTTTACAAAGGTACCGTCACCACCGCCCGTAAACACCACGGGATATCCACGCGCTACAATTTCACGAGCGATTGTGGAGGAGTCTTCGGCACAGGCGGAGTAGTAAATGTGCTCTGGAGAGACCAAGTTCTCCACTTTACGCCGCACAACTGTTGATACACGACGCGCATTGGCGTTGAGCACAACAGCAAAATTTTCGTGGGCGTACATTCGCTAAACTTCTCCGGGTTGTGCCACTGTAGTAAAGCAAGATTCGAGCCAATGGGCGGCGCTAGTAATTACAATGAGTTAGCGGCATCGAACTGCGAAAAAGACCCTAAGTGCGTATTTTGCTTCCGAAATGAGTGCGAAATGAATTGCGCACTTGGGGGGCGCGGAGTGGATAATAGTGCGTTGACGGGGTTATCGAAGGGGCTTTTTCACGCACGCCTTGTACATGGATCCACAGCCTTCCACCTGGCAATCCTCACGAACGGACAATGATTTGTCACTGTATGTACATCGCTTGGTGCAGGCCGCTAGGCTGTCCAGATCGCCTGGTCTCTTCAGCCGATCACATTGCAGCTCAAATCGACAGACGTTATGACACCGATGCGCGGTTCCATCGACTATTTTTATCCGCTTGAGCAAACAGTTTGGATAATCGCCACACGATTTTGCCTTGCATTGCTTCCGCGCTTGAAACTCACGGGATGAAGCTTGTTTTTCCTGACAGGCTTGCATACAGGCGTCACCACCGTGACCCGACTGACACTGGTCCGCCTTTTTACACAGTGACTCACAGGTCTTTGTGAGTCGATTGAGTTCGACCTCTTTTCCGGACTTCTTCATGAAACACTTCCGGAATTGCGGCCCGCAACCCACCGAACCCAACGGATCACAGGCTTCGATGGCTTTGATTTCCTTTGAGCTGAAGTCACACTTTCGAGAGCACGCCATGAGCGCCCGTAGGTCTCGTTTTACCCCTGTCGATCGTTCGCAAGTGAGTGTATGGCGACACGCACGAACACAGCCGAGGGCTGCGCCGCCCAAGCCCAGCCTGCGGACAACACAGATCTCATACTGATCGCAGCGTTTCTTGCTGCACGCAGCGCGCGCTCGAAACTCCGCTATGCCGCGGTTTTTCACACAACGCTCGACGCACGTGTCCCCCCCGCTGGTGTGCACGCACGACTCGGCCTTTTCGCACAGGGTTTGACAGGCCTGTTCTTTCTTAGAGAACTTTGGCACTTCCACCACGGGTATTTTCTCTACCTTTGGATTCAATTTGTGCTCGATACAAATGTTGTACGCCATGCCACAGCCAGCGCCCGCGCAGGCTTTGATCGCGGACAGTTTTTGGGTCGAATATCGACAGCGCTTTGCGCACCGAACAACACTCGCCATGGAAGAAGACTTCCCCTTGACGCGCTTGCATTCTGCGTCCTTCCGACAAGCCGCGACACAAGCCAACCGGGATTGCGGGACACCCAGTGCCTTGTACACGCAGTTGCCATAGCTCCGGCATGGTCTCCGGCCACACCGGTCCCGTGCCTTGAATTCACGTCGTGCGGATGCATCATTCAGGCAACGCGACTGGCAGAGCTCATCCGCTGGCCCATCTCCACACATCTTTGCTTTCACACAGAGTTGGCGGCAGCGTTCCAGGCGCGGGTCTACGGTCGGAGGCTTCGGAAGGGGGGCTGGCGGCGCGGGTCGCGACGAGGCCGATGCAAGACAAGACGAAAGCCGGGAACCGCAACGCATGGACTGACATTTGGCGATGGCCGCCAAATAGGACGGCTCCGACCGACACTCACGCACGCAGCGGGTGAGGGAACGTACGAAGCTGCCTCGACGCCTCCGGTCGCAAAGCAGCCGTTTCCGGCAAGAGTCCAAACAGCGGACGTCGGGGCTGGATGCCCCAAGCTTTTGCACCACGCATTTGTCCCACGCGCGGCCACAATCGAAGCGTTGACAGTTTTCAATGGCCCGAAACTCCGCCACTGCCCCCGAATTCCTCTGGCATCGTCGCAAGCAACTGGGTCCACCGGCATTGGGCACACATGCTTTCACCCATTCGCACAAGCGGCGACAACGGCTCTGCGGAGGGGGCGTGGGGATAGACGTGGACGTGGGCGTGGGCGTGGGCGTCACAATCCGAGTTCTGGTCACAATGGCCTGAGGACGTTGACGAGCTTCAACACATTGATTGAACGCAGTGCCACACCGCTTCGATCGACAACCATCAACCGATTTTATTAACCGAAACTGTGCGCCTTTGCGCAATTTCACCGTGTCCACACATTGTTGACGACACGATGCCAAGCCTTTGGTGCCGATCGGTGGTTGAGGCCCCCTACACTGTGAACGTTTGCTACAATTATCATGACAATAGGGGTGGTAACCACCCAACTTCCCCGCAATGCATCGGTCCAGTGTTCGACCACATCCCTTGCAGCGCGCCTCCGCCTCAATAGAGGCCTTGGTACTGGGGGACATGATGGCTGGAAAACATTCGAGCATACACTCGACAAAGTCGTCACGATTGAGCTTACCGCGACATTTCAAGCGTTGTTCACACACTTTTGCACAGCGCGTGTTGGGCCCCCCAAGCTTTCGAGCGACACACAACTCCGTGGCCAAGCCGCATGTACTACGCAAACACTTGTGGGTGGCCGTAATAAAATGGTGGTCCACCGACCGAGGTGATTCCCATGCGACCACACATCGTTGGACGCAATCCTCTCGACGGTCCCCATCGGACCGCTGCCCTGAACAGCGCAGACGCTTGTCGCAGATGGTGCGGCATTTGCGTTCATTGGGGCTCTTTTCCTTCATCTTTTGGGCAACACAGGCGTCATAAGAACGGCCGCACGGTTTTCGGTCACATTTGGCGGCGGCGCGCCAGGGCTTGGCTGCCACAGGATTGCGAACAGCCAGTGCTTGCTCGCATGCCCCGACACAGGGTGCCAAGGAGGCCCGGTCCGTGGGTTGGCCACTACAGGTGAGTTGTTTGCGACACACGGTTTGGCAGAGTCGTCGGGTGCCTGACGAGGAAGTGCCAGCATTGGGGGGGCGAGCCGGCGTATATTGACGAGGTTGTTCGGGAGTGAACTCGAATGGTGGCATAGCCTGTGCTGGTGCCACATCGGCGACCGACCAGAGGCACATCGTTCCGACAACCGCGAACAATATCCGGACCATCGTCAGCAATCAACCTCCACAATCACACCGAGACAACTCAACCTGCATGCACACTTTTGCGTCCGCGTAACGTCATACGGTCATACCTTTCCACCGAGTTTTCCACAAGGGGAAGGTGGTGCACAACGACTCCGTTAACCGTTCACTGCCTTTCACGTACACAGATCAGAGGCTGCAATGCAGTCCTAAGTCGAAGTCCTGCGAACATCCAGTTGGCACAACGTGCGGGTTCTGGTACATATTCCGCGCGTTGGAACCGACGGCTCCAACTTCGTACACTGGGTGGAAGGACACCAGGGGGTTCGAGATGAAGCGACTTTTTCTGATTGTTGTATTGATGATGGCGGTGGGTTGTAGTGGTAAAGGTGAGAATCCGCCTCCCACCCAAGACACGACTGAACCGGACACCACCGAGCCGGATACTGTAGAACCAGACGCTACTGAACCGGACACCACCGAGCCGGATACGGTCCTGCCGCCGCTCCCTGATGTAACGCTGCCACCGCCGGACACGGCCACACCCGACGCGGGTCCAAACGACGCTGGGCCCAGCGGCCCTGCCGCATCCTGTCGAGTTGGACTCGATTGCGCCTTGGAATGCGACAACAAAGAATGCCAAGACAAATGCCTCGAAGGCATGGAGATGATTCTTTGGGAAAATGCAGGTGCGGTGCTCGTTTGTCAGGAGGACGAGTGCACAGACAGCACAGACATCCCTTGTGTGCTGGACAAATGCTACAGCGACTTTGCGGGCTGCTACTTCGATGGTCTAACCGGCGACAGTGACTGCAAGGACACCAAGATTTGCATCGAAAAAGAAGGGTGTGATGACGACTGTATCAATAGCTGCCTACAAACCGCTGATGGTGAGGCTCAACAGAACTACGTCAAGCTCGCCTTCTGCGTAAAAGAGCAATGCGGGGACGACCCGGACTTCGATTGCCAGAAGCAAGCCGAACTGAACATCTGCAGCACCCAGTGGGCACACTGCTACGATTTCTAGTCGTCTGCTCAAACACTAAAGCCTCTTTCGCACCATCCATTTGCAGGCATACCCGCGTTGTGACGCTGGGACAATAGCGTGTCGCTATTGGGGGTCGGTCTATTCGCTCTGCGGTGTGGGCTCGTCGCTTTTTGGCGTGGGCTCGTGTTTTTCCAACGTGCCGTCTTCGTGCACCGTGTAGCGCCCAGCTTGTAGAGCATCAAAGGTCAGGGTGGTGTCGCTCGCTGGGAACACCACGGTGACATCAGCGTTGGTGTGTTTCTTGAGGCCAAAGTGCAGCCACGGGCTGTCTTGGCTCGAGATGCCATGGGAGCCCACCAGCTGCTGCCAGCGGGTTACCCCATCGAAGGTCACCCCAACACGGGTCCCGTACCCACTGCGATTGGTTCCACCAGCACCCATGCCCCGAGGTCGGATCTGCAACGCATAGCGTCCAAAGCGATTGCGATTTCGAAAGGCACCATTCGCGATGTAATCCAAATCGCCGTCGTTGTCCAAGTCGCCCACAACACTGCCCCAAGCACCTTGGACCACCAAACCGCTGGGATACGAAACCTCTGTCCACGTCCCCATGGGCCACTCATTGCGATAAAATTGGGTGGGTCGTTTCTCGTACGTACACGTCCAAATCAAGTCCAGATCGCCGTCATTGTCGAAATCCCAGGCGTTGGGGTTGGATGAGGTCTCTTGATAACGAAAACCCACGTCCTCTGTGATGTCCAAATACGTGGGTGTTTCCCCGCCCGAGGACACATAGAGGGTGTGTTTGTCACTGAAGTGAAGAAAGCGTGGATGCGCCAAGTTCGCGATGAAGACGTCCATATTCCCCGTCAAAAAGAAGTCGCCCCAGACGGCTCCAATGGAGTGGCCGTAGGACCAACCAGAACCACCGGCGATCTGTCGCACGCCTTCTAGCTTGCTCTGATGACCTACCTCTTCAAAGGTGCCGTCCCCGTTGTTTCGCCAAAAGAAGTTCTTATGGAGACGGTAATTGGTCACCAAGATGTCCATATCCCCATCCAAATCGTAATCCGCAGGCGCGACGCCGCGTGCAGCCATTCCCGAACCTTGGCCCGCGTTGATGCCTGAGATCGTCGACCAGTCGCTGAAGGTCCCATCGCCATTGTTGTGGAAGAGACGATCTTGGCTGGGGTAGCCGTCTTCCCAACAGATGAAGTTGCCCATGTACAGATCCAGCCAGCCGTCGTTGTCCACATCGACCCAGGCTGCGGTTTCGGTGGGCACATGCTGCATCGCTGCGTTGCCATTGCAGGTGTGTTGTTGCGTATCATCGATGCCGCTCTCGTCGGTCACGTTCACGAACACACCCTCATCGTTTCGAAGCAAAAAGTCGTTCACGCCGGTACAAAAATAGTCGGGATCCCCATCGTTGTCGTAGTCGCCCCACACACCACCGCCGCTGGACACACCACCGGGAAGGGCTTCCCCCGCATTCTCAAAGGTCCCGTCTCCCTTGTTGCGATACAACGTCGGCCCATTGACCATCAGGTCCAAATCCCCGTCGTTGTCATAGTCCTCCAAGCCCCCCCGGCTGAATCCGGAAAAACCGAGGACATCGCTAGGAATCGGCTCAAAGAGAAAGTGATCGCCCTGAATCACATCAACCCGCTGAACCTCGACCCGAACCAGAAAATCCCCGGCCGCCGCAGAGAACACCACATTGGCGTTCGAGGCAGGATCCACTTTCTTGGACATCCATATGAGCGAGCTCGAAGCAATGCTGCCCGTATCGGTGGGTTCCGCATCGACCATTAATCGAGGCGTATTGTTGCCATTGACAATCAGACCCACATAGAAAATTCGACCCGGATCCACCCGAATGGCCGGCTCCACGACAAACTCCAGCCATGTGCCGCTGTCTTCCGGGGTCACCGGCTTGGTCACCGTTGCGAGTTTGACGTCCTTGTCCAAATGCAAGAAGTTGCCGCTGTGGTCATCCCACACCACCATCGTGGCATTGGTCGCTACCGGAACACTCAGTTTTGCTTTGATGCGTCGTAGTTGAAAAGGCTGAAAGACTTCAAAACGGGCGTATTCGTAATAATCGACCACAGTCTCCAAATAATTGTGCGAACCGACGCTGGTGTCGTCATCGTGCGACAACCACTCCCACTCCCCGTCCGCTATGGGTTGAGGGCCCTGATCCACCAGCGGGGTCAGGCCGGGCGGGAAATCATCGCCATCCGCAGCGATCTCCTCCAGATCCGACGTGGTTTCGGAGTCGTCCGGAACCGCCACAGGCACGTCATCGGTTGGGTCTACCATGTCTTTCGGCGGCGTTGGCCCAGGCTTGTTGCCGGTGCCACACGCTACGACGAGGAACAGAAGGAAAACAAACAACGATTGCTCAATCCAGGATTTCATGGCCGCGAATCATGGAGAAACACAGTACATCGGTCAACAGTTGTCTGCGCATCGATGGTTGGCGTCTCGGAGACGACGCGATATGGTCGCGACCATGCGCGATCAAAATCCCATGGCCAGCTTCCCTCGCTTCGGCCATGGCCCGTGTTTAGAACGCATGACTGTACTCTGTGAACGCCTGGGACCCGCCCATGAAGTAGCGCTCAAGATCACGGGCTCCAATGGAAAAGGATCGACATGCGCCATGGCGGCTGCCATCTTGGAATCCCATGGGCTCCGTACGGGGCTATTCACGTCACCTCACCTCTTTGATGTCACGGAACGACTGCAAATCAACGGCAAGCCCATCTCGAACGCAGACTTTGAGCGTTGGCTGCGTATCGTGGAAGGACACTGTGTTCAGATAGCCCCCGACACGTTTGGCGCATTCGAAATATTGACGGCCATGGCCCAAGGCTGGTTTGCAGAGGAAGGCGTGGATGCAATCGTGTGGGAGGCCGGGATCGGCGGACAGCTCGACGCCACGCGCGTGTTGCCATGCCAAGCCGCAGTGTTGGTAAACGTGTCGTTGGAACATACGTCGATCTTGGGCAACTCATTGACGCAAATCGCGTTGGACAAAGCCCAAATCGCCGATTCCGACGTTCCACTGGTGTTGGGTCCCCTACCCTCAGATGTCCGCCAGGCCATCCAATTGGACCGGGCAACGCGCGGGGCTGCGCCTCCTCACGACCGCGCTGTTCTCCCTGCGGACGTTCACGTGTCGCTGGCAGGCCCCCACCAGCGAGACAACGCCCGTTGTGCACTGACGGCTTGCGCGATCCTTCTAGGGGATGCCTTTCAAGCGCCGCAAGCCTACGACGCGCTCTCCCGCACCCAGTGGCCGGGTCGTTTCCATCGGATTCAGCGTGATGGTATCGAGTTCATTGTGGACACTGCGCACAACATGTCCGGCATTGAACAAGTTCAACGCACGTTGACTGAATGCGGGCTTGGCTCCCCTCATCCCATGGTCTTGGTGGTGGGAGTCTCTCGCGATCGCCCCTACGACCAGATGGTCCCAGCGCTCGCCCACGTCGCTACCCATGTGATTTGCACACAAGCGCAACACAAGGGCACCGCCCCAGCCGTGCTCGCTCAGTACAGCCATCTGCCCACCGAGTGTGCTGAAACGGTGCCTCAAGCGTTAGAAATGGCACAACAACTCGCTCGCAGCCTGCAAGCTCCCGTTCTTGTGTCAGGAGGCCTCTTCTTGGCCGCTGAAGCGTTGTGCGTACTCCAAGAGCGCGACCTCAAGACACTGTTTTTTTAGAAACCCTCATTTTTTTCAACGAACGGAACACATGTTCGGAATGGAGAGGTTGAGAACCAATGATCGGGGGCGGCGTTGGGAGAAAACCTGTGATGAGTGAACACACGAAGCGTCCGAAACCGCGACCGATAAGGCCCGACTTGTTGCCCATGCCATCGTTATAATCATTGGCCAGTTCGCCGAGACTTGACCGGATCCCTCCTGCGTGCCAATAGCTTTCGATGGGAATCATCGAGATACAAGGCCCGGCATGAAACGCTCCGAACAGTTCGTAGAACGCCTGCAAACAGAAGTCTTGGTTTGCGATGGTGCCATGGGCACCGAGCTCTACAAACGCGGGGTCTCTTTTGACCACTCCTTCGATGAATTGTGCCTCTCTCACCCCGACATTGTGCGCAGTGTCCATCAGGACTATCGGGATGCCGGCGCTCACATCCTGCTTACCAATTCGTTTGGGGGCAACGTCTACCGCCTGGCCACTCGCGGACATGAAGAGCATGTCCATGCGATCAATCACGCAGCTGCGCAGATTGCCCGGGAAGTCGCCGGTGAGGACCGCTTCGTAGCGGGCAGTATCGGGCCCCTTGGAAAACGTCTGATGCCCACCGGCAAGATCTCCGAAGACGACGCGCTGAAGGCATTTTCTGATCAAATGCAGGCCCTGGTTGAAGGCGGTGTGGACGCTTTCTTCATGGAGACGTTTTCAGACTTACGCGAAATCACGATTGCGATGAACGCGGCCAAAACCGTCGCGCCTGATCGCCCGATTGTGGCCCATATGACCTTCACCGACGACAGCAAAACCCTGCACGGCTACAAACCCGAAGAGGTCGCCCGTACATTAACGGATCTTGGGGCAACGGTCGTGGGTGCAAATTGCAGCGTGGGGCCTCAACCCATCATGGATGTGGTTGAACGTATGGTGTACAAATCCGGTGTAGCCAATCTCAAGCTGTCCATCATGCCCAACGCCGGCTTACCCAAAATCCATGAAGGCCGCTTTGTCTATGTGTGTTCCCCGGAATACATGGCGGACTATGCGCGGGAATTCGCCCAGCTCGGTTGCCACATTGTGGGCGGTTGCTGCGGAACAGGTCCCGAACACATTCGACAAATGCGACAAAGTGTCGAAGGCATGACGCCAGCGCACCCAACCGGACGTAAAGCGCTTGAACTCGACGATGCATCACTGGCAGCCCCGACAGCGGATTCAACGCCCTCCCCTCATCAAAGTGGATTGCGAGCGAAACTGGAGGCCGGGCAATTCGTGTCCAGCGTGGAGATCGATCCCCCGCGTGGCATTGACGTGGAAAAATTGATCAGAGGCGCCGAACTGTGCCGCTCCAACAACGTGGATTGCATCAACATCGCAGACAGTCCTCTGGCACGAGCGCGAATGTCTCCCATGGCTTTGTCCAATCTCATCTGCAGCGAGGTGGACATCGAAATCATTCTGCACATGAGTTGCCGCGATCGAAACGTGATCGGCCTTCAATCGGAGATCATGGGCGCATATGCCCAAGGCCGGCGTAACATTCTGTGCGTGACGGGCGATCCCCCCCAAGTCGGGGACTACCCCAACGCGACCGGTGTCTATGATGTGGACGCGATCGGTTTGGTAACCTTGTGCTCACGCTTGAACGCAGGCGTGGACTTGGCGGGTCGCAGCATGAAATACCATACCGATCTCTTCGTGGGCGTCGCCGTCAATCCCACAGCCGAAGACGTGGATTTGGAGTTCGCTCGTTTTCAGAAAAAAGTAGCGGCTGGTGCTCACTTTGCCATGACTCAACCCCTCTATGAGTTGGACTCACTGAAACGATTCTTAGACACCTGCAAACCCACCATTCCCATCCTGGTGGGGGTATTGCCACTCCGAAACGTGCGCCATGCTCGATTTCTTCACAATGAAGTTCCCGGTATGTTCATCCCCGAGCACATCCAAGAACGAATGGCTGCGGCCGATGAACGAGGTCCTGAAGAAGGCGTTCTCATCGCCCAACAATTCCTAACGCAAGCCAAACCGTTAGCCCAAGGAGTGTACCTGATGCCTCCTTTCAACCAGTTCTGGATGGCGACCCAAGTCCTGGATGGCGCACTGAGCTAAATCGGCGCATCGAGCGCATCACGCACACGCTGAATGATTCGGCGTATTCGTTCGCCGTCCGCGATCTTTCCACCGGTGATCCATTGGATGTAAAACGCGTCCCTCACCGTATGACCTTCGGTCGCCACACGTGCCAGGCAGATGTTGACTCCTTGGCGATGAAGACAACGCGTCACTCGATACAGCAGTCCAGGCCGGTCTTTTGCCCGAACATCCAACACCGAATATGCGTCCGAAGCGTTGTTGTCGAGTTCCACAAACGTCTCAACCGGTGGGGACGGGCGTTCACCAATCTTGGAAGGCTGTTCCCGATGTCGAAGCAAGGTGCTCACACTTGTAGGACCCACAATGACATCGTTGAGATCCTTAGACAGCTTCGCCCATGGAACCGGCGCCTCAACGGAGAACACATCAATGACAATCCCATCGGTTCGGCCAAAGACCTCGGCCCCAATAATGTTCACGCCATGGGTGGCCAAGGCACCCGCAAGTACCGACAACAAACCCGGTGAGTCACGACAGCACACCGTAATAAGCGCGGTCTGATCCGGACGTGGTTCATAACGCAGGACAGCGTTCTTATCCGAAAGCTCCCGCCACATGACCATGTGCTCAGCAATGACGTCCCCGCCGGTCACCATGAAGTATCGAGTGGGCAACTGCCCCATGTATGCATCGATTTCACGAGTCTCGGCGGTGGGATGTTCGGGCACTTCGCCCAAGAGCCGCTGCAAAAGGTCCAGACGACGTTGGGACACGATGCCTGACTCATCGGAGAACACATCCAGCCCCCGTTCCATCAACGCATCGGTTCGTACATAGAGTTGTTGTAGCAGCGATGCCTTCCACGCAGTCAAGAGCCCCGGATTGGCCGACGACATGTCCGCCCACGTCATCGCATAAAGCATCATCAGTGTGTGGCGATCGCCAACTGCGCGCGCCAAGTGACGCAACGTGGACACATCATGCAGATCACGTGTTTGCGCCAACAACGCCAGCAGTAAGTGCTCCCGGACCAAGAGGCAAACGCGATCGACCTGGGGCGGGCCCAGGCCCAGGCGTTGGGCTGCACGCCGCACGTCCTCATCGGTGGCTCCGCCTTTGCCCACGTCGTGCAAGAGCAACGCGAGGAACAACTCGTTGACCTCGGCCGACGTTAGCTCCGCCATGATCGAGCACAAGATGGCCGTACCCTCATCGCCGCTGCCTTGTCGTAGCTGCTTCAAGTGCGCGATGCCGTGCAACGTATGAATATCCACGGTGTACACGTGAAACACGTTGCGCTGATACAGTCCCCGGATGGGTTCAAGTTCCGGAATCAACGCTGTTAACAGGCCCATGTCCAACATATGATGCAAGGGCCGCGCCTGGTCATCGGGGTTCGTCAGCACATGAAAAAAATCCTCCGCCACAGCAGGATCGCTACGATCCGACTCATTCAACATCGGAACCTGCTCTGCGATGGCGGTCAGTGTGCTCGAATCCAAGGGCCTGTCTTGAACGGCCGATTGACGAAAGAGGCGCACCAGATCGGCGGACTGTAACGACTTCTGGACATGGATCGACTGTGCAATGTGACCCCGTTCCTCGGCATTCAACCGGTCGAGAACACGTCTCGTAAACGCGCGGACCGTGCTGGCCCTGCGCCAATACAGTTGCATACACTCTTCGACCGACGCGTACCCCAACATGGTCGCCAACACGGGTTGATGCTCGAAACGAAGTCGGTCGGTTTTCCAGCCAACGATGCCATGTAACGCATTTCGGAAGCGCAGCAAGGTTTGATATGCCTCGTGCAAATCAGCAAGTTCGGACCCCGTCAAGCCACAGTCCTTCAACGTCGCGCGGCCCACGACTTTCGCGGCCCACAACACGCCCTGATAATCGCGCAACCCTCCCTCACCACTCTTAATGTCGGGTTCGAGTAGGTAAACCGTGTCCCCGAAGCGGTGATGGCGCTCCGCCCGCTCGGTAAACACATCCTCCAACAAGGGTTCACGTCGAGGTCCGTACACCTTTCGATCCAACGCCTCACCCAGTGCCTCAAAGAGTGAGGAATCACCGACCAACAATCGTCGATCCAACAAACTCATCGCTGTCTTGTGATCGTCTCGAGCCAACGCCACCGTTTCGCGTGTAGTTCGCGTGGCGTACCCCAGGCGAAATCCGTGATCCCACCATTGATACAAACAGGCTTCCACGAATGCGCTGTATGTATCCGACTTCTTGGGCACTAGGAATTGAATATCTACATCACTGGCAGGACACATCTCTCCACGGCCATAACCACCCAACGCCACCAACGCCCAGGGACCAGGCGCTTCGGGTACATTGGTCAGCGTCTCGCACAGCAAATGGTCCACAGCATCCGAGAGCAGCGTTAGGGACTCGGATCCGTCCGCCAGACGCTCCCGTGCTTGTAGAACGCTTAAGACGAGAGTTTCTTTTGCCACTTGTGAAGCATATTGAGGGCTTCCAAGGGGGTGGTTCGATTGAGATCCACACGTCCCAAGGCATCCTCGATGGGAGACTGGGAGGGGGCGGGCGGAGCACCGCTGAACAAACCCAACTGCTCAGAGGCCGATTGCACGTCGGTTGAACGTGTTGACTCGGACTTCATGTCGCGCATCTCGAAATCAGCCAGGCGCTCACGGGCGCGCTCCAATATGGACTCCGGCAAACCCGCTAACCGGCCGACTTGGATGCCATACGAGCGATTCGTCGCCCCTTCCTGGAGTTTTCGAAGAAAGACAATTTCATCGTTCCACTCCCGCACAGCCACATGCATATTCGTCACATGCTTGAGCGAACGCGAAAGCTCGGTCAACTCATGATAGTGCGTGACAAAGAGCGTCCGTACTCCCACGTTGTCGTGAATATGTTCGGTAACAGCCCACGCAATACTAACGCCATCATAGGTGCTGGTCCCACGACCGATTTCATCGAGAATGATCAAGGAACGATGGGTCGCATTGCGCACAATGTCTGCCGTTTCGCTCATCTCGACCATGAACGTCGATTGTCCTCGCGACAGATCATCGCTCGCGCCTACTCGGGTGAAGATCCGGTCCACGAGCCCGATCGTCGCCTCCGATGCCGGTACAAAGGAACCAATCTGAGCCATCAACGCGATGATGGCCACTTGCCTCATAACCGTCGACTTGCCTGACATGTTGGGTCCGGTGATCAACATCACGCGTGCGCCATCGGCATCCACCAGGACGTCGTTGGGAACAAAGGAGCCGGCGTCCATCGATTGTTCCACGACCGGATGCCGGGACTCGGTCAGCTCAATTCGGCTGTGGTCTTCGGACAATTCAGGCTTCACATACCCACAGCGATAGGCGACCTCGGCCAGGGAACACAACACATCCAGATCCGCGACCCGACCCGCCGAGCGCAAAATCCGAGGCGCCTGCTCGCGCAAACCTTCACGCAACACATCAAACAACTGGGTTTCTTGAGCGACGCGACGTTCTTCGGCTGAGAGTACCTTGGTCTCGTATTCCTTGAGCTCCACGGTGTAATAACGCTCACCGTTAGCCAGGGTTTGTTTCCGAATGTAATTGTCCGGAACATTGGCTAGATTGGTTCGTGTGACCTCAATGTAATACCCAAACACCCGGTTGTAGCGCACTTTTAAGGAACCAATCCCCGTGCGCACACGCTCGCTGGCCTCGTACTGGAGCATCCACTCTTTTCCCGAACGGGAGAGATGGACGAATTCGTCGAGTTCGCCATCAAATCCGTCGCGGATTAGTCGTCCCTCGGTGGCAGACTGGGCGGGATCATCGGCCAACGTCGCGACGAGCTGTTCATGAATATCACTGAGGGGATCCAAGTGTTCCGCCAGTTGCTTTAGACGTGATGCGCTCAGCCCTGCCATCTCAGACCGCAACGTACCCAACTCTTCCAAGGAACGCCGTAAGTTCGCCAAGTCTCGTGGGGAAGCGACCCCGGCCATCACCCGTCCGCCCAATCGTTCGATGTCATAGACGTTGGAGAGTAAGGAGCGAAGCATTTCACGCACCAGGGTGTTGTCTTTGAGCTCCGAAACGGCATCTTGGCGCTCTTGTATCGGCCGAATGGCACGCAAGGGCCGCTGCAACCACCGACGCAATTGACGAGCACCCATCGCGGTACAGGTGCGATCGAGCAAACCGAGCAACGAACCCTGACGCCGGCCTCCAATGAGCGTTTGTACAATCTCCAAATTGCGAAAACTCGTCTCTTCAATGACCAAATGATCGTCGAGCGAATACGTGTCGAGTGGACCCAGCATCACGTCTCCCGCCGGGCGAGTCCGATCCAAATAGTTCCCAATGGCCCCCACGGCCTTTTGGATCTCGTCGGTCAGCGTCGCACACTCTTTGACGACACGATGTCGCGGATCGAATTCAGCGACGGCCCATTCGGAACAGATGCCACCGCAACGCAAGACCGCCTGATGAATCCGTTCTTCCGATGCGGGCGGAAGCAGCACCTCACGGGCTTCGACACGCCCCAACTCACTCACCACACCGTTGAGATCGGTGGCGAGTGTGGCGCGAAATTCCCCTGTCGTAATGTCGGTATAGGCGATTCCATAGCCGGATAACCCGGACCAAACCGCGCACAGATAGTTGTTTCGACTGGGCTCCAACGCAACGTCATCCATCACAACCCCGGGTGTGACCACCCGTGTGACAGCCCGTTTCACGATGCCCTTGGCCTGTTTGGGATCTTCCACTTGATCACAAACAGAGACCTTGTAGCCCAAGTCGAGCAAGCGCTGGACATACACCTGTAATTGATGATGCGGCACACCGGCCATGGGCATACCGTCTTCTTTGTTCTTGTCGCGGCTGGTCAGCGCCAGCTCCAGCACCCGGGACGCTTTCACGGCATCGTCACCGAAGAGCTCGTAGAAGTCCCCCATCCGAAAGAAAAGCATGGCATCTGGATGGACGGATTTCGCTTCCGTCCATTGCTGCATCATCGGTGTGAGCTTGGCACCCGTTGGCTGGGTCATAGCCATGGCTTAACACACCCCTGTCGACCTTGACAAGGGCCGGGATGAGAACGGCGGATTCCGTCTAGAGAGGAGGGGCAATATTGCTGTGATAAGAGGATATGAAATGGGACAAGAAACAGACTAGGATTCGTTCGAATCCTCCGAATCCGAGTCGTCTTCGTCGTCAGGATCACAGGGGTCGAGGGGCTGAGGGCTGCCATGGCCCGTTTCTTCGTTGGACGGCGCGTTTGCCTCTCCGGGGAGGTGCTCCCCTTCCAACTCTTCTTCGGTCCAACACGCGTTGTCCTCGTTATCCACTGGCTTGTCATTCGTTCCTGTCGAATTGTTCTCGTTTCTTGAGGACTGGTCTGCGTCGTCTGCCTTTCCCTTCGTGTATATGGCTTTTTCTTCAGCCTCTTCGTCACCACCGGGTAGACTTCCCTCGTAAAACTCGATTTCAAAAGGATCGTGCATGCGAGGATCCATGGGTTCGCCAGCCTCTTCAGGGCCTCCCATGACGCAACCACTCAGCAGCACAACCCCTGCCAAGGGGGCAATACACAGTCTGAACATATCGCAGGGCCTGTAGACCATAAGGTCCTCCTATAACCAGCCTTTCTGCCGGTATTCCTTTATCTTCTGCGAAAGCCGTGGGCGCTTCATATTGAGCAACTCCGCCGCTTTCGTAATGTTTCCATCCGTTTGCTCGAGGGCGCGCTTGATGTAGCGCAACTCCATCTCTCGTTTGGCTTCGGCCAGATCAAACCCGCCGCCAATGACCTCATCCTCCACCGGTCCGCTGGGCTCCGGACCCTGCGCACTCTCACCGTCCTCACACATTTCTTTCAAGGAGGTGTAATGAAGCAAATCATGAGCCGTAATGGCGTCGCCTTCCGCAAAGAAAATCACACTCCGAAGGACATTCTCCAGCTCGCGCACGTTGCCCGGCCAGGGGTAAACCCGCAGCAAGTCAATCGCGTCGGTCGCCAACACAAAAGCGCGCCCATGTTTTTCTTCCAAGTCCGCCAGAATGTGCTCAGCCAACAACACAATGTCGTCGCCTCGTTCACGCAAGGCAGGCAGCGCAATGGGCAAACCTTTGATACGGAAATACAAGTCCTGTCGGAATGTCCCAGCCTCCACCATGGCATCCAGATCACGGTTGGTCGCGCAGATGACCCGCACATCCACCATCATGGGTTTGCGACCACCCACACGACGGATCTCGCCTTCCTGGAGGGCTCGCAGCAGGCTCACTTGCATCTTCGGGCTGATGTCACCGATTTCGTCCAAAAAGAGCGTCCCGCCATCCGCCTGTTCAAAGGCGCCCATTTTTCGGTTAACGGCACCCGTGAACGAACCTTTTTCGTGGCCAAACAACTCACTTTCAAGGAGAGAATCCACAAAAGCCGCCGAATTCACTCGAACAAAGGCTTTGTTCGCGCGATGGGACGCATTGTAAATGGCGTTGGCAACCAATTCCTTGCCCGTACCCGATTCACCCGCAAGCAAGATGGTCGCATCGGCCGAAGCAATGCGGTCGATCACCTTGTACAGAGCGCGCATCTTGGGCGAACGACCCACCATACCGTGATAACAACTAGGCTCGGTGGCGACCGGCTGAGAAACACGTTCGGAGGTGATTGTCTGTGGGGCACTCGGCATCTCTTCAGACGGTGATAGCACTTCCTGGACTCGTCGTACCAGGGGGAGCTCGTCAAATGCCTCAAGGTGCTCTGTGGGAATGGATTTGCGCCATTGTTCCAACAAATCGCTCACTTCGCTGAGTCGTTGGGTCGCGGGTCCGCCCACTTGACGCTCGATCAACACCAACTCCAGTGACGCTTCGAGCACACCGCTCGCTTGTCCCAACTCTTCCAGGGCAAGGGCCGCTCTTTGCAACAACTCTTCTGCGTTTCCGGGATTCTTGTCGGCCTGCAGTCGCGCTCGAAGAATCCAACCCCGTGCTGTCGCTTCTCGGTGTCCGCACGCTTCCAACAACTCAAGATGCTCAATCGTGGTCGCCTGATCGTCTGCCGCCAGCGCGCACTGGGCGAGCGCCAAGTGCGCTTCAGCCAGCTCGTGGTGATGGCCTTGATTCTCCAAAGCGGCCACGGCCCTCATCAGATGAGCCTGTGCCTTCTCGGACTGTCCATCCAAGAGGTCTACCTGTCCCAAACGCAGCACATTGAACGCCGCGAGGTAGTTTAATCCGTTCTCTTCCGCGATGGTGAGACTGTGTTGAAAGAGACGACGGGCTTTCCACGCTTCACCAATGGACAAATACACATCGCCCAGAGAGTTGATCGCACCAGCCAAATTCGCTCGTTTCCCGAGCCGTTCAAACACGTCGATGGTCTGCTCGAACATGGCGACCGCAAGGGCTGTTCGTTGATTGTATTCATAGGCAATGCCCAAATTGTGTCGACAAACCGCCGCTTCAAAATAGCGACCACACCCTTCGAACAATCCCAAGGCCTCCTGGATTCGACGTGCAGACTGGACGTAATGGCCGGTCCTCATGTCCACCAGCCCCACGTTGTGCAAGGCAGTGGCTCGGAATCCAGTGTCCGTGGCCCTCTGACTGTCATCGAGAACCTTCTGATAGATCGTCCGCGCTTCCTCGTAGGAAGCACGCCAAAACGCGATCTTCCCCTGCGTATGGTGGAGCGATAGTGAGGTCATCTCATCGAGCGGTTCCGACGCATTCAGCGCCTCCGTACACAAGCGCTCGGCCTCTTCCAGTTCGCCCTGGCGGACCAGCACGTCCGCCCACTCCCGCAACACAACACTGCGAAGCGACGTGGGTACACCTTTGGACTCAAATAAGGTTCTTAGCGCCTTCGACGCCGCGTCCAAATCGCCACTCAAACCGTGGATTTGCGCACGACGCAAATCCACATACGAGTCTGCGCGATCGACGAGATCACCACATCGTGCCAACGCCGCATCAAAGTCGCCCAGCGCCACTTGCGCATCAATGGTTGCCACCAAGATGGGGGTCGGATCACTCACGCCTGCCGCGAGCACCCTGTCCAAGAGCGCTACACTACGCTGGGTACCACCCCGTTGCGCCAGCCAATGACTGGCTCGAATCGCCGCAGTGGATGCCTCTTCGGCACGACCGGCCTGCAACAGATGGTCACAAATGCAACCCAGCAACGACTCGTCGTTGGTCAGTTGATGCTGCGTGGTCCAATGGTCCGCCCAAGCGCCATGGATGATGGACCGTTGGCTTTCGTCCTCTACACAAAGTGTGGGGTGATCCTGATAGGCGTCATTGAGACGAACATGTGATTGGCCCCCGACCACTTCCTCGACCAAGAACTCATCGGCCTGCAGGGCATTGACCACATTCCAACCCACGTCCGCGACCGACGCCAATACGCCTGGAACCACGGGGCCTCCATTGGCTTGAGCCATGTGAAGCGTGTGCAGTGCATCGGGTTGAAGGGTGGAAATTCGATATCGAACCAGTTCGTCCAATTCATCGGGCAATACACTGATCAATGCCCGTACGCGGGTGGGAAGTCCCTCGGTAATCCGCAACAACTTGCTCGACAACACAGGCTCCGCCATGAGCTGACTGAGGTCATGAGCGTCCAAGGGCGCAACCGACGTACTCTCTACCACACGGATGGCCTCGAACTGCCGGAGCAGGGACCGTCCACATGGGTGATCATCACAGAGCGTCAAAACGAATGCGGGTCGGTGAGCTCGGTGAGTGGCCGCGCCGATCACGGGGACGCCTCCATCCGCATCTCGAACCAAGAAGTTGATCAAACCAAGCGTATCTTCATCGGCCAGGTGCACATCGTGAATCATCAACAAGGTGGTGGTGCGACCGGCCACGTCGCAGAGCAAGCGACGTAGATCTTCAAAATGGTTGAGCCGTCGATCGCGAAGGCCGCCAATTTGATCGAGGACTGCGCGAACATTTTGAGGTTCCGTGACCTCCTGATTGACGTGAGACAACCGGGACGCAACGGAAGCCAACAGCGCAGGATCGCAGACCTCCGGACCGGACACTTGTAGGGCTGCTACAATGGAATGCATGGGCTCGAATGGGATGGAAGACATACCGGTGCACCGGCCTTCCAACACCAACCCACCGGGTACTTCTGACACCGCATTTCGGACGTTACTGACGACGTCGGCTTGACCAGCTCCGGTCACGCCATGTACGACGAGTACGCCACTTCGACCCTTTGCGGCTCGTTCAAGAAGGACCTTGGTCTGCTCAGCTACGTTCACATTCATCACGGTTATCCGGTCCCTAAGGCGTAAAAGAGTAACAAACACGAGTGTTTGAGTACAAGGACAATCTTCCGGAATGGCGCTCGGGCCGGCCATTGCGCTTTCCAGCACCGTCCAATCGAGCGCAGTCTATGGGTTGTGCTTTCTCGTTCTCCCCCTACTGTGTCCTCGTGCGCGTTGGCTTGCCATAGAACGGAATGACGACGTACTCTAGGTGCCCCATGGAACACCGAGGGGGAGAGGGAGAAGATCATGCACAAACACACTGGAGTGACCATGCAAAGGACTCAGTGGGCCGTTATAGCCCTCCTCTGTGCCATGATGGCCGTCACAGGCTGCAGCAAGCGAAGGAACAAGCGATCCAAGGTCTCCACCAGTGAAAAGCCCTTCCTGTCGGAAACAAGGAGGTCATCGTCTTCTTCGGAGTCATCGTCCACAGCGCTCGCCATGCTCCCCAAAGAGAACACCGTGTGGGCGGAGGTCCCCCATCCGCGCACGTCCACCAACAAGCTGGGCCTCACGGGGGGCAATGATGGGCTCCTACAGAATCTCATGGGAGAAGACAGCAAGGAACTCAAAAGGCACCTCGGCGTCGACTTGACCTCGGACGCGGAGATCCGGGCGACAGGAGTCGCTATGGATCGTCCGGTAGGGATCGCGTTGAGCCTTTCACCGAACACAAGCCAACGACTCAACAAGCGGATGAGCTTCTTCGTCTATGCTCACCTACACTCCGCAAGTGACTTCCGGTCAACCCTCGTAGCCCTGGCTCAAAAGACCGATCTGTCCACCATCCAGATCGAGGATTTGGGGGGCAATCAATCCATCATTTCGATAGACGAGGTCGATGGTTGCATCGCGCTCAAGGGCGACGTCGCCATGTTTGTCCTGGGACCCAACGCCAAACAATCCGGGACCACGCCCTGCCGGAAAGCCCTCGCTCGAAGCCGAGAAGACTCCCTGCTCAGCGTAGACCCAGCTCGAAAAGCCTCCCAAAGAAAAGGCGATCTACGAGCCTATCATTCCGGAGATGTGGTGGGCACCGCCATTCGACACGCGATCCATCGTTTTGGTCCCCGCCGTAGCAACAAATCGGCTCCGCTGAAAGGGCACGTGATTGCGCTCGCGACCATTCCAACCGGTAGCCACATGACCTATTCGGGACGAATTGAAAAGAATCGGATGGTTTCTGAAATGGACGCCATCACCCCAGGAAAGGGACTGATTCCGGACATCATCCAAAACAGCAAACCACCCGCGTGGCGTGGCTACATCCTCGAAAAACCCGCCTTTGTGGCCGAAGCGAAGCTGAATGTAAACGCGCTGGTCGATTGGGGAACCACGGTCAGCTCCAGCCTGGGGCTAAACGCAGCGCCCGTGCTTGAGATCCTCAAGAAAAGCGGTGTGACCGGCCGTCTCGGCG
>Ga0114996_10000604_pt1 | contig 50264 bp, 49 predicted proteins | sample ArcticOcean_MG_C_4_FD_87039 | JGI IMG/M metagenome (GOLD analysis project Ga0114996, IMG submission 87039) | Marine microbial communities from western Arctic Ocean - ArcticOcean_MG_CB4_134 | ecosystem: Environmental > Aquatic > Marine > Oceanic | place: Arctic Ocean: Canada Basin | collected... | reverse complement strand
ATCCAAGTCCTCTGTATGATCTTGAGGTGACCGGTATGTATGGAATGGTGGGGTAGGGCGCTATAGCCTTTGACCCATGGCTGATACCCTGTATATATGGTCTGCCACTCCATGCCGGCTGCCGGGACGTAGTCGTTGAACAACGAGTACTCAATCGCCTTGCTCAACACCGTCCGCTTGGTAAAGTCGGTTTCAGTCTGCATATCCTGAATATTCTGGTTCAGCGTGCCTTGCACGTCAGCGTCCACGCCTCCCATACACGGCCTGTGTCCCTTGATGTCCGTGTTATAGGCCCTGTATCGCAGGTATGGGTCGGGCGTACCTTCCCATCCTGGCATGACCGTCACAGCGAACGCCCAGTTGCATGACGCCAACTGAGACGACAAAGTCGCTGCATCATAGAGGTCCAAGGTCATGTTTATGCCCAGGTGCTTCCCTATCGTACCGCCCATGTACAGACAAGCATTCGTAGATGTGTCGTCTGCCCTAGACAGGCACTTGAATGGCCCTGGTCGCTCTCCTGCTCCAAAAACCTCGTCCAACAACCGGTTGGCTTCGGCGATGTCGTCATCCTTTGGCTGGCGGAATCCAGGCCAGGTCAGAATTTCTTCAATCGAGTGGCCCATAGGGTCGTAATCCGTGTTCTGGGAGTTGAAGTATCCGCCAATATAACCTGCGTGCATATCTGTATCGCCAATGCGCTGTAGTTCGTGCCACTCCTGGCGGTCCATCACCAGGTTTACGGCTTGGCGCACACGCACGTCATCAAATGGGGGCTTCTCGGTGTTGAACCCAACGGCTCTGGCACCGAAGTAAGAATTGGCTACGAAATTCTTGTCCGGGAAGTCCCGCATGGCCTGTTCGACCTGTGGCGGGTACGGGGATCCGCTGCCGTGGCCCATGATATCTATCTTGTCAGTGACAAAGGCAGCGAATGCGGTCGCAGGATCCGCGATCGTGTGATATTCGAAACGGTCTATGAAGGGGAGTCCTGGCCTCCAGTAGTCTGGGTTGGCCTCCGCAGTGACCACAACTTCTGGTGTCATAGACACAGGCAAGAAGGGCCCTGTTCCCAAGTGGACTGTATACTCGGGGGCCGTCCTGATCCACTGTGGATCATGATTCTCCAGTACCCAATTCAACCACTCAGCATTGGTGATACCGTACACTCCAGGCAGAGTTAGCAGCTGCAATGTACCAGGGAATGGAATGCCGGAATCCAGAGTACCCACTAGGGTGAATCCGTCCTTGCCGTCAGGACAGGTCCAGGTCGATCCCCCAGGAATAACAGAACTCAACGACCCACCCTCGTCCCAATATCGGTCTGAGTCTATGAAGTTAAGATGGGACTGGGCATCTTCGCAGGTCATGAGTTCGCCCCTGCCAGGCATGTCCACCATGTCATAGGAGTTCTCAGAACGGAAGGAAACATCCTGTCGCAGTTCGAAGGTGTAGGTTAGGCCATCTGCTGAGATATCCCAAGCCTCGGCCAGCTCAGGTTGTATACCACCGGACCAACCAATCCATGGGTCTACGGTGACCAACGTATCACGCATAGTCATCTGGTTCCCTACGTAGTGGCTGTTACCACTACCTCGGAAGGGGGAGCCAGTCCGCACTGGCATATTGGTTCGGAACTTTATCGTTCCGCCATATTGTGGCTCGCCCCACGCCGGGTCATACGAGGGATGATTCAACAGGTCTTCAGCGGAGGCACCCAAGTCAATTTCTCCTCCCGGCACGGGAGTTTCCGTGGGCTCAACCACCGCCGCGGCCGTTGTCGCCGTCGGCACAGGCGCTTTTGTAGCGGTAGGAGGACTGGTAGGAGTCGCAGCATCACCTCCACACGCCATAGCAACAATTACTAAGGCACCAGCCAACGCCATTACAAGAGGCCTAATTCGGAACGCTTTTCGTAACATCCGGTCTCCTTTCCAACACATTGCGTAACAGTAGGCAGTATTCCACCGACTATGGAGAGACGATATCATGCGCACGTCAACCATGTCAATAGATTCTCACGTAATTCCTAGGTGTAAATCATAGTGGGAAAATCAGTGGCGGTATGTTATCTAGGATAAGAACGCGTAAATAGTTCGTGATATTCGAATGGAACGGTGAGCATCTCGTATGGGAGAATCCGCATTGGATACAAATCTGCTCTCCCGTCTACCACCTGAATGGTGGCGTGGACAGGTGGCAGACGGGAGACGTGAGACGGTCCACGTGATGCTGGTTGAACTAGAATCACGTGGACCGAGTCTGATAGGTCTCTGTCCGCTGGATAGTAAGGGAGATAGCCAGATCTCATATTAGGTTTACAAATATCAACGTGATACCTTTAACATTAGGCATGCCACGAAGATCTTAAGCTATTCCGAGCGTGGGGTACTGCGTTCCATCATTCACTCCTCTTTATCTTGGGAGAAGGGAGCAATGGAGACCTCAAAGAAAGTCGCAATCTTCTGGTGTGGAAAAATTATGATTGTGGAGCTGAAGGGATTCGAACCCTTGACCCCCTCAATGCCATTGAGGTGCTCTCCCAACTGAGCTACAGCCCCGTGGACGTCCAATATACCAGAGGCCTCATGACAGCGCAACCGAGAAATATGCACGCGGCCGTATATATAATGGCCTTCACCTCACCCGGCTGGCCGCTATATATGCCCCCACGCCGAGCATCAGTAAGAAGAAGATATTCGGGATCGTGAACACAAAAACCAGAGGGCTCACAAACCCGGCCACCACGTAGCTCAGCACAACACCCCCTCCAGCAATGTATTGCAGGTATCTTCCTCGCCTGCGATTGGTCGAAACGCTTATACCTTCTCCAATCAGATATCCGATTCCAACAACCGCTATCCATGGCAGGAATGGTATGCGGAATAGATCGAAGAACATCAGACCCCATATAGACCCGGTCGCCACAGCCAGTAGCACTCCCGCACCAGCGGCCCTTGCGAGAGTCACGATGCCAAGCTCAAAGGTTGGCAGACCTCTTAGATTGGCACAGTCAGGACACTTTGCGCCAACAGGAGTCTGTACCAGGCATTGAGGACAAATGAGAGTCCCGCATTGACTGCACCCAAGACGAGTCTCATTCCATGAGTGGCGAGCGCAGTAAGTAGGTTGTTCCATCTCAGTCATCACTTACGTTTCAGGAGGGGCCCTGTAGATCCAATCATCCCTGCTGGCAACATCTCTATCGTAGATGAGGCGCTGCAGGAATACGTTTCTCCAAGAAGTCCGCTGCCCGGTTGCATCCCGATTTGACATCACCCGCTTGACAGCCGCGATGACCAACAGAGCGACGCATAACACCTTAACGTAAAGAGGTTCCCCAAATACAACACTCAACACCGGTATCAACGCCACGGATATTCCCACCCACAGAGCACTGCTGCGAGAGATGAGCCACCCTACCAGAGTTATACCCAACCCTATCGCCAGTTCCTTCCAGGCCAGTACCAGCAGAACGCCAAGAACCACCGTAATGCCTCTTCCTCCCGTAAACTTCAAATACAGTGACCAGTTGTGTCCAGCTACCGTGGCCAGGCCAGCCAAAACAACTATCCAGGAGTTGGTGGCAACCTCCTGGGCCAGATATACGGGGAACGCCCCCTTCACAAATATGTCGAATGCTGCAAGCGGGATCGCGGCCCACTTCCCAACGTGCACCCATATGTTGGAGGTACCCACATTGCCGCTGCCATAGCGACGAATATCAATCTTCTTCAGAGTTCGTCCGATAAGGTAGGCCATAGGTATGGAGCCTATGAGGTAAGCCAGCACAACTATCCATATTTCCGTCATAGGACAGTCTCCCTATCCTAGAGCATGCCAATATTATAGTGGCGAGTTAATAACACAGAGGAATCAGATGCCTATAGAGTGAATACAATGTAGACAGCAGCCAAATCAGTCATTTGCTCAGACTAATCTTGTTTCCCGACATTGCATACAGCTTTTCCGCAATCTCCAACGATGGGCCGACCATCCCCGGTTCCACCTCTCCAGGTGTACCCATGGCGTGATAATCGCTACCGCCGCAGGGAATGAGACCGTATTTCTTGGCCATCGCCGCAAACGCCTTCACCTCGGAGGTTTTGTAGGTTCCATAGTAAACCTCCATGCCCACCAGACCTGCCGCCTTCAACTCCGGCAACATCGGCTCCACATTGTCTACTTCCCGCGGATGGGCCAGTACTGGAAGTCCGCCCACACCCGTAATCAACTTAACCGCTTCCGTGGGAGTCAGCTTTTCTCTTTCAGCATATGCAAGGCCGTTACGTCCCAAATGTTTGATAAAGGCCTCTTGAGGATAAGTTATATACCCCTTCTCCACCATTGCTTGAGCAATGTGCGGGCGTCCCACAGCTCCATCGGCCAACTCAAGTACCCTGTCCCAGTCCACAGGTAATCCCAGTGCCGCCAGCTTGTCCACCATCTCCCGTGCCCGGGCCACTCTGCCGTCCCTGAACTCACTCAGGGTCTGCTGAAAACCGATGTCGGAGTAACGAATGAAATAACCGAGTACGTGTATCTCATTGCCAGGTATGTCTGTGCTCAGTTCTATGCCTGGAATTATGGAAAGTTGTGGAAACCTCTTCGATGTCTCCACAACCGCCGCAAGTCCCTCGGTAGAGTCGTGGTCGGTAATGGCCACCACACGCATCCCCTTTTCAGCCACCAACTCCACCAGTTGCGTCGGCGTCAAGCGACCGTCAGAACAGGTGGTATGCAGGTGGAGGTCTACTTGAGACTGAGGCATGCTTACCGTACCGCTCTATCAACACGAATAATCTGAGTAGCCCTGCCGGTATTCTCATCTATATCAATCAATACGGAGCCGAACCTGACCGGCCCGTTAGCCACGGCGAGCCTACGCGGAGTCTGGTGAAGGAAACGCTCCAGAACATCCTCTATATTGCTACCAATCACTGAGTGGGACGGCCCAACCATGCCCAGGTCGCTCACGTAGGCCGTACCACAGTTTAGCAGGCTCGTATCCACAGTCCCCACATGCGTATGGGTTCCCACGACTGCGCTGACCCTGCCATCCAGGTACCAGCCCAAAGCCACCTTCTCAGAAGTGGCTTCAGCATGGAAATCCACCAAGATCACCCGGTGACTTTCTCCGAGTTCATCTATCAGTGCATCCATAGCACGGAAAGGACAGTCGAAGTTACCCACAAACACCCTGCCTATTAGGCTCACAACCAAGGCACCATTCACGCTGACATAGCCTTTCCCGGGTGTTGTCGGGGGGTAGTTAAGAGGGCGCAGTATGGGCACTTCCGTGTCCAGATAGGGGACAATTTCCTTCTGGTCCCATATATGGTTCCCAGAGGTGATAACGTCCACCCCGCTATCAAACAACTCCTGAGCGGTCTCTAGAGTAATGCCGAATCCTGCGGCGGTATTCTCTCCGTTGACCACAACAAGGTCTATTTTGTACTCATCGCGTAGACCTGGAAGCAAGGCCTCGACGGCCCTTCTTCCAGGTCTACCTATTACATCGCCAATCATCAAAACCCGCAAATCACCGTCTCCCGAATGACACGCATTCAGCACGCCATCACAAAACGCTACTACACAGATTCGCCTCTGAAAAGCGCGGTTTCCAGTGATCTCCTAGCGGGCGAATTCCACAGACCGAGTTTCACGGATAACCGTGACCTTTATTAAACCTGGGTACACCAGAGTATCTTCAATCTTCTTTACCACGTCCCTGGCAAGTTTGGACGATGTCACATCATCCACTTCACCGGACTTGACCAGAATACGCACCTCGCGACCCGCCTGAATGGCGTAGCACTTCTCCACACCCGGGAAGCTTAGGGCCACCTGTTCCAGAGCCTCAAGCCTCTTCGCATAGTGCTCAAGGGTGTCCCTACGGGATCCTGGGCGAGCTGCGCTTATGGCGTCCGCCGCGGCCACTATGAAGGCCTCCACCGACCCACGTTCCTCGTCATGGTGTTCCATAATGGCCCGTTCTATCTCATATGGTATCCCGTACTTGCGGGCCACCTCACCACCAATCTCCGCGTGAGATCCTTCCACTTCGTGGGTAAGGGCCTTGCCGATATCGTGCAACAGTCCTCCCACCTTAGCAACCTCCACATTTGCACCAATCTCCGCTGCAATCATGCCGGACAGTACGGAGACCTGCACGCTATGCTGGAGAATATTCTCTCCATAGCTGTATCGGTACTTCAATCGACCAAACAGCCTGACCAGTTCGGGATTCAGACCCATGACCTTTGCGTCAAAGACACCCTTTTCACCCTCTTCACGGATATTCTCTTCAACTTCTTCGCGGGTCTTCTCCACCACCTCTTCCACCCTGGCCGGATGTATCCTGCCGTCCGCAACTAGCTTGGTGATGGCCAGTCGTGCCACCTCTCGCCTGACCGGGTCAAAGCAGGAAATAGTAACGGCCTCAGGGGTATCATCTATGATCAGGTCTACCCCTGTCGCAGCTTCGATTGCGCGAATGTTCCGTCCCTCGCGCCCTATTAGACGACCTTTCATGTCGTCATTTGGAAGTGGGATTGACTTAACCGTGTTTTCAGAGACTACGTCGGAAGCCAAGCGATGAATCGACAGCGTCAGAACCTTGCGAGCCTTCTGGTCTGCTTCATCCTTGGCAAGTTGCTCAACGTCCCGATAGCGGCGGGCCACATCGTACTGAATCTCCTCTTCGGCCTTCTTCATGAGAAGATCCCTGGCGTCATTGGCAGAGAGAGACGATAGGTTCTCCAAGATTTCTAATTCCTGGTTCTTCATACCCTCAAGTTGGGCATGCCCATCCTCCAACTCCTTTTCTCGAGTTACCTGGCTCTTTTCTCTTTTGTCCAAGTTATCCGAGCGCCTCTCGATGTTCTCTTCTCGATTGGCCAGCCTCTGCTCTTGGCGCTGCAACTCTGAGCGCCGATCCCTCAAGTCCGCCTCCGCTGAGGTGCGTAAACCCAGGGCTTCTTCCTTAGCTTCCAAGAGAGCCCTCTTCCGCTGTTCCTCAGCCTCCCCCAGTATTCGAGAAGCCTCCTCCCCCGCATCCTTCATCCTCTTACCTAAGATACTAGCTCTGAAAAAGAACCCGGTTGCTGTCCCTATTCCTAGGGCTACCAGGACGGCAAGGACAATTATCAATGTTTCCACTGTCCTTCACCTTCCTTTCTGTCCAGGCTAATTAGCCCAGAATATTCCGATACTCCACACAGTAGAGCATCGTTTGATGTTAAGCCCAGAAACCGTTGAGTGTCAAGGACGACACCATGCCTTAGATGTTGTTTTCCCCTACCAGACATTCAGAGCAGCGACACAGTTTTCGTAACAAATCATAGGGGTAAATACCCGAATCGTGGGTATCACTCCACAGAAACTGCACGGCGTATCGCCCTATCTGCATCCAATCCACCGCCTGAATGTCCTCTCTCACATCCTCCTCTGCCACCCTGCGCCGACCAGTCATCTCCTCCACACAACCGGCGCAGCAGCAGTGGCCCCTCAGAAACCTGTGCGGATAATAGCTGAAGTGTCCGTCATCCCACAGGATGTGAACACCGTCTTCCTCTAGTTTCACTTCGTTAAACGCCAAACTCTGTCCCCTTTTTCGTAAACACTCTACCAACCATAACATCATCCCGTGTTAATAGAAATTCGAAATTAACCCATGCTTCCCAGATCACGCCCTCCAAGCACATGAAGGTGCAGATGCGGCACTTCTTGACCAGAGTCCGAACCCTGGTTGATCACCAGCCGGTACCCCGACTCCGTCAGACCCTCGCGTCTGGCCATCTCACGTGCCACCAACATCATATGCCCCAGCAAAGCCTCCCTATCCTGGGTAAACGACTCAAGATAGGTCACATGCTCAAACGGCAAAACCAGAAGATGGATTGGAGCCTTGGGACTGATGTCCCTGATGACAAATGCCTGATCATCACTATAAATGAGATCTCCGGGAATCTTCCTCCGTCCGATTTTACAGAATATGCACTCTTCAGCCATGAGTGGCAGAGGCCGAAGCCTCTACTCCACGCTCACGGAGAGATATGTCGTTGTACGTAGTATCCCGCCTATCGTGTGGATACTACCCGTAACCAACTCCCCAACGCTGTTCAGGTTTTCCGCCTCAACCACCGCCACAATGTCGTACTTTCCGGTCACAGCATCGACATCTCTGGTTCCATTCACACCATGAAGAACCTTGAGCACATCCTTCGTCTTGCCCACCACCGTCTCGATTAAAACATAAGTCTTTGTAGTCACAGTCCTGCCTCCTTACCGTTCCAGGTGCTGCTTCTTTGAAAGCCTGCCAGCAGAATAGAGACTCCTCCACCTAAGAGACCATTCTAGGATTACCCCACTCCAGTGTCAATTGCGACGTCAGAGCCTATTTGAACTCACAAACAACTGGCCTAGGCGGCGGCCAGATGCCCTCGAAGGTGCACCTGTATCCAAAGCTCCGGGCGTCTTCAATCATGGGTGTGAGTATCTTCGCCGAAGCGCCATCTTCGCACTCGATTTGCAGACCACTCTTCTCTATCGATGGAAAATCAAAATCTAGGGGAGTCCCTGCAATAGCCAGCAATTCTCCCTTCCAACTCTTAAAGCCGCCTTCGCTGACAGTCACCCACCCAAGCATACAGCACCTTCCAATCACATTGCCGTCCCTGTCCTTTATGGTGATGTTTTCATCGTATACAAGCATGGTAGCACCCATTGTATCATCCGACTCTATTGCAAACGCGTAGCGGCTGGCTTCAACCTCACCAATGCCAAATATTTCCTGAACATTCGCAGGGGCATGCCCCCTCGTTCGGCTCGTAAAGACCATCTACTCAACCAGCCAGGGCCGCCGCCATGAACTCGCAAAATGTGGTTAGACCAATGGCTGTACCCATAAAACGTAGGCGCAGGACTAGTCCTGCCTGACGTGTGCTATACTCTTGGCCAAAAGGCAAGGGAGCGATTACATTGCGCAAGCTACGCTTGGCCATGGCCCAGATTAACACCACCGTCGGCGATCTCGACGGCAACACCGCCAAGATACTCGACTACATACAACGAGCCAAAGCACAACAAGCCGACCTCGTAGCCTTCCCCGAGATGGCAATCACAGGCTATCCCCCGGAAGACCTTCTCTTCCAGCCCTCCTTCATACAGGCCAACATCCAAAAGATGCACCAGGTGGTCGCCCAGTCCCAGGGCATCACCGTCGTGGTGGGCTTCGTGGACTCCCAGGACGACATACATAACGCCGCCGCAATAGCCCACGACGGTCAACTCCTTGGCATCTACCACAAAATGTACCTCCCCAACTACGGTGTCTTCGACGAGGACCGATACTTCAAGGCCCGCGACCAATGCCCAGTCTTCGTCATCAACGGCATACATATAGGAGTCAACATCTGTGAGGACATCTGGTACGCCTTGGGCCCAACCACGGTGCAGCGAGAGGCTGGCGCCGAGGTAATCGTCAACATCAACGCCTCCCCATACTACGCTGGCAAGCGCGAGTTCAGGGAGCACATGTTGTCCACTCGCGCCTCCGACAACGACGTATATGTCTCCTACACCAACATGGTTGGAGGTCAAGACGAACTGGTCTTCGACGGCGGCAGCACAATCTTCGACCAGACAGGAAATATAGTCGCACGTGGCAAACAGTTTGAGGAAGAACTTGTGGTGGTGGATCTTGACGTGGACGCCATATTCAACCATCGCCTTCGGGACTCACGACCTCGCAAGGACCGGTCCGTACTAGTAGCCATAGGCACAGCCCAGGTTATCCAACACTCCGAACACACCCAGGAAAAACCCAGGACACCCCTGGACAATCCAATCTGCGCCCCCATAGAACCCCTTGCGGAGATCTACTCGGCGCTGGTGGTTGGAACCAGAGACTACGTAAGAAAATGCGGCTTCCAAAAAGTCGTAATCGGCCTCTCCGGCGGAATCGACTCCACCCTTACCGCAGCCGTTGCCGTGGACGCGCTGGGCAAGGACAACGTCCTTGGAGTCGCCATGCCATCTAGGTACTCGTCGGATGGCAGTCTTACCGATGCCGAAGCCCTAGCCAGCAATCTTGGCATCGAACTGATCACAGTGCCCATAGAAGAGGCATTGCAGGCCATGTTGCACATATTGTCGGAACCCTTCAAGGGCAGAGAACCTGACGTAGCCGAAGAGAACCTCCAGACCCGGATCCGCGGCAACATCCTCATGGGCATATCCAACAAGTTCGACTGGATGGTACTCACCACTGGCAACAAGAGCGAGATGGCAACCGGCTATGCCACACTATACGGCGACATGGCTGGCGGCTTTGCGGTTATCAAGGATGTCCCCAAGGTACTGGTATACGAATTGTCCAAGCACCGCAACGCCAACGGATACCCCAAGAACGTCATACCTACCAGTGTGATAGAAAAGGTGCCCAGCGCCGAACTAAAGCCAGATCAAACTGACCAGGACACCCTTCCACCATATGAGGTGCTTGACCCCATCCTTCAGGCCTACGTGGAAGAGGACCGCAGCCTAGTAGACATCGTAGATATGGGGTTTGATAAGGAAACTGTCCAGAGGGTCATAACAATGGTAAACCGCAACGAGTACAAACGCCGGCAAGCCCCCCCTGGAGTGAAGATTACTCCACGCGCCTTTGGACGTGACCGCCGTCTCCCCATCGTCAACCGCTACAAGCAGTTGTAGCGTCTGATCCATCACCCACCTGAAGAACAGCCCTATCGTCCAAGCCCTTCTTGCTCATCGCCGCGCTTTGGTCACTTCTCTTTCTCTGGAAACAACCTGTCGTAGAGTCGAAGAAGCCAAATCGTTGCGGCCATTCCAAGGATAAACAGGGCGGCAATGAGAAGCATCACAAGCACTATAGCAGTCATATCAAGCCCCCTTTAAAGCAGCGCTGTCAGGATAAGGCTTTGCTGACTGTGATGATAACCACGCCGAGAACCACCATGACAGTGCCCATGATAGTCCTCCTGGTAATCTTCTCCAGCTTGTGTAGCAAGAAATGGACCAGTGTAAGCGTTATTAGAGGACTGATTGCAACCACGGGTGACACCACAACAAGTGGCGCGTTGCTGAGCGCAAAGTAAAGCAGGGTGACACCGGATGCGGAGGCAATGCCCGACAGGCCGAACCACAAGAAGCCACGGCGGGAAGATGTTCTCAGGTCATTGGGTATGTGACGGTGAAACATGATTGAGACGTACATGAACCCGAAGACCAGTGAGAAGCCGGTGCCGACCAGAGGTGGAGCAAATTCACTGGTTACGTGCTTACCAACAGTCTGCGAAGCACCATAGGCCACAGCCGCACCTATTGCGGCCGCATACCCCAACCAGATATTGCCTCGATTTCCGATCAGTGACTGAATGTTCTTCAACGTACCTGCTCGCTTGTTATGAGTGCAATGCCGCTGACAATAGTCACGGTACCCAGCAGAAGCCAGGGGGTAACGCTCTCACCAAGAAAGATTATGGCCAGTATGGTGGCAAAAAGAGGGGCGGTACTGAACAAAGGAGTGGCACGGGCAACCCCAGCCCGTTGAATGCTAACGGCATTGAGGAAACGTCCCAGGGCAAAGTTAAACAACCCTGCAAGGGCAAACCATACAAATGCTATCGCCGCCAGAGAGGTGATGTCATCCCAGTTGAACACCACCGCCAGAGCCATGACAAAGATACATCCGGGAATCACGGACACCCAGGTACCGGTGGTGGGACGAATATGCTGTAGGCCCAAACGTACCAGTATGGCACTGAACCCCCAACATGTCGCAGCCAAGAGGCCGAAAAGAACCCCCAACATTAAGCGAAAGCCTCATTCAAATGCATGGTCTCTCTTAAAGTGACGTCTCAAGACACAGGCGAAAAGGTGCGCTTCTTCACGGACATGATAACGAATGTCTCACTGCGCCTGACCCCCTGTATATTCCCAACCACAGCCAGAAGAAAGCTGTGCAGTTCCTCCGACGAGGGTAGTGCCACCCAGGCAAAAAGGTCGAAAGCACCAGTGGTCACAGAAACGTTCAGGGCTTCCGGTACACTGGCCAGCGCAGCCGCCACATCCTCTATCTTACCAGGATCCACCTGAAGACCAACGATGGCCTCAGTACCATACCCAAGCTTTGACGGCTCTGGAAGAGCCAAGACCTGAATAGCCTCGTCTTCTATCAAACGCTTCAGACGACGCCTGATAGTGCCTTCACTAACCCCCAATTGTCGTGCTATCTTGGCATTGGAAGCTCTGCCATCTTGTTGGAGGATTCCAATGATTTTTCTGTCTAATTCATCCATAATTTCTCCGATTTAATGATGTTTACTCGTATTTATGCTATAACATAATACGAATTATGTCAATAGAGTCGGCGCTCCCCGGTGAAATATTCTCTTTGTAACTTTATTACAATACACTTGTAGCTGATAGGTTATCAGATTTCCCGTTCCATCCAAAATAACCAGCAATTTGCAGTCATGATAACTCCGACACTACACGATTCCAATACGCGCTCGCCAAACGTCCGGTTACTGTCCCGGATACGCCCAAACCGACGGGCGATCCAAATAGTGAGACAACAGGCACAACTCCCGCCACGACATTAGTCAGGAAAACCTCGTCCGCCCCGGCAATACTGTCCGATGTCAACGACCGTTCCTCTACAAAGATCCCTATGCGCTTCGCCTCTTCCAGCACGGTGCGCCTTGCCATGCCTGGCAGAATGCCGTCACCCTCTGAAGGAGTAAGCAACTTTCCATCAATCATGACGAAAATGTTACTCGATGTCGCGCCTGTCAGGAATCCATGCATATTACACACCAGTGCATCGTCCGCACCAGAACGGCGGGCCTCAAGGCGAGCCAGCACACCCTCTACGTATGAAAGCGACTTGATACCCGCCAGCGGCGAGAGGTTGTTACGTGGTATATGCGAGAGAAGCAGACTACGACCCTGTGGTAATGAGTCCAACGGTCCGTGCCAGGTTGCTACTCTTATTACTACAGACGTGGCTATATCAGGCGTCACGTCCAGTCCACGTCCCGGGTCTATACCGCGGGTGACGGTGAGCCGCACGACGGAGTGCGATAGTCCGTTGCGCCTCAGGCTCTCGTACACGGCATCCATCAAATCTTCAACGGGAGGAAGCCGTATATACAGCACATCGGCACCACGCTGTAGGCGTAACATGTGGTCATTCGGACGGAATATCCTGTCTCCCGATGCCACCATAGTTTCAAAGAGGCCGTCGGCCAGTGTGAATCCCCTGTCCAATGGCGATAAACTAGCGTCGGTTTCCGGAACATAGCGCCCGTTTATATAGACAATCGAAGTCATATTACTCTTGGAAGCCAAGGGAACGACGAAGCCCCTTCCCCTTCTGAAGCGTTTCCTGATACTCCGCCAATGGGTCAGAGTCAGCGACTATCCCTCCACCAACCTGGAGATAGACCTGACCGCCTGTCAACACCAGGGTACGGATTGCAATGCTGGTACCCATGCCACCTCCGAAAGAGATATAGCCGATTGCTCCGCAGTAAACCCCCCTGCGCACAGGCTCCAACTCCTCTATTATCTCCATGGAGCGCAGCTTTGGAGCACCCGTTACGGAACCCCCGGGGAAGCACGATCTCAGCAGGTCGACCGCGTCCGCTGATGGAAGCAGTTCGCCAGTGACGGTGGTCACTAAGTGAAGCACCGTTGGATGTTTCTCCAATGCCAGGAGGCTTGGCACCTCCACTGAGCCTATATTGCATACACGTCCCAGGTCATTACGTATGAGGTCCACAATCATCACATTTTCTGCTCGTTCCTTATCGCTGGACAGCAATTCCGCAGAGTAACGCTCAGTCTCCTCGGGAGTTGCTCCCACAGGTCGTGTCCCCTTGATGGGTCGTGAGCGTACCCGCCCCTGCTCAAGGTTCAGGAATTCCTCCGGCGACGCACTGAGCACACTTACCTCGGGAAATCCTAGATACGCTGCGAATGGCGCAGGATTCAACTCTCGCAGTTTAAGATAGAGACTCCACGGGTCTCCCTGAAATGGAGCCTGAAATCGCTGTGACAAGTTTACCTGATAAGCATCTCCCGCAGCCAGGTACTCCTTTACACCTCGGACAGCGGCTTCATATGTAGCCGACGTGAAGTTGGATTCCAGAGATACTGGAACATTGAATCCTGTTGGTCGTGTTAACGGCGACTCTCTCTCAAGGCGTTCCATTATCTCATTGGCACGTGCCTCGGCACGCTCCAATGTACCGTCTGGCAAGCCCGTCGAAAACAGACAACTCAGACCCGTATCGCCGTCATAGGCCAAAACCCAATCGTACAGGCCGAGGCACATTTCAGGTAACTGAAGGTCATCATCCGCCAGAGAGGGAAGTCTTTCAAGATGCCTGCCAAGGTCGTAACCCCAATAGCCAAGAGCGCCACCCTGAAAGGACGGGAGTCCGGGAATTTGTGCCGTATGGTATTTCCGCAACAGACCCTGCAGGACTGACCAGGGGTCGTCTTCCACTTCATCACAACCGCCGTCATGCTCAAGAGTGACCCGGCGACCGCGGCTACGAATCACCAAAAACGGGTCGGCCGTAAGATAGGAATAACGGTTCCCGGACGCGCCAGGCATTGCACCGTCGAGCAGAGCAGGGCTTGGCATATCCTGGAACGATGAGAAAAGTTGAGCAGGGTATGGAATCTGGCCCAGTTCATAAACAACGGGTTTAGAGCCAGGTTGTGAGTTCGACAGCACTTTCAAGATATATGGCTCAGATTACAGAGCTATTACCTACTCTTCGCCCTGAGACGTAAGGAAGCGCTCCGCATCTATGGCTGCCATGCAACCGGTTCCCGCTGCAGTTATGGCTTGACGGTATACCCAGTCCTGCACGTCGCCACTGGCAAAAACCCCAGGCACACTGGTCTGAGTCCCATCGTGAGTGATAATATACCCGGCCTCGTTTATCTCCATCTGCCCCACAAACGGTTCGGTGTTTGGCTTATGTCCAATACCCATGAATACACCATCTATGGGCCTTTCTATGACATCATTGGTCTTCACATTACGAAGTTTAACCTTCTTTACCTCTCCCTCTTCGACACCGAGTATCTCCTCCACCACAGTATCCCAGATGAAATCTATCTTGGGATTACTAAACCCCCTCTCCTGCATTATCTTGGATGCGCGTAGCTGGTCACGACGGTGGACTATGTGGACATTACTGGCAAATTTAGTGAGGAAAGTAGCCTCCTCCATGGCAGTATCACCACCGCCTACAACAATGAGCTCCTTGTCTCGGAAGAAGAAACCGTCACAAGTGGCACATGCCGATACACCACGCCCCATAAGCTCTGCTTCGCCGGGAATTCCCAAGAGCATTGCGGTGGCACCGGAGGCAATAATAACCGTCCTAGCGTAGTAGTAGCTTTCCTCATCAACCTCTATTCGGAACGGCCTCTTGGAGAAGTCCACGGCGGTCACATTGCCGTTGACGTACCTGGCCCCAAACCGCTCCGCCTGAGCCTTGAACTTATCCATCAAGTCAGGCCCAAGAATACCCTCTGGAAACCCTGGATAGTTCTCTACATCAGTCGTTATTGTCAACTGTCCGCCCGGCGTCGCGCCCTCAATAACCAGCGGGTTAAGCTCGGCTCGGGAAGCGTACAAGGCCGCTGTATCGCCCGCGGGCCCGGAGCCTATAATCAGTACCTTCTCTACCTGGTTTTCACTCACGATTCCTCTCCCATACTGCGACGACACGCACTGAAATTTGTATATATTTGCATGCATTCTTGAGGGCGAAGGTTCACAGAAATGTCATCACTTGTCTGTAAACCATGTTACACCCATCCTACATAATCATGCGAAAACATGCCCTCGACAAAACTAGGTTCGATAGTGGTACCTGCCCTCCACCCTGTCCTTGTTCAAACGCCGCTTGAGATGGAGTCCTTCCAAAATGAACTCCATCGCCGACGCAATTAGTTCGTGTGTGTTATCAGCCCCCAATCGCTTGATCGGCTCGTCAAACCCTTCTATCTCTCCAAGCAACGACACGTACTCAGAAGATGGCCTATCACTGCCAGTTTCCACCACCATACCTTCCTCGAAGCCCTCGATGATATCTTCCAATTCATCCGCGTCTATGTAACGGCCGAATATGTTGAGCACAGCCTTCTTAGTGAGTTCCTCCAATATCCGTACTTCACGGCCATCATCAAGAGTCTCCATCTCAATCTTACCCATGGTTGATGGGACAATGGCAGCCAAATCGCTTATCCGCGGGACCACCTTCTCCTCTTGATGCTGGATGCGGCGGCGGTATGCGTTGCTGATCATGCTCTCGTAGTTGGCTATGGAGACCCTCACACTCACCCCCGAGCGCTGGTTTATATCGCCGCTACGACGCGCAAGACTTGTTATTTCGGCGATGATCTCCTTCATATACACAGGGACAATCACCGTGCTTGCCATATCTGGGAAGACCATCACCTCCTGGTCTATTATCCGTATCTCATCCTCTTGCAGTTTGGGGTAATGTGTACGTATCTGGGCACCATAGCGATCTTTGAGGGGAGTAATAATACGCCCGCGGTTGGTATAGTCTTCCGGGTTGGCACTAGCCACCAGATACACGTCCAGAGGCAGGCGAATCCTATACCCCTTGATCTGTATGTCCTTCTCTTCCATCAGGTTGAACAAGCTTACCTGTATCCGTTCTGCCAGGTCGGGCAGCTCATTTATACAGAAGATTCCACGGTTGGTCCTTGGTATTAACCCATAGTGGACAGTTAATTCGTCCGACAGGTAACGTCCTTCTGCTACTTTTATGGGGTCAACCTCTCCAATGAGGTCTGCCACCGCTATGTCCGGGGTAGCCAGCTTTTCGGCGTATCTTGCCTCCCTGGGCAGCCACGCTATGGCCACTTCGTCGCCCATCTCCGCGATTTTCTCGTGGCAGGCACTACAGATGGGAGCAAAGGGGTTGTCGTTAATCTCACAACCAGCTATGTAGGGTATCTCTTCGTCCAACAAGCTAACCATGGCACGTATGAGCCTGGATTTGGCCTGTCCACGCTCTCCCAGAAGAATGATATCCTGACCAGCAAGGATGGCATTCTGCACTTCGGGAATTACCGTGCCTTCGTACCCTATTATCCCCGGAAACAACGCTTCGCCGGCGACAAGTTTTCCTATCAGGTTGCGCCTGATCTCTTCCCGTACTCCAACTACCTGGTAGCCACTCTTTTTCAGTTCTTTGAGGGATTTCGCTTTACTGCCAGATGTCATACTATTCTCCCTGACACGTCTAGATACAGCAGAATTGTCACATCATAATACCATAGACAGCAAAGTTATCTTGTTGTTCAACCGCGGTGCCTGGCTTCATAATAGCCTGTAATCTGAGCACACATATCTGATGCTTGAAGTCATGGCCAAAGTATAAGGAGTGCAAATGGCAACCAGGGAAGACCTCTGTATAGCAATGGACCTGGGTGGGACCAAAATGAGAGTGGCCCTGATAGACAGAACCGGAGATCTGATACAAAGAGATTCGGAGCCTACTCTTGCCAATCAGAGTAGAGAGCAGACGTTGGAGCGTCTAACGTCGATTATAACCCGGCTTGTGTCCTCAACCGGTGACAGGAAACTGGTGGGGATAGTAGCATCGCTAGCCAGCCCCGTGAACCCGGTTACGGGCACAATGAACAATCCGCCGAACCTCCCCGGGTGGGACAACTTCTCTCTCAAACCGCTGCTTGAAGCTACATTCAACCTCCCCTTTTGGGCCGCCAACGACGCCACTCTGGGCGCTATCGGTGAACACGCCTGCGGCATTGGTCAAGGAATCTCAAACCTACTCTATATTACCGTTAGCACCGGCATCGGTGGCGGCATCATAGTGAATGGAAGCCCATTTCTGGGATCAAGGGGCTTCGCAGGGGAGTTGGGCCACATGAGCATAGACAGGAATGGCCCATCATGTGCGTGTGGGAACAGGGGATGCCTGGAGATGTTCGCCTCCGGGACAGCAATAGCCAGGTTCGCCAGAGAGCGACTGGAAAATGGAGAAACCAGTCTTATTCTGGAGATGGCAGGCAAAGACATTACCAATGTGAACTCCAAGATGGTCATGGAAGCTGCAGACCGGCGTGACCCACTGGGCGTTGAGTTGATAGAACAGTTCGCCAGAGACCTTGGGTTGGGCCTGGTCAACCTTATCCACATCTTCGACCCACAGATGATAATCATTGGAGGAGGGGTCAGTCAGAGTTCTCGCACCTATTCCGCCGCGCTTGATGCAACTATCCGCAGCAACGTAATACCACACCTCAAGGAACACATCAACGTGGTAACTTCCGTCCTAGGAGACGATGCCTCGCTTCTAGGAGCAGCAACCCTAGCTTTTCAGCGGGTAGGACGCGCGGGATAGGCATCGGAATTAAAGCTCAGGGTTTCGTCGCCCGTTTCCAGGCTTTCCAACGCTTCCTGAGCAGCATCCACAGCTAGGTCGTCTGAAGACTTGAGGCAGTGAAGCAGGGCCTTCCTAGCCAGACTGCCCCCAATAGCACCAACTGCAGATATGGCTGATAGCTGCGTTTGATGGTCATCATCCTCAAACAGCGGTATCAGATGAGCCACAGCAGGCTCCTCGCCCAACTCACCGCAAGCATTTGATGCCTCGTACCTCATGGCGTCGTGAGGACTGCGCAACTCCGCTAGGATTATCGGCAGCCATTGGACATCACAACTCTTTCCCATGGCATACACTGCGCTGCACTTCATTTCTATCTGCTCGCTTTTGTAGGCCTTTTCAATGATTTGTTTGACATCAGATGTGTTGAACGGGGCCACCGCCTCCATAGCCCGTCGCCTGATCTCCCCGCTCTCCTGGACATTCTGGACTGTCTTCATCAGTAATTCTCTGATCCTCTCACCATCTTTTTCAAGCATCTTACCGTTCTGCGATAGGACAGCAAATTTACCCAAAGCCATCGCTGCTGCTGCCTTAACGTTTTCAAACGGGTCATGCTCTAACAGAAATATAAGGGGAGTCACCAGAGTACGGTCATCACACTCCCACAGACCCTCAATGGCCTTCGCCCGCACATCCGGACTCTCGTCTCGGAGACAGAATCGGAAGAGATCGTTGAAGTCCGCATCCAAGTTGTCCTCGGATATATCTATGAGCCACCCCACCACTTCTTCCCTTCGGCCTGTATCCATGCTCTGCCACGCATTACGCAGTAGCATTAACTCCTCTGGCGCCATATCCGAAAGGCTCATTAGATCTGCGGCATGCAAAGGTTGCTCTTTGTCGACCAAGACATCCAGATTTTCTTCAAGGGTCACTGGTGATATCCCTCCATATGCTTTCGCCATTATAACTACGCCGATACGTGAGGTGCCAGGAAGACTTGAACCAATTCTAGCCCGTGCTCCAAACGCGGTCAACATCCAGGAAGCAAAAATCTATCCATATTTAGAGCATATCTTCCCATATATAACAAATCACATCGGTCTGCTCCAAATTAATGCAGGTATTCGCATGTTGATGAATTCGCGCTCCCGTTGCAAGGAACGAGGAGAGCGAATTCCTGCCTCTGACGGCGTCCACTCACATTGAGCATGAGCAGCGTGTCGTTCTACAAGATGGCCGAGGACATCTTAAGCCAGGCCATAAGGGAACTCAGGAGAATCATAAATACCCTTCACTCGGCAAGTCCCGAACCGGATATGCATGAGCGTTAACGATAATGTGAGCAACATCGCTCCCAAGACTCAGATGTATTTGACAGCGCACAGACAAAACCCATTCAGAACCGCTACTCTCTGACGCCAAGGGAAATGGATGTGTTGAAATTGCTGGTAGAAGGACTTACAAACAAAGCCATCGCAGGAAGTCTTTGCATATCTGAGGTAACAGCCGAGAAACACGTCCAGAGCATCATATCTAAGCTTGGAGTCAGACGACAGAACCGAAGCCGAGGTCAAAGCCATTAGAACCGAGCTGCTGGATGCTTAGAACAGCATTCAGTGTCCAAACTTCAGGGATTGCTACACACGGTGGTATCAGCAGTCAGAATAGGGTAGAATGTCAGAGTGATATTCTGGCTCCACAGTCGGATGTATCATCAAATACGACTTTAGCTCATAAGGAGACATCCCATGTATGGCTTGCTTCCTCTCATACTGCCCCTAGCGGCAATTGCTGGCGTGTCCACAGTAATGATATCTCTTGGGATGATATTCTTGGCGGTGGGCCACCAAGCAACCATTGTCCTGGGATTAATCATCACCGTCCTAGTGCCGTTGGGCGGAGTCCTACTCACCCGCGGCAGTGAAGAGACCTCTAGATAGAACTCGCTTCCACCCGAAGTAAAACACCCACTCTGTCTATAAATGACTTGTGGGTGTTGGCTCCGGCTGCAACCCGGCATCGTTGCCGTTTAGCAGCCTTATCCGTACGACTGAGAAACCTTCAGGCCTATAAGCACGGCTGCCAGTCCAAGCGTAATCTGAATGCCGACGTTCGCCGCGGCCGTAACAATGTGTCCTTCGCGGACCATCGCTATCGTTTCATAACCAAATGCCGAGAACGTTGTGAAGCCCCCGAGCAGACCAACAACAATCAGCGCCCGTGTCCCCTCTCCAAGGAATTGGCGCGTCTCCGCCAACCCAATGAAAAAGCCAATCAGAAAGCATCCCACTACGTTTACTGTCAACGTGCCGTAGGGAATCCAGCTATTACCCGACGCTGACTGGATCCAGGCTCCCAACAAGTACCGCGTAACGGATCCGATAAACCCACCCGTTCCGACCAGTAAAACAGTCATCATATCGTGCCCCTATGTTGAGAGCGATTTCGAGTGTACGTTCGCCAGTAGAGACGCGCAACCGGTTACGTAACACGAATCCACAAATACCAATCCTCGCCGATGCTTGAAAAGTAAGTACCGAAGGCCAGCATCAGGTGCGTCGGTGCCATCATGTACTCCATGTCACGCCGTGACTCCTCCTGTATCTAGCTCTACTCCTATCATATCCGTGGGATGATACTCTGTAATCCCACGGATCATCAAGTATGTCGGCAAGTCGGCACAGCTACTCCATGGCTCGATTAACCCCGGGAGATGTACAGTAATTGCATTTAGATATGGTGTATTAGCTGCGGATTTGAAAAACCTCATTTTTCATATCAGACTAACATGCTCCAACAATGGCATAAGCACTTGTAAGCGTTTGCAAGTAAGTGGCAGCGCACTGAATGTGTCAATTTACGCAAGCATGTTGCTAGCATAGAAAGCTGACATTGTGTAATACCTCTTCAACGACAGCTTCAATAGATTGGCCTATATCAATTTCAATAAAACATTCTGGGATTACTGGGTTTTCTAAGATTGAGAACTGGCTTTTTAAAAGATCTGGAAGCATAAAATGATCAGTGCGGTGGGCCATCCGATCCTCTATCAGTTCGAAAGAGCCCGCGAGATGTATGAACATGACTGCCTGTCCTGAAGCTTCCCTGATGATATCTCTATAGATTTTTTTAGCGCTGAACAAGCTATAACTACAGTGCCGATATTACTATTCAATGCCATACCAATGTTCTGTAGCCAAGGATTTCTATCGTCATCAGTTAGAGGTCGTCCAGAAGACATCTTGGCTATATTTTCTTTGGGATGCATGTCATCCCCATCGATAAAAACAGCGCCGAGTTCGCGGGCCAAAGCCGAACCAACAGATGATTTGCCACTACCTGCAACTCCCATAATGATGAACTTAGTCATGTCATGATCTGGCATCATCGAATAATCTTTTATCTGCGTTGCTTTGGTTCTTACAAAGAAGCAGTGATACCACCATCCACGAATATTGTTTGCCCATTCACGAAACTGGAAGCAGCAGAAGATAAGAATATGCAGACACCAATCAGTTCTTCCACCTTGCCCCATCGACCGGCTGGAGTGCGCTTTTGCAGCCATGCTGAAAACTCTGGATCAGCAACTAAGTCAGCTGTTAACCGGGTGTCAAAATATCCCGGTGCTATTGCATTCACTTGGATTCCTTTACCGGCCCAATCCGTGGCCATCCCTTTTGTGATGTTTGCAACCGCACCTTTTGTTGCTGTATATGGGGCTGTACCTGGTCTAGCAAGCATTGATTGGACGGAGGCTATATTCACTATTTTCCCATTGCCTCGTTCTATCATGTGCCTGCCAACAGCCTGTCCAACATTGAAGATAGAAGAGACATTGGTCCGCATCAATTTTTCAAACATATCTGCAGGGAAGTCTTCTAGAGGCCCCCTATGTTGCATGCCAGCGTTGTTTACCAAGATATCTATTTGCCCACTGTTCTGGTGGTAATAATCGATGTTTTCTTGTACCTGTTCATAATCTGTTACATCGAAAGGGAGCTGATCAACTCGACTATGTTTCTCTCCAAGTATCTTGGCAGCGGAGGATAGTTTATCTGTGTCTCTCCCATTTATTATTATGCGTGCTCCGGCTTCAGCCAATCCGTTAGCGAGAACAAATCCAATCCCTTCAGATGATCCAGTTACAAGAGCAGTTTTACCTTCGATGCTGAATAACTCCATAAAGCTCCTTTTCAATAGCAAATGCAGATATGGGTTTCACAGTATAGAAATAATTTCCTTATAAATAAAACCCATGTCTCACATAGCAGGTTATGGTGGGCCATTCACTGCCATTCACTATAGCCCCCTGGGATACGAGGCTAATGGATTCAGGTATGGTGTTGCATATAATGTGGTGCCGAAGGCCAGAGTCGAACTGGCACGAGCCTTTCAGCTCAACGGTTTTTGAGACCGTCGCGTCTACCATTCCGCCACTTCGGCATAGGCCAGATTATATATCCAAGATAGGCTATATTGCCACAAGCACCACCAACCCAGGCTAAGGCGTTGGTTAGCTTTCAGAGACTGTCTTCAGTGCCGTCGCGGCACCGGCCCTGACCATGCCAACATCGCTGCCTAACTGACACATCTTGAAACCCTGTGCAAAGCGGCGCACCGCCTCATCCGGCCCCGACCCGTGATGACAGGGAACCAGTCCAGAGGCATTGGCTACGTCCACCACTCGCTGGCAGGCGGCGGCGTGCCGCGGGTCGGCGGCAGCGGTGGGTCCCGGCGGAATGCCCAATGAGACCGCCAGGTCTGAGGGACCAATGTAGAAGCCGTCTATGCCGGGAGCCTTGGCAATTTCTTCCAGATTGCTCACAGCCTGTACCGTCTCGATCATCACCAGCACGATAATCTCTTCGTTGGCGTGCTGGAAATAATCGGCACCTGCGTAGAACGGCGCGCGGTTTGGGCCAAGACTTCGATATCCTAGTGGTGGATAGCGGGATGCCCCGGCCGCCTGTACAGCTTGGTCGTAGGTGTTGACCAGTGGAACAATAACTCCGTAAGCCCCAGCATCCAGAACGAATTGAATTTCCTTGGGATCGTTCCAGGCTACCCTGACAATGGGCACGGTATCAGTTGTGGATATAGCCTGAAGGCAGGCTATTGCCCTATCCGGTGTCACGCCCATACCGTGCTGCATATCTATGATGATTGAATCGTAGCCGGAGTTTGCCATGGCCTCGGCTATGTACGGGTTTCCAGATGAGAGCCACCCGGCGGTGGCAGGCTTACCCTCTTTCCACAAGGCCTTTATCTTGTTTGCACGCATCTATTCCTCCTTCAGCGTAGAGACGCCCAACTCTGTCTCAGGGCAGTATATAGTCCTCAACCGCACACATCAACATGAACAAAATGGGGTCTGCGCCAGATGCAGACCCCATTTTGAGTATCATTTCCAAAACTGGACAGCACGCTTTCATCCAAAAGCTAGTACTGACGCACCTGGCGGGAGCGGCCTCCCATATCTCCGTAGGACACATTTTGGTCAATAACCACGTCCAGCAGAGCGGCGGTACCGGAGTTGAAGGCACGTTCAAGGGCTGGACGTATCTGGTCCGGGTCTGTCACCCGTTCTCCATAACCACCGAACCCCTGCATAATCAGGTCATAGCGGGTTTCCTGGGAGAGGTACGTCCCTATGGCGCGCCCGGTTCTCCGTATAACGCCTTGGGTGGTCTGGTTCCACGTACCGTTGTTACCGACTATAGCCACGACGGGCAACTTATGGCGTACCATGCTCTCCATATCCATGCCATTGAGGCCAAAAGCCCCATCGCCGAATACTATCGCCACTTGCTTTCCGGGCCGCGCCAACTGGGCCGCAATTGCAAATCCGGAGCCAGGACCAAGACAACCGAACATTCCGGGATCCAACCAGTGGCCCGGCTCGTTAATACCCAGCACTCTGGCCGCAAAAGTGACAATGTCTCCCCCGTCACCAACGACGGTGGCGTCCCTATCCAGGAAGTCCCTCATCTCCTTCATAAGCCGCATGGGATGTATGGGCGTCTGATTGCTATTGAGCATAGCTTCGTCAGACTCTTTGAGCGCCTTATCCTCCGTCATAACCTCTTCAAGCCACTCGCTTCCAGGGGAGCGGTAGCCTGAGGCCCGAAGCTCATCCATCGTCAGTTGCAGGGTCGCCTTGATGTCACCCACAACCCCAATATCAATGTGACGATTTTTCCCAATTTCCTCGCCTTCCATCATCATCTGGATTACCTTGGCATCCTTGTTAAACAGGACTTCCCGTCCAAAGCTCAGACGGAAATCAATGGGAGTACCAACGAGCAAAATGGCATCGGAATTGACCAGTGCATAGCGCCTCCCGGTGCTACCGACATTGGGATGGTCCGATGGAAGTGCACCACGCCCCATGGAGTTCAGGAACACCGGCGCACCTATAACCTCAACAAATGCCCGAAGCTCGTCCCATGCCTTAGACCACCATATATCACTGCCCGCAACAACCACGGGATGCTTTGATTCCTTGAGCGCTGCCGCAACCTGGCGAATGTACTCCGGGTCAGGATATGCGCGCGCTTCCGTGCGATATCCGGTGGGGAGAACAAGCTCTTCCTCTTCTAATTTCCCATTCACTATGTCGGTGGGAATCTCAAGATATACAGGGCCAGGCCTTCCACTGGTGGCCTGTCGAAACGCAGTAGCCACAAAATCCGGTATCCGCTTCACATCCTGGACCTGTTGGGACCACTTGGTAATGGAACTCATCAGGGTCACACCGTCAAACTCCTGCAGCGCGCTCATGAGCCGCTCTCTGACAGACGAGTTGCCGCCAATGACGACCATCGGGCTGTTGGCCTGATAAGCGTTGGCAACAGCGGTCACGGTTCCTGTGACCCCTGGCCCTGCGGTGACGATGCACACCCCAGGTTTTCCTGTGACCTTGGCCCACCCCTCGGCGGCGTGGGCGGCAGCCTGCTCATGCCTAAAGTCAACAACTTTGATCCCATTGTCTTCGCACCCCTCATACAGGGTGTAAATGTGCCCACCGTTCAAGGAAAATACATATTCCACGCCCTCTTGTTTGAGCGCACGACCGAAGGCTTCTCCGCCACTAATCTGGGCCATTGATACCTCCTTCTTAGTCTTTTCCGTTTTTCAACCGACAGCCCTCAGACTACAAACCATGCCCTTTGGTGTCAAGTCTTTCGGCCTCCTGATTGGCCTCTTGTCTTGGCCTAGCTTGGCATCCATAATGCAACACGACCATACCAAAGCTAGGGAGGTTATCATGCGAGTAGCTCTAATTGGACAGGCGGCATTCGGAGAGGCGGTATACCGGCGTCTGTTGGAGCAGGGCGAAGATGTGGCCGTGGTATTCTACGAGCGTGAGGGGGACCCCCTGCACACACTCGCCCAGGAGCAGGGCGTCCCGGCATATCCAACACAAGAGCTGCGCCGCCGCGAGTTTTTCCAGACCTACGCTGACCTGGGCACAGAGCTTAACGTGATGGCCTTTGTCACCGTCATCATACCTGAGAGGGTTATCAGTCTCCCATCCCACGGCACCATCCAGTACCACCCGTCGTTGCTCCCTCTGCACCGCGGTCGCAGTGCAATCAACTGGGCAATCATCAACGGAGAGGCCGAGACGGGCATCACCATCTTCTGGCCGGATCAAGGCATAGACACCGGGCCTATCCTGTTGCAGAAGAAAGCTCCCATATCTCCAGCGGATACTCTCAGCTCCCTCTACCGCAACATCCTGTTCCCTCAAGGCGTGGACGGCCTTGTGGAAGCCATCGTCCTCATCAACGAAGGGCGTGCACCGGCGTTAGTACAGGACGAGACCCAGGCAACCTACGAACCTCCCTGCGAGGGGCAACTGGCCGATATCCAGTGGTTCCGTCCGGCGGAACAGGTATACAACCACATTCGCGGATGTGAGCCTCAACCAGGCGCATCCACCACCTTCCGTCAGGAAATCATACGCCTGGCAGATGTGGAACTGACCCAGCGCACCGGCCCTGGCCTGTACGGCGAGGTCCTGGCCGTTGACGAATCCGGCCTGCAGATTGGACTCAACGGCGGGGCTCTGCTGGTACGTCGCATACGACAAGAAGGGGCACGCGCCATAGCGGCATCGGAGTTTGCCGGTGCAGTTGGTCTGCAAGTGGGAGACCGGCTCGGAAGATAGCGGCGCACGCGCGCGGATTATAGAACGCCGATTAGCCCCTAAGAGTGCTCAATCACATTGTAGCAGGCCACGTAATGTCCCGGCTCTATCTCCCTCAATGGTGGCCTGACGTTGAGACGGCACTCGTTGGAGGCTTTGGGGCATCGAGGCATGTACGGGCACTGGTCAGGAAGGTCTATGGAGTTCGGCGGTGAGCCAGGGATGGGGCGAAGCGCGCGGTTAGGTTCGTCCAGCCTTGCAATGGACTGCAACAGACCCCACGTATAGGGATGACTTGGCTTCTCAAAAAGGGCCTGGGTACCTCCGTACTCCACCACTGACCCGGCGTACATAACCGCGGTCTCGTTAGCCATCTGTGCTATGACACCCATGTTGTGGGTAATGAGTATTATTGTGGAGCGCTTCTCACTCCGCATCCGCTCAAGCCTGGCCAGCACGTCCGCCTGAATGGTCGTATCCAGGTTGGAGGTAGGCTCATCTGCAATGATGACTTTCGGCTGCCAGGCCGTAGCCATGGCAATCATGGCACGCTGTGCCTGACCGCCGCTAAGCTCGAATGGATATCGCTTAAAGATATGCTCTGGTAAACTCAACTCCCTCATCAACTCCATCGTTCGATCCGCGGCCTCCCTGACGGACATGATGCTATGTGCAAGGAGTATCTCAGAAATCTGCTTACCGACGGTCTCAATAGGGTTGAGGGAACCTTTTGGATCCTGGAAGATCATAGCTATGGCTCTACCTCTTACCCTGAGCATCTCCTCCGTGCCTATCTCCATAAGATCCATACCTTCAAAATACACTCTTCCATGGATGATCTTGCCTGGATATGGCACCAGACGCAGCAACGAGAGCGCTGCCACGGATTTACCGGAGCCGCTCTCACCCACAATGCCCAGAATGGTGTGCGCCTTTATCGAAAGGTTGACGCCATTGACTGCCTTTACAACACCTTCTCTGGAGTAAAAGTAAGTGTGAAGATCCTCTATCCGGAGAACCTCCTCATTATCCTGCACATCTGCGTTCACGTTATTGTCTTGTCTTATTGCCATTTTCTGACACCAACGGCCACTGAGGGTGTGGGTTTGCACGGGGAGACAACCTCCCTAGAATACCACTAACCCATCAACCCTGTAGGAATGGAGCCGATACACCAATGCAAATGCTAGATACGGGAATACGGTGCTGGGTCACTGCAGGGAATACATTGGGTAGCCAAACCCACGGTGGAGCCCACTAAAAGGAGATGAAGCGGAAGATGGGATTCGAGGGATATCTTCCAATCTAGCTACATATGTAATGGTGCGAGCGAGTATACACCATCTGGAACCTTTTGTATCTGCAATAACGTCCGATTCCATCGAGCCATTCCCTATATGGGATGCCGGCAATTTGGTCAGCAATATAGCTCTCAATGTTCTTAGGTCTGCAGAGTAACCTGATAGAGGACAAACAGATCAAAGATTGGTGACTAGGCAAATAGGAGCCGAGTGTACACTCAGATGTCACGCCACAATCCCAAGAAATCTCGGGGAGGTTCCTTCATCCAGTTTGCACCAACTCGGAGCGATACTCCGGTGGATATGGTCGTGCAAACTCACTCATGGTGAACTCCTCCTAGAATCGATGCTATCAATTCTCCAGGTGCCCACAAACCCGGGTCAAGCCCACTTGGCCTATCAGCTCTAGGGAGTTCCTGATGTTATATCATCCCCGGTTTCGGAGGCTTGTGCTGTGTGGTATGGGTAAGTCTCGGGTATCAGGAGTCCCCCAATAAGCAGGGTAAGGGGGAACGCCACTATGCTCAAGAGTCCTATTTGAAGGGATCCAGAGAGTTGTTGAATGGCCCCTACTAGTGGCGCCCCCATGGCACCCACGATAGGCAGAATGGTCATGGATAGGCCCGTGGCAACAGCAGTTTCTCTGGGAGCCAGCCGAAGGTCGAAGGGGATGGTCCGGATGATGGGTACCCAGACCTGTGCGTTCCATCCGGCGACAAGGAGGAGAATGCCCGCCAGCGCAGGTAGGTGTGTCGTGAAGAGGGCCACGTAGATTGGAGGCAGCAGAATTCCTGCCAACCATAGGAAGGGCTTCCTCCGACGAAGGAGGTTGGAAAGAGGCCCGGCAAGGAAAGCGGCAGCTATGCCTCCCAGGGGGAAGAGGATCATAAGCGCGCCTACCTCTGTTAAAGAGAGGTGGAGGGTCTCCATAGCGTGGGTGGGCCAGAATGTCATGACCGAAGAAAAGGCTAGGGCAGCGCCTGAAGGGGCTACGGCCAGCACCCACAGGAACTTATACCGCCGCAAGACGCTTATGGGGGATCTGGCATCTGAGAGATCACTCTCCCTGGATGGAGACTGCACCACCTGCACCCTCACCCGCCCAACGACTACCCAGAGGAAGGATCCCACCAGCATGAGCACTCCCAAGGTGAAGTAAACGTTGCGCCATCCGGAGAGGAGATTCATGAGATGGGGAGTGAGGCCAACGGCCATCATCTGTCCACTGACCATCACCCCTACGGAGATACTGATTACCACGGCAATCTGCCTGGGAGTGAACCACTGGTGAATCAACAAGACCTCTGCTTGCATCCGACTCGTAGCGATTATGATGAACAGTAATCTGGCGGCCAAGAGGATCGTGAAGGTGGAGGCCCACCCCTGGAGAAACAGGGCGAAGCTCGACAGGAAAGTAGCCGCGAAGATTACCATCTTTGGGTTGAACCGCGATAGCCAGATACTAGCGGGAAGGGCTACCAATGCCGAGCCGAGAAACTGGGCGCCGCCCAGCATGCCTGCCTGTACGGGGGAGATGTCCAGATCTTCTGTCATGGTTGGCAGCATTACCCCTATGGAGATAGAGGCGATGGGTATCACAAGGTTCAGGCCCCAAAGGAGCGCCATTACTACCCAACCGTAATTATTAGAGCAGGCTTTCGCCTGCAGGGTTTCTTCGGAAGAGCGCTTCATTATTCTGCGGGTCTCTTTCCTTTTAGTTAGAGTAGCAGCGAGATGGATTTAAGGAGAGCACACACTAACTCTCGTTGACTATGTGACAAGACCAGCCCTTACATTGCGCCTAGCATCACATACATCTCTGCCCCAGCCATGAAACAGAGCTAGGAACAACAAATGTCGGCGAAACAGACCCTCGACGTGGTGGAGGTGATTACCGCAGACATGAAATGGGGGCAAAAACGAAGACGGAGCGGAAGATGGGATTCGAACCCACGACCTTCTCCTTGGCAAATGGATGCGCCCGTGGTTTAGGTTATACCGTGACGTCTAGCCTTGCAAGCCCCGGATTACTAAAATATCTCCTTTAGTAACCCAGTGTGTCTCACCGTTGGTACAAAACTGGCACAGTAGATCAGAGGCTGTTATCCAGCCAAATACCTTACGTACCACCACCGCTTCACTTTCTATTATGGTTCCCTGCTTAATCGCCTTGTAGTAGTTGAGCCAGCGGAGAATGAACGGCATGCGCTTATTCGACTAACAACAGGTTACCTAGTGTCCCTATCTCACCTGAGACACCGCTAGCTGCTTTAGACGCGGCGTCAGCCCTGTAGACATAAGTCTGGCCGGGCTCGATTTCTTCCATGTAGAGAACTTGTTCGTGTTCAGGGTATCTGATGATCAGTGAGCAAAAGTCGGGTCCTGGTAGAAGTAACTGGGCATACCCGCCTTGGTCAGTTCTGGAGCGACCGCTTCCTACAAGCACTACTTCAGCTTCGGAAACCGGGTTACCTTCATGGTCTATTACTCTGATTCTCAATGGTTGGCCAACAAATCCCGCATCAGGGATCTTTCCCACCACGTCGATCTCATACTCCCCCGCTTTCTTTGGTACCATCCATTCCTCACCATACTTCAGACGTAAGTAGTCTTCGGGTGGATTGGGCACAAGGAACTGCTCACCAAGGAATTCTATCTCTTTAGGTTGTGTGAACATACTGGCGGGAATCTTAAATCCTCCAGGAAACAGATATATGATGTCATCAACGGTGCGAACGCATTCCAGACTTATCCTCACATAGTTTTTCACAGTCGCGAAAGCCTTAGAGTTTGCCATTGCAAACTCGCGGATGAAATATCCTTTTCCCCTAAGTGCATCTGCAACGGCATCGACTTTTGCCTCAGTCAGACCATTGACGCCGAGTACAGATAGTAAGTCTATGTCGTCGTCCCATGGCATTAAAGCCTTGTCTCTAGTCGCACCAAGACACGTTCCAGAACCGAGAATGAACACTACGCCCAGTTGTTCCAAAACTTGTTTGATTTCCTTCAGATTAGTTTTTGCTACGGTAAGATCCATGGGCGGATTGTACTTGAGCGTGTACTCCATAGTAGCTTTGTCTGATCCGTTACCCAACATCATTCTCTCCTCCCTTATTCATATGGTGTCATGGTATCGTATCACTTTGAACTCCCCATTATAACCAGTGTGGGCAGATCGCAAAACAGTGGGATTTAGCCTACCCAGCTCCCTCCAACAGAACCGTCCTCTATATCCTCGACAATAGCCATCAGTTCGTCTATCTGCTAGTCGGTGAGCAGTTCCATACGGTGTAACTGGGCATGAACGTTCAGATTCATTCTCTAAATGCGCTCTATGAAGCCACTCTAGGCTTTGCCAAGAAACCCTGAGTCACGCCTCCTGTCCCGCGTATCCTTACTGTCATCACAGATGATGTCTGACCAGAATTCTTGCCGTTGTATGGCATCAAGTAAGGCTGGCGCAACCACTGCTGCACGGATATGCGCGAGCCTTACTCTGACATTGCTATTAGCAACAAGGAGTGAGGGGTTGGGATAAAGCGTCCCAAGTCTCTGTCTGGCCTCGGCGTGGTAAACTAGCTTGTACGCGTCCGTTTGGCTGTAACCCTGGAAGAGGAGTTGGGTGGAATGCTCCATCTTGGCGGTGAGCTTGTTGTTGCCGATAACCATTTAGTATCTATGCCCCCTCCAGTTGAAACTAATCCCCCATGGGACTCCTAACCGTTAGGTTCAATCACTTCGCATGAGTTCGCCCTTCTGGGTGTTATAGCCTAGGTGGCGAGGAGGTCGGTGTGAGGCGATATCGCCTCATGGGTAGATATGATTCACGGGCGGGATAACCAATGGGTGACCATCATGAATACACCACGCCAGCTGACTAGTAACACCCCTTGAACAGCTATTGCGACAATAGCAAAAGTCAGTATAAAGTGACTGTCGGTTAGTAAGGCTCGTGCAAAAAGCGCGACTACACCGCACAGAAGCCAGATTAACGGTATTTTCCAAGCCGTCGTCCTAGGATTGTAGAGCGTAGAAGACCTATACGCACCTAACCCCGGAGAACTAGCGAACCACACGATTGCGAATGGCAGTGCGGTACCGAACAATGCTTGCACTAGAGTGATTCCGTGCTCAGCCTCACCAAGGATTACAAACGCCAAGAAAACAGACATGTCTCCAAGGACAACCGCAACTATGTAGCGTGGCCCATTTGTTTTATTGTGGGATTGTGGCAATCAAACCCCTTTGCTCCTCTCAATATACGTTCCATCTTTGATGCACAGGAGGCATAAGACCATCGCATTATTTGACAGCGCCCTGTTGGTGCCAGCGATAGTAGAATCGAACTGGTTTAAGGGCTAATTGGTACAAAAGCTGGTACAGTAACGGAAAACTAAAGGCCCTTGGTTTGACAGCAAAGGCCTTTTTGTACGTAAGGAATGGAGCGGAAGATGGGATTCGAACCCACGACCTTCTCCTTGGCAAGGAGATGCTCTACCACTGAGCCACTTCCGCTCGCTAAAGACGACGATGTGGATTTTAGTATGCCTTTGGCAAGTGCCGTGCCGAGGGCCAGAGTCGAACTGGCGACACCGGCATTTTCAGTGCCGTGCTCTACCACCTGAGCTACCTCGGCATCCGCACCCCATGTTAAGCGACCCCTGTATGGGTGTCAAGGTAAGATGCCAATTCTCAAATCGATTTTTGCAACTCCAACAGCTCGTTTCGACCATCTATAGATGCAGGATGAATTAGTTTCCCATCCCTCATCATGGCTGTCATCTCCTCCTGAAGAAATGACAGAACAGCAACATCCAGGTCATCCTTCGCCAAACGTTCTATTCTCTCCAGAAATGGGTATCTACTCACTTTCTTATGATCCAACTTGTCTGCCAGAAAGGCAATCTTGGCAACAGACCCCAACCCTCTATTGAAGGTGGAGTGCCACCGCACCGCCTCAAGCACATCACGGTCGTCTATACCGCACTCACGTTGCAGAATCTCCGCACCCACACGGCCGTGGAGCAGCACCATCACTCTCTCCTCCACTGGGTGCGGAGTCAGTCCGTACGACTTTGCCATCTTCAACAAATCTGGCCCTTTCATGTTTCTGGCTATGTCGTGTGATAGTGCTGCCAGTCCCGCTTTGAATGGGTCGGCGCCGTGCATTGCAGCCAGTTCCACGGCCTTATCTCGCGCCCGAGCCAAGTGTTCCCTCAAGCCCGCTGGCAGTCGAGCTAGAATCACATCGAGGGCCGGGGTACCGCTGGACAAAATGGTCATATACTGACTCCTTGCACATTTTGGATGCGTGCTCAATAGTTACGTATACAGTCCCGTGAATATTATAACGATTGCTTCAGGTGTAAAAGACCATTGAATCCCACCAGTAAGTGAAGCGCATCCACGTTGACACCCTGAAATCCCTCTGCTAGTCTTCTTTGACTGGTATTCTTTCAAAAACCGTATGATTTTAGTCACTGGCGCCACAGGCTTCCTGGGAAGACATGTAGTCAAGGCCCTGCGTACACGCGGCAAAGAGGTGCGATGCCTTGTACGTACCGCTGCCAGAGCACGTGCAGTAGCCGATTACCAAGTAGAATTGGCCTACGGCGATGTGCTCGACCCCTCCGCCCTGAATAAAGCCATGAGTGGTGTCGACGCGGTAGTCCACTTGGTGGCCATAATCCGCGAGAAGAGAAATCAGAGCTTCGATCTCATCAACAGACATGGCACGGAGATGGCCGCCCGGGCGGCCAAAGAGGCGGGCGTCAATCGTTTCGTGCACGTCAGTGCTATTGGTGCACAGGACAACCCGGACTATCCATATCTGTACTCCAAGTGGCAGGGCGAACAGGCAGTAATAAATAGCGGACTGAACTATACCATCTTCAGGCCGTCAATTCAGTTCGGAGACGGGGATGAGTTCATCAACACGCTAGCTGGGCTGGTTAGCGCCTTCCCTATGATCCCGGTGGTAGGGTCCGGAAAGGTTAGACTACAACCCATATCCGTAGAAGAAGTGGGGGCTATGGTCTCGCTGGTGGTGGACAACCCGCACTTTGGCGGCAGGATAATAGAAATTGGAGGCCCCGATCACCTGACCTACGACGAAATCGTGGATATAATAAGAACCACGCTCAATGTCAGACGATTCAAGGTACATATGCCCCTGTCGATAATGAAGCGCCTCATCCGTATAATGGAAGCCGTAACACCAAATCCTCCGGCAACCACCAGTCAGCTTGAGATGCTGGCACTTGATAACATTACAGACATGGATTCTGTCGAGAAAACGTTTAAAATGAAACCCAGACACTTAGAGGGCAACATAGGATATATCTGCAGTATATCCCGGCTGGAAGCCTTGAAAATCACACTTGGGTTCATACCCAAACGCATAAAGGATCACTGAAAAAGCAATGAAGTATCTGACAGCCATAGATCAGATCATGGGCATGGTGGACTACGAACGTCCGAGCACCATCCCAGGAACAAGGGCGCGTTACGACCTGGAACGTATCGGTGCTCTATTGGCGGCTCTGGATGGCCCTCAACTGGGAACCCCAACAATCCACATCGCGGGGACAAAGGGCAAGGGGAGCACAGCGGCTATGGTCGCCTCGGTGCTAAATGCGGCAGATTACCGTACCGGCCTATTCACCTCCCCTCATCTGCATACCTTCCGTGAGAGAATACGAGTTGGTGGCCAACTTATCACTGAGGAGGACTTTGCCAGCCTAGTCGAGGAGTTGTGGCCTACCATGGAGGTCGTCAGCCAAACAGAGCATAGCCGTGTGACCCTGTTTGAATTTTTGACCGCAATGGCCTTCTACCACTTCAGAGAGCAGGAAACAGGGGCACAGGTGATAGAGGTAGGGATGGGAGGACGACTGGACTCCACCAATGTGGTGCAACCCATGGCATGCGGTATTACCTCCCTAGGACTGGACCATACCGAAGTGCTTGGAGACACCATTGAGGAAATAGCTGCGGAGAAGGCTGGTATCATCAAGCCCGGAGTCCCTGTGGTCTGCGCTCCACAGAGGCCGAATGCACTGACTGTGCTGCAGGGCGTTTGCCGTCAACAAGGTAGCCAATTGGTTTTGGCTGGAGACGACATACGCTGGCATGAAGAAGAGTCCTCACTAGATGGCCAAACCTTCACGCTAGACACCGCCAGCAACCACTATCACATGCAAATTCCTCTTCTCGGAAAACACCAGATGGAAAATGCCGCTGTGGCGATTGGTATAATCGAAGCCCTTATCGAAGCCGGTATGAAGATCGATGACGGCTCAATAGAGGAGGGCTTTCGACACGTGGAATGGCCGTGCAGGCTGGAAGTCTTGAGTAAAAGACCACTGTTGATAGCCGATGGCGCACACAACCCTCACTCAGCAGCCCGTCTGGTTGAGTCGGTCAAAGCGCTGTTCCCGGGACGTCGAGTCCTGCTTATAGTCGGAGTCTCAGGAAATAAAGACCTTGAAGGGTTGGTGGGCGAGTTGAAACTTCTGCCTCCAGCCAAAGTAATCACCACTCATTCACGCCATCCGAGAGCAACACCCCCCCGTGGCGTGGCCAGTGAGTTTAGACGTTACACAGATAAGGTACGCATTACAGACACCATATCCCAGGCACTCGATATGGCACGTGACATGGCCGCAGAGGGAGACCTGATCCTTATAACCGGTTCTCTGTTTGTGGCCGCAGAGGCCAGGGAGCACATGAAAGGCATTACACCGGAAATCTATCCGGTTTTCGATGCGCAAGCTAGGATAACTCCCCCCAATTCATGAATATATACTGTTAGAATATTCTAGGGCAGCGGGAACCATTCAGCAATTTGGAGCGCCATGCTTAGCAAGAAAGGGTTGCCATGAACAAAAATAGAATAAGAGTTGTAGTCACTGGCATGGGAGCAGTCACGCCACTAGGAACTTCTGTGGAGCTGTTCTGGGAAGGCCTCAAAGCGGGGCGTTCGGGAATAGGCCCCATAACCCTCTGCGACTCATCCCCGTTTCCGTGCCAGATAGCAGGGGAAATCCCAGACTTCGATCCCGCACGCTACATCAACCCAAGAGAGGCCCGCAGGATGGCGCGTTTCAGCCAGGTGTCCATAGCTGCAGCTTCCATGGCTGTCGAAGATTCAGGCCTCGACATGGATCGGGAAGACATGGAGAGAGTGGGAGTGCTGCTGGGCAACGGGGCCGGCGGTCTGCCAACCACCCAGGATGCCGTTGACGACATGACCGAGAAGGGTGGAATGAAGATAAACCCATTCTTCATTCCGATGATGCTGCCAAACATGGCGGCGGCGAACGTCGCAAGGGTCTTTGGGGCCAAAGGCTACAACTCCACGGTTGTCACGGCATGTGCGGCCTCCAATCAAGCCATCGGCGAAGCAGCCGAAGCCATCCGGCGCGGGGCCGTTGATATTGTCCTTACAGGTGGCTCGGAAGCGAGCATAAGTCCGATCGGACTGGCAGGCTTCTGCATCCTCAAGGCGCTGAGCACACACAACGAAGAACCGACCAAAGCCAGCCGTCCCTTCGATTCGCAGAGAGACGGTTTTGTGCCAGCAGAAGGGGCAGGCATCCTGATCCTTGAGAACATGAACCATGCTATGAACCGCGGTGCACCTATACTCGCAGAGCTAGTCGGCTATGGAGCCTCCTCCGACGCCTTTCACCTCGTGCAACCAGAAGAAACTGGAGAAGGGGCTGCCAGAGCCATGCGTTGGGCGCTAGCCGACGCAGGCATCGATCCTGAAAACGTCGACTACATCAACGCCCACGGCACATCCACCCCACTCAACGACGCAATGGAGACCAAAGCCATCAAGAGAGTGTTCGGAGACATAGCCTACAAGGTACCTATAAGCTCCACCAAGTCCATGACCGGACACGCCCTTGGAGGCGCCGGAGCACTGGAGGCCGTTGCGTGTATCAAGACCATCCAGGACCATATCATACATCCCACAATAAATCAGGAACACGCTGACCCGAGCTGCGACCTAGACTACGTGCCCAACGTGGCACGCCGCCAGAACGTGGATATTGTTCTATCCAACAGCTTCGGATTCGGAGGGCAGAACACCTGCATCGTACTGCGTCGTTTCATGGAATAGCCGCTCTAAGCTGGTGCGTCCGTAGAGCCGATCTCAGACAAGGCGGGTGCATTGTGGGCGCTCCACGGTTACCCTTGGGTCCAGTTTCCTGGAGAAACGCGGCTACAAAATAGCTGTAAGAGGAACTATCGACAACACAGACATACTTGACACGTAGGAGATGAGCATGTCTGTAGTCACACCGACAAAGAGTGGCGACACGACGGTGGACGCATTGCCAAGAGTGAGTATGGTAGCCTCCCCTAGGTGTTGCCGATAGCTGTATTTAAGATTTCACGTAGTGACACCGCCGATGCCCAGGCTACACCACACCGTTTTCAGCCAGAACAACCAGTTCCGCACGACTCAGTCCCAGTTCCTCACAGATGACCTCTTCGTTATGCTCACCTATCAGAGGCGCACGCCTGGAGATGTGCCACGGCGAACCGTTGTATATCCCGGCAGGGCCGGGGTATGTGAAGCTGCGGCCAAGTTCAGGGTGCTCGACAGGCGTCCAGAACCCTCTGTCATGAAGGTGCTCGTCGTCTACAAGGACGTCTGGACTTCGAATGGCGCCCCAGGTAAAGCCACGCTCCTGGCCACCATGATACACCTCATCCTGGGTGCGGCTCGCGACGAATTCGACAAATAGCTGATGGATGTGTGTACCGCTCTCCCGGATAACCTGAACATCCATATACTTGTCGTCCATCATGTCACCCGCCATGCCATATCCGTCCATCCACTCTGCCAGCGATCGCAATTGCTGGGGCGTAAGCCTAATCGGCGCTATGGATGCGTTCACGTATTTGCCGTCTACGCAACGCAACTGGCTCTTAAGCTGGTTGAAGCCGTTTGGTGAAGAGGAGTGGCGTCCGGTATTTCGGCGGACCTCATCCCCCGTATAGATGTATGTGATTACATGCATTTCCGTGGTGAGTGCGCAAGCTTCATGAACAGAGGCGTCAATGTACTGTCCCTTGCCTGTAACGTTCCGGTAGTTCAGTGCAGACATGATGCCTATGTAAGCATAGTGGCATCCCATGTGCCAGGCCTGCCCACCGCCCCCAGCTATAGGTGGCGGGTCGGCTACATCAGCTACGTCAGCCTCGTTGTAACCGCAACAACCCATCTGGCCTCCAGCGGCAAGTTGCACAAGGTCGCTGGTGATGAAATCCTTCCAGGGGCCTGTCTGCCCGAAGGGCGTCAGTGAGCACATGATCAGGCCAGGGTTGTCCTTCTTCAAGTCATCGTATCCAAGGCCAAGTGAGGTCATGTACCCTGGCTTGAATGTCTCCAATATCACGTCAGCCTTCTCCGCCATCCGTCTGAACAGACGGCGTCCGTCTTCCGACTCAATATTCAATGTGATACCACGCTTGGAGGTGTTGTAGTGCCAGAAGGACAGGCTACGTTCCCGGTGCGGCAAGTCTTCGTAGAATGGCCCCACTGTCCGAGTTGTCTCGCCGCCTGGAGGCTCAATCTTAATCAGGTCGGCATCAAGGTCGGCCATGAGTTTGCCTGCCCACTGGCCCTTTTCGTCGGAAAGCTCTAGGACTCGCAGGCCAGCCAGCGGGCCGTGTTCAGTGCTAACCGGGCTTCCTTGGCGGGCACCTGAGACACTTGCAGGAGCCAGTTGCTGGCCCTCGCCGGGCTTTAGAGGGCCAGCCTGAATGATCGCTTCAACGTAGGCGTAGCGATCCACAGATGGCGGCCAGAAAGTGCCGTCCTCGTAACCAGCTGTCAGTTCCTCATGGGAAAGGCCAAGGAGTCCCTCGAACACCTCCCTGTTATGTTGCCCTATCATGGGAGCAGGCATGTGATTTAATGCTGGCGACTCAGAGAGTTTGAATGGGGCGTTTTGAAATTTGTGACGACCCAGGATAGGATGTTCTAGCTCGGTGTACATGCCGCGATGCCCAAGTTGTGGGTCGTTCTCAACACGATCCTTATTACTCTGGACCGGCATAGCACGGACACCTGACGCCTGGCAGCGTTCCATCAATTCGTACCTCTCCATGGTAACGGTCCAGCCCTCGATTCCCATGTCCAGTTCTTCCTGATGTTGAAGGCGTCCGCTTAAGGCTGCAAACTTACCGTCGAGAGCCCAGGCAGGACATCCCATGAGACCAACGAGGTTACCCCACTCCTGGTCTGAAAAACAGGCAATGGTACACCAGTCGTAATACCCACCACCCTTGGTGCGGTATGTATTGTGAGGAGCAACAGTGGCACCACGGTAGTTATTTAGGAGAGGTGTGCCGGGCCAGTGTGCGCGGTTGCCAGGCGGAAACCCCTCTCGGCTCAGACTTCTGTTGTTGATGGTGAGATCAAGGAGAGATGACCCGTTGAGAGGTATGCCGAGCATCATCTGTGAGAGATCTACGTGCTGACCCATGCCCGTCATGTTTCGATGATTGAGGGCGGTTAGGGCGGCCATGGCAGTATACATACCTCCAGTATCGTCCAGATATGACCAACCCCAGCCAGCAGGCTCCTCACCGGGCAGGCCGGAGAGGTGGGTCAATCCTGACAGCGCCTGAGCCACGGGGCCCATTGTCTGATAGTGGTGGTTGCGTCCTGTATGACCAAACCCGGCCTGTGATACGTAGATTATCCCAGGATTTATCCTGCTCATCTCCTCGTATGGCAATCCCCAGTCGTGAAGGACACGGGAACTGTAGTTCTCCACGACGATATCAGATACTGCGATCAGGCGTTTGACGAGTTCCAGCCCTTTTGTAGAACGGAGGTTGAGTGTTATGCCCAGCTTGTTGGCATTGGTATCGTTGAACATATAGTTGGAGTTCAGGCTTGGCTCGACGCCTTTGAGAGTGCCTATGCCGGGGTTCCTTATCATGTCCGGGGTCTGAGGCCATTCTATCTTGATAACTTCAGCGCCAAGGGTACCAAGCCAGCGGCATCCCCAGGGACCAGCGCGCACCCATGTGAAATCCAGAACTCGGATTCCAGCCAGGGCTTTAGGCTTGGAAATCGTCTCTGCTTGTACCTGTGTCATGATTTACCTCCTACATATTTAGAAGCAATATAGCAGGATACAGTCATCGCCACCGAACATAGCACCATTATAGTCGCGAGGCTTGAACCAGTCAATTTACCAATGTGCTAAAGGCAAGAACTGCAAGCCTGCACGGGAGGCCATCGCAATTGAGAATTAGAAGATTAAAGGAGTTATACGGGGTTCCTGATGTAGTACAGAGTTTCAGCCCTCGAGCGCACTCTTAAGCGAAGACCTCAACCCGTCCTCCTCACCTGGAAGCACGGTGCGTGGATCAATCACGACCCTGTCTTCCTCTATACGGGCAACGACCGGCGGCTCTGCCTTCCGCAGGCGGCTCACAAGACCTTGAGCACCTCCCAACAAGCCGCCGGTCGTCAAGGCCAAGAGCCACGTTGAAAGAGTCTCGCCTGGAAGACTCCCTCCTCCTATAGTGGACAAGCCAGGTACTACCTGCCCCCTTCCGTCGACGTCCTTCTGCCACAGATGGGCTGTAGCCTCCAATTCTTCTATGGGCATGGAGACCATCCTCCACACAGGGATCCTGTCCAACGCCTCTGCCCTGAGGTAGTGCAATAGGGTGGTTGTAAGAGCGGCCAGATTCAGCTTGTCGATGCGCATCGCCCTAGCAAGGGGATGCCTTGCCAGCATTGATATTTTTTCCTTCTTCCCAATTATAATTCCGGCCTGTGGGCCTCCCAGAAGCTTGTCTCCTGAGAAGAATACAAGATCAGCCCCGGCAGTGATGCTCTCCTGGGCCATAGGCTCGTGTGCAAGTCCAAACTGTGTGGTTTCCACAAGGCAGCCGCTGCCTAGATCGTGAAGCACGGGTATCTGGTGACGCGCACCCACTTCCACCAACTCCGCCATCACAGCGTCATGAGTGAAACCTGTGATGAGAAAATTGCTGGAGTGCACCTTGAGAAGCGCTCCGGTATCGTGAGTGATTGCCCCTTCGTAATCAGCGAGATAGGTACGGTTGGTAGTCCCAACCTCAGTAAGAGTGGCACCACTCTCCCTCAGGACATCCGGGATGCGGAAGCCACCCCCGATTTCGACCGCTTCCCCCCTTGATACAATAACTTCCTTCTTACTGGCAATTGCCGCTAGCCCAAGCAGCACGGCGGAAGCATTGTTGTTCACAACCAGCGATGCCTCTGCCCCGGTCAATTGACACAGGATGCTCTCAATATGCGCCTGCCTAGAACCCCTTACGCCGTCATGCAGGTCAAGCTCCAGGTTGGAGTATCCTTCGGCCGCGTTGAGAAGGGCTTCCGTGGCTTCATGACTCAGGGGTGCACGCCCAAGGTTTGTGTGAAGTATCACGCCCGTCGCGTTGACAACGTGACGCGGCCAGGGACTCCAGAGAGAGGCTGCACGCTTCACCATATCCTCTACCAGATTATCGAGAGAGGGAGAAGTATCACCGTCTGCTATCCCATGCCTCACCTCCTCCAAACGACTGCGCACTAGGTGGACGACGGCCTCATGGGAGTATTCATCAACGAGCCTGCATATGCGCTTGTTCGATAAGAGCTTCTCTACACTGGGTATGTTTCTATAACCTGTGGGCATGGGCATTTTCCCTTTTGGGTTCGACCATTCTAGCACACCTAGCATTACCCAGGGGTTTCTTGTCTTGTAGAAATACGCCAATATGTTGTCATTGAGCTCAGGGTAAACTATGGAGAGAGTACCCCGCAGCCAGATTGCCACGTCCGCCTACGCCGACTCCCTGATTCACCATGCCAACGCTCGGTTGCAGGAATGGGTCATAGCAGGGCACGCCCTACTATCCGGTGTCCACTCTTACAGGTGCATGGCCTCGACTTACCTGGCCCTCTTTGGCCAGAGCCGCTATTTCCGTTGGAGTAAAGAAGGTACGTCGTTGGCCCACCAGCGCATCGTGTTCGCTGTCGTAAGTGCCGTCGTAGGCCTCTTGAATCCTGTCGTATATGTACTTGATCACCCTGCTGGTGGTGCTGTATCTGCCCTGCTGACCTGTCTCCACCTTTATCTGTTGATTGAGCACAGCGACGATGCCGTCCATTCCCGAGAGAGCACCGATGACGCTATGCTCGGCTGCCTCTTCGCCAACGACCACCGCATCGAAGGCCAGGTAGATCGGCCCACCTTCGGCCTGCTCCTGACGACGCATCCCAGTCTGATGTATACCAGCTTGTGTGGAGAACACGTCCCCTATCACTGGCTGCTTTGGCGGTATCTGGATGACCTCTGCCGTCAACAGGTCACGTATCTGACTCAATGTCTTCAGGTTAAAACCAGGGTCACCATACATACGGACGTAACCCGCCACAATCTGTTCCAAGGATGTGTTGCCTGTACGTTCGCCCAGCCCTGCGAAGGCCACGTTAACCCGCTTGCACCCGTAGCGGTAAGCAGCCATGCTGTTGGCAGTTGCCAGACCGAAATCGTTGTGACCATGGAACTCCAGCTCTGCGCCCGTCTCCTGTATCAGGGTGCTTATGAGTTTTGGCACACCCACAGGCAGGGCAGCGTTAGGGTCGGGCGAGCCCCAACCAATGGTGTCGCATATGCGAAACTTGGCCCATCCATTCGTCTCTTTCAGCACACGCTGCATGAATGGTATGACAAAGCCGTATATGTCGGCCTTTGTTGTGTCCTCCAGATGAACACGGGGCCGTATACCATATTCGCAAGCGGTCATAATGGAAGCTAAGTATCTCTCCGCCGCCTCCGCCTTGCTTGGGTGTCCCAACTTGTCGAAGATGTGGTGGTCGGAGCTGGAGGCAAGCATGCCAGTCTCCTTTATCCTTCCCTGTGATACATCCACCAGCATCCTGATGTCCTTGGGAAGCGCCCTAGTCCATGTTGTAACCTGCGGAAACTCGTATCCCCTGTCCAGAAGTTTGTCCAGCGCCCACAAATCCCGTTTCTGATATATGAAGACCTCCACCTGCTCAATACATCCGGTGCCGTTGTCCAGTTCATGTAGGAGGTCATAGTATTTGAGGCGCGTCTCTACAGGGAAAAGGGCGAAGTGGGGATCCTGCGCCCCGTCCCTCATCGTCGTGTCGGTGATGAGTTTCTGATGGGTTTTTTCAGTCTCAGCTGGGATAACTGCCGCTTCAGCATCCAGAATAAGGTGCGGAAACTGGCCCTGATAGTTGTAGTATATTTTTTCTGGATTGATATGATACTCAGCCATAACACCGCCACCTTTCAAATATACGTCCATCGGTTGCTGTAGATTGGGTAGCTATGAGTTTGCCTAGGCTAAGCTTCCTCTTGGTGACTTCGCAGTTGCCCATTCCGAAGCCAGCATTGAGTAGACGGAAAAGTCATGGAACTCGCCGTTAAGTAGCTGCGCCTGGCGTTGAATACCCTCGTAGACGAAGCCCAGACGCTCAGGGATGGCGATGCTTCGCACGTTATGGGGCATGATCCGTACCTGGACACGGTTCATTCCCAAGTTGTCAAACAGGAAAGCCAGGAGGACGCGGCAGGCGCGGGTCAGAATGCCGCGTCCTTGAATATCTTCAGCTAGGAAGTAGCCGACGTCACAACTCTTCCTGAGAGGGTCGAACCTAGCTCCTATGGAGCCGACAAGTGTGCCCTGATAGATAATTAGGGATGGGACACTTATCCCCTCATCTCGCTCTTTCAATTCACCCTCGACCCACCGACACTCGTCATCGACCGTGCGAATGCCATTCACCCAGGGCACCCAGCGGTTCATGTAAGCCCGGTTGGAATCGATAAGCGCAAACAACTCTTCCGCATCTCCCATTGTGGGCCAGCGCAACAGAATATCATCGTCTACTCTGATCTCCGCGATCACACCATCTCATTTCTTCCCTACACTCCCAGCAGTGAGGAAACGACTTACCACCGCCACCTAAATCGCTAATACTCGTGAACTTGAACGGCAGTCTTATTAGGTGCAGGATATATCCTAACTGCTAGTCTTCTTCCAACGTTGAAGTGTCGCCCTCTGGCAGACCCAACTCCCGCGCCTTGAGAAGGCGGCGCATAATCTTGCCGCTGCGTGTCTTGGGAAGGGAGTCCAGGAACTCTATCTCCCTGGGCGCTACACCAGCCGCCAGTTTCTGACGCACGAAACCCATAATCTCGTTACGGAGACGGTCCGTTTGCTCATACCCATCATGAAGGGATACGAATGCCTTCACGACCTCGAAAGCCACGGGGTCAGGCTTGCCGATAACCCCAGCCTCGGCTACGGCAGGGTGTTCGATGAGGGCGCTCTCGACCTCAAACGGCCCCACCAGATGACCCGCGGTGTTTATAACGTCGTCCGAGCGTCCCACAAACCAGAAGTAGCCATCCGCGTCCATCCGCGCGCGATCTCCTGTAACGTACCATCCGTTCTTGAACTTGGAGTCGTACATCTCCTGGTTGTGCCAGTATGTACGGAACATGGAGGGCCATCCGGGCCTAACGGCTAGGTCACCTTCCTCGCTGGGTTCTACTTCATTCCCAGCCTCATCCACAATGGCCACTTTTACGCCGGGGATTGGACGCCCCATAGAGCCGGGACGTATGTCCTGAACGGGATAGTTGGCAACAAGGATGGCACCCGTCTCCGTCTGCCACCAGTTATCGTGGAAGGCCATATTCATGGCCTTGACGCCCCATACTACTGCTTCAGGGTTGAGTGGCTCGCCCACGGAACACATGTGGCGTAGGCTGGACAGGTCGTACCGTTTCGGTACATCGTCTCCCGCCTTCATCAGCATACGTATTGCAGTGGGTGCGGTGTACCAGACCGTAACGCCGTACTTCTGGATGATCTGATACCAGGCGCTGGCGCGGAAGCCGCCTTCGTAGATAACCTGGCTAACCCCATTGGTCCAAGGAGCCGACATTCCATAGGATGTACCCGTGACCCATCCAGGGTCGGCAGTGCACCAGTAGATATCGTCGTCGTGGAGGTCAAGGGCCCAACGGCCCGTGGCCATGTGCTGCAATGCCGCCAGGTGTGCATGCACAGCCCCTTTTGGCTTCCCAGTGGTGCCTGAGGTGTAGTGCATTATGGAGAAATCTTCCTCAGTGGTCGGCACAATCTGGAAGTCCGACGATGCCGAGGCCATCTCATTCTCGTAGCTCACATCGCCTGGTGTGATAGGATCCTGAGAACGGTTGTCCTTGTTAACCACTATCACATGCTTCAAGTCCGGCAGATCATATAGGATGTGACTGATGCGCTTCCTCAAGTCAGGCGTTACTACGAGCACTTTTGCTCCGCTATCCAGAAGACGGTCCTTCACGGGATCAGGACCAAACGCCGAAAAAAGAGGCCCGGCAATAGCCCCGACCTTCAACGTACCGAAGAAGGCCGCGTATAGCTCCGGGATGCGTCCCATGAAGAAGAATACCCTGTCGCCCTTCTCTACACCCAGCCTCCTAAGGACGTTGGCAAACTTATCGGTAAGCTCCTTCATCTGGGCAAAGGTGTATCTCTCTTCCTCACCGCCAGTTCCCTCCCAGTACATAGCCACCTTATCCGCACGTTGCCCCTTGGCATGACGGTCTATGGCCTCATGTGCCATGTTCAAACCACCGCCTGGAAGGCCGTCTAGTTCTTTCCTCAACTGCTCCCATGAGAAGTTATTAACGAGAGTATCGTATTCGTCCAAATGGGGGCGTATCTTGATCTCTTCCAGCTTTGACTTGACGATCACCGGATAGTCCATGGTGACTCCTTCCTCGGAAGACTGAGCCTCTGCGAAGTACGATACATCTTAGCCTAAAGGTCAGAAGGGACACAATCCCTTCTCCGATTGCCAGCACCGAACCCAAGGCTGCAATGAAAATGCAAATTCAGTGCGCTCACTCGTGACGAATTTACACTCAGGTTGATGACCTTCTACAGGAAAAGTAATAGTGGCAGAAAGTTGTAAACACCCTAGAACGGGGATAGATAAAGAAAATAGGAGAATCCAATATCACTACGAAAGCAAGCTAAGATACTAGGAATATCCCCCACATACCTTAGTTTGCTACTGAATGTTAAGAGACCATGGCGGGGGAATCTGAAGGAACGCTACGAAGAATTTGTAAACACCCAAGAAGCCAACACGGCAATCACTAACGGCACTAGCAAATATTCGTATCTAAAAATCGGCCGTGAAGACACATTCAGAAGAAACTCTACTAAACATTGACGGAAGGCTGTTCCGCCATTACGTGTCACAGCACTGGTGGCCCGAGATGGTACCTTCGAAGTAATCGTAGGTGCCATACCCACCCAGGCGACATCGTGGAACGGCCTGGACAAAGCTCTGGCCTATCTGAAGAACCAAGCTCTAATGAGCCCGAAATCCCTGCGGGACATGGACAATGAGGAGTTGGCACATCTCATAAGACCATCGATCTACTTCAACTCCAAGGGGCAGAAGTTGAAAGCCTTCGTATATCCCCTGTGGGAACACTATGCCGACTACCTGGAAACTCTCTTGGACAGAGGTGCTCAAGAGCTGCGCCGAGATCTGCTATCCATCCATGGCATACGTGAGGAGACGGCAGACGACATTGTCCTGTACGCCGCCCGCAAACCCATCTTCGTCATAGATGCCTATACCAGGCACATCCTGTACAGGCTGGGGTTTGTGACCTCACGTGAGAACTACGGCTCTTATCAGGCCATCTTCATGGATAACCTCCCACACGACACGGCCCTCTTCAATGAATACCACCCACTGCTTGACCAGCACGCCGCAGAGATCTGCGACAAGAACCGGCCATCTGTGATGCCTGTGCCTGCTGGCCATATGGCCAGCAGGCACAGGCATCACAGATGGCCTTAAATCGCCTTGGCACTCCAAAGCCGATGGTTTATAGTGGAGTTGTAAGCATGTTGATTTCTGCAACAAGACATCCCCTCAGACCCAGGCGGCGAGGAGGAGGGTAGTAGATGGATTTCCTGGGTATAGGTGCCACGGAGCTTCTGGTCATCGGACTCGTGGCCTTCTTATTCCTCGGCCCCGCGCGGATGATTGAGGTGGCGCGTTCTTTTGGAAAGGTAGTCCAAGAGGTGAGACGCACCACCAGCGATCTCCCCAGCCTGATGGCCCTCGATGAGCCTATTAACCAACCTCCCAAGAACAAGTCCGTGGAAACATCGCAAGAGCCGGAAAACGATGCCGTGGAAGAGGGAACTGGTGAAAGATAGCGAAATCTCTCTCGGCAGCCATCTGATCGAGTTTAGACGCAGACTCATAGTATCGGTTGCCGCACTGGTGATGACCACGACGTTGGCCTTCGTCTTCCACACCCTCATCTTCGACCTGCTCATGGGGCCGGCACAAGGCTTCGAGTCCCTGCAGGATCAGAAGCTGATTTTCACCCAGGCAACAGAGATGATCGGCATTACCATGAAGGTATCTCTCATGGGAGGACTGGTTCTGGCCGCTCCAATCATCCTATATCAGGTGGTCATGTTCGTTGCGCCCGGCCTGACGTCCAAGGAGAAACGTTATCTATTTGCACTTCTTCCCGGGGCCATGATTTCCTTTGGGGCGGGTGCTACATTCGGGTATTACGTTCTGTTGCCTCCGGCCCTTCGTTTCCTGCTGACATTCGGCTCCGACATAGCAACGCCCATGATAAGGGTCGGAAACTACATCAACCTTGTGGTTACACTGTTGTTCTGGCTTGGCGTGTCATTTCAAACACCGCTTGTCATGTTCTTCCTGAGCAAGATTGGGTTGATCACACCAAGGGTGCTGGCCAGACAGCGCCGCTTTGCCGTTGTAGTTGCATTCATCCTCGGAGCGCTGATCACCCCTACCTTCGACCCGGTTAATCAAAGCCTTGTGGCTGTACCAATAATTCTGCTCTACGAGTTGGGCATATGGCTGGCCAAGCTGGCACGGATAGGCCAGAAAAAGGCGTTGGTTGAGGCAACACCATCCGAACCATCTGGAAACTAGATTCTTGTAAATCTTCTGAAACAGATAAAAGCCGAGGACCCGTCAGTTAACGGGTCCTCGGCTTTTATCTGACATATCGTGTTTTTGTCAATCTACTAGATGGAAACTCAGGCCTTTTCCTTGCGCTTCCTTCTACTTGGTTTAGGTTCGTCCACGGACGCAGGTTCATCAGCTTGTAACTCACCGGACTGACCCCTGCGGAACTCCCGAATGCCTTTGCCCATAGCTCCGCCTATTTCGCCAAGTCTCCCAACACCAAAGATGATGAGAATGATGACGAGGACTATTATCAGTTCTGTGGGTCCGATTCTAGGCATCAACATCTCCTCATAAGGCAATCCTTTGCAGCATAGTATATCGGCGACCCATACTAGTCAATACTGCCCAATTCATGAATAAGCCAAAGCCTACTATATAAATAAGCAATGCTTAATGTATCATTAAGCATTATATATTGTGGAGATCATCTAGTGCGAAATTCTAGAGCAGTTCTAATAGACCATAATCCAGGACGAAGCGCGCAAACATTTGGCATTGCTAAAGAACTTGGTACAGATGTTGAACTTATTCATGAGCCTTCTGTGGGGGTTATTGGAAACAAGGGAGATTCACAATGCTATTTGGGAGTGCAGCAGAAAGTCGAAGCCATACAGGAATGTCTTCGACTAAAAATGGGGCGCAGCGGTGACCAAATGAGCATGAGGTTGGTCCAACCAGAATATACCCTTGCAACCTCAGATGGTATGCGCAATGGCACTAGAGAAATGCGTTATTCACTGATCGGACGTGAAGTTACACATGATTCAGTTTGTGAACATTTAAGTGCTAGCGGGTTAGAGGGCACTATAGCTGTTGTCGCTTGCGACAAGCCTCCTGTTGGTACACTAGCAGCACTTCTTGAGCATAACCGACCAGCAATCATTATGTCGGATGGTACGATTCGTCCTGGGACGGATTCAGTTACGGGTCAGAGGCTAGACATAATCTCTGGCTTTCAGGTTGCCGGCAGCGATGATGACGAAATGAAGAAAAGAATAGCCTGCGAAGCATGCCCTGGATTTGGGAGTTGTGGTGGAATGTTTACTTACAACACCATGCAGACTTTTATTGGCGTGCTTGGAATGGAGCCACTGCATATGGTTTCTCCTCCTTCAGATGACATTCGCAGAATTGAACAGTTTCCAGACGAACTAGTGAATTATCTACGTGCCCTCATCGAATCACAGGTTACTCCGCGAGATATTGTAACCCGCGACTCAATAAGGAATGCCATGATAGTTTCCATGGCAATAGGGGGTTCGACAAACGTTTTGCTACATGCACCTGAGATAGCCAGATCTGCTGGTTATGCTGATTTCTCTAATGAAATTATGTCACCAGAGGAATTTAATTACCTGTCGCAACATGTGGTTCCTGTTCTAGTAGACGTAAGGCCTTTTGGAAACTACTCGATGGTTGATATAGATGAGAACGGCGGTGTGCAGGTTATAGTTAAGGATTTGTTAGACGCAGGTCTGTTAAATGGGGAAACCACTACCTGTACAGGAGAAACCCTTGCTCAGCAGGTTGATAGACTAAATCCTCGATCACCTGATGGCATTGTGATCTACACAGTAAAAGATCCGTACAAACTCACAGGTGGATTAAGAGTTTTGGGTGGTAACCTTTCACCTGAGTCCAGTGCTGTATTGAAACTTGCCGGGGTGGAAGGCGGACTGGAAGACAATATTTTCGTTGGGAATGCACGAGTTTTCGATGGTGAACGTGCCTTGTTAAATTCTCTGGAAAATGAGCCTAACATATTTAATGACCATGATATGATAATAGTTCGTTACGAGGGTCCAAGTGGAGCTCCTGGCATGCCTGAAATGCTAGACGCCACTTCTAGAATCACAACCCTTTGTAGAGAAAGGGAAATAGTTGTAGGGCTCATGACAGACGCTAGATTTTCAGGTGGTTCGGTTGGGCTTGTCATTGGGCATGTGGGTCCAGAGGCAGCTTTGGGCGGCAAGATTGCCCTCATAGAAGACGGTGATGAAATTGTAGTTGATCTTAATATTAATGAACTTAACTGTACCGAGTTGTCTGATGCTGTACTCTTGAATAAAAGAAAAGTAGCGTGGGAGAAAATAGTGGAGTCAAATGGAGGGACGCATCCTTCTGTTGGGGTAGCAGATACTCGACTCCTTAATCGCATGAGACGTTCAGCCGTCTCGGCAAAACTTGGTGCTGGAATGCACCCTGATAGGAAGCTCTGGGTCAGTGAGCCACGCAATCCAGTGAGGACGTCTTTTGTTCCT
>Ga0114996_10000596_pt1 | contig 50517 bp, 37 predicted proteins | sample ArcticOcean_MG_C_4_FD_87039 | JGI IMG/M metagenome (GOLD analysis project Ga0114996, IMG submission 87039) | Marine microbial communities from western Arctic Ocean - ArcticOcean_MG_CB4_134 | ecosystem: Environmental > Aquatic > Marine > Oceanic | place: Arctic Ocean: Canada Basin | collected... | reverse complement strand
TGCCGTCAGCCCCAACTTCCAACACTGAGTCGATATTTTCAAGATTTATACCACCATTCGCAAGAAGTGGAATCTGAAGGTTTAAATCGTTAGCTTTACGTAAGGTTTCAAGCCCAGCCAAGCCAGCATGTATCGTCAAATTGCTATCAAATATAGCGCCGACCACTACATAGTCCGCATTGTCCGATATGGCCTGTCCGACCTCTTCAACAGTAACGTTAGATTTTCCAATAAATTGACTGGAATAAAGTATACGTCGAGCTTCATAAATAGGAAGGTCTCCTTGTCCTAAATGAAGACCGTGTGAACCGGATGCGGTAGCAAGTCCAGCACTGTCGTTAACAATCAAAGCAGCCCCGAATTCTTCACAAATGTCCCTCAATTCGTGCCCAATTCTGAATTGATTGCCTATGTTGCTTACCTTATCCCGGTACTGAATAACAGACGCTCCTCCGTTCAAGGCTAACCTAGCAATATCCGACACACTTCTTCCGTCTGTTTTTTCCGAATCAACAATGACATACAAACCTCGAACCGAATTCGCTCCCGATCTCCTAATCGGGCCAGCAAGTGCATTTTCGGTTTCCTGCAAAATACTCCTAAGTTCTGCCGCCACCCTCATATCATGCTGCTTTCGGCCAAAGTGACGCAAGGAGCCGATAAATCGGTTTAATCCTGAAGCCAATGAGGCCATTTCAGGAATCCCTGGTGAGACACTAATAAACGGGTTCCCTTCTACTTGTACAGCCAGAGTACGTAACCGAGCCGCCAGCTCAGGATCCTCCAGATGCTCATCTACGGATTGAGCCAATCTATATATAGTGGATGAAGTAAAAGCTATTTCTTGAGGTGGAAATGTCATGTTAATACACTAATGTTACTTAAGTTCTCGTAGTTGCGCTACAGCAGCCATGATATTATTTTCATTCACCGGCAGTCGTATGCCCACCTTCTTCGATAAACTCGTCAAAATCATGCCCCCAATCATCTCCCATGTCACGGCGCATACCTTTCACAAAGTTTTTCATGCTCTCTGGATCATTTTCGTCGAAATCCGACATAGTTTCCTGTGAAGGAATACTGATTCCAGAATCCCACGACTGACGGACAGAGAACCTTGAAAGCAACCTAGTCATCCTTCCACTGTCACAACTTGCGCATCTGGGTAAGTTCACATCAGAGAAGGACCTGAAAAAATGTGACGTCCTTTTCCCGCAATCTTCGCATTTGTAATCGTGGATAGGCATGGCGTCTAACAGGATTTTACCATAAAGTTAACATTAGCCTCTAAATAAAAGTTTCTGACAGGTGCGAACGACAGGCGATGTATTGGAGAAGGCCCGAATTTGTTGAGATTGCTGACATGTTCTCGTGACGGGTAACCTTTGTGCTTGGAAAATCCATACATTGGGTAAATGTCATGCCAAACCCCCATTTCGTAATCTCTGGCAACTTTCGCGACTATGGAAGCGGCCGCTATGGACTTACATAAAGTGTCACCCTTAAAAAGAGAGGTACTTGGCACTCCGAGTTCAGGCAGTGTAACCGCATCAACAAGGACATGGTCAGGTTTGACGCCGAGACCAAGTATGGCATCGAGCATGGTAGCTTTCGTAGCACCGACAATTCCCATCTTATCTACCGCTTCAGAATCCAATGAAGCAATACTAAAAGAGGTAGCATGATCTTTAATTAAGGTTGCCAGCTTTTCCCTCTTACCAGCAGACAGAGCTTTACTATCATTGATGTCTCGGTACCACTTATGATCAGCTCCGGCATCAAGAATGACAGCAGCCGAAACTACCGGCCCTGCTATTGGGCCGCGGCCCACTTCATCTACCCCAGCTACAAACAAGTAACCCTGATCATTAAGAAAGTTTTCGTAATTCCAAGTGGGTTTCATGAAAATATCAACTTAATTTATTGGCCGAAACACCTAGTCAGATTTACCCATTAATTGAATAAGCCTAATCCACTGACTTTGTGCTGATTTCATCCAATGCCATTTCGTTAGAATCTGAGTCAATTTGACCTACATCACCAAAATACTGCCCCTCTATGATCCCACCACCGATTAGCTCATCTTCTTTGTAGAAAGCAACGGCCTGCCCAGGGGTTACAGCCCTCTGAGGCCTCTCGAATTTGAGCACTGCCGATCCTCCTTGAACAAATAGGGAGGCTGGCTCCTCTAAGGCCTTATATCTAATTTTCGCCGTAACTTTTGTAGGAACGGACGGAGTGTTAACTACGAAATTTACTCTCGAAGCCCACAGAGTATCGCTAAGTAGTTGTTCCTTTCCACCAACAATAACTTGACTGTTATTAGCATTCACGCCGATGACAAATAAAGGTTTTCCTGTGGCTAAGCCAAGCCCTTTTCTCTGTCCAACAGTAAAGTTCTGGATTCCTTGATGAGCACCAATGACTTTACCTTCGATATCAACAATGTCTCCACTTATGGTTTTGACTCTGTCGTTGATGAACGAGCGATAATCTCCATCTGGAATAAAACAGATTTCTTGGCTGTCTGCTTTATCCGCCACTGGCAAACCTGCTTTCAATGCAAAATCTCTAATTTCATGCTTAGGGTACCATCCAACAGGCAAGAGCGTTCGTTCGAGTAATTGTTGATCCAAATTAAACAGCACATATGACTGATCCTTTGATGGGTCAATTCCTTTAAGAAGGTGATATACACCATCAGTTTTTCTAATCCTAGCGTAGTGCCCCGTAGCAATATAGTCAGCTTTTAAAGCCATCGCCCTCTGAAAAAGAAAAGAGAATTTTATCTTATCGTTGCATGCAAGGCAGGGATGAGGAGTGCGCCCTAACGTGTACTCTTCACAAAAATAGTCGATCACAAATTCTTTGAATTCACGTTCGAAGTTCATCAGGTAATGAGGGATACCTACTATCTGGCAAACTCGTCTGGCATCATCGACATCTTGCGGTGTGCAACATCCCTTGTTGTAGGTCGTAACTGCACTGGCTTCATCATAAGGGAACAATCTCATAGTGACGCCTACAACATCGTATCCCTGCTCCTTCAAAAGCAGAGCTGCGACTGAAGAATCAACTCCGCCACTCATCGCAACAACCACTCTAGCTTTAATATCCAAGGGCACCATAGTAAGTTCGAAACAGTATAACAGTGTACATTTGATAAAATAAGAGAGCAACGAAATTGCGAAATCAATCTACAAAAGGATCATATTAATTTTTAGATATCCTGTAAGAGATGTTATTATTCACCTAAGGGTTGAAAATGGTGGATCGCCATGCATCCCAATTGGAGGTCGAGCTGAATCCGTTTGAAATCGCAAAACGAGTGGTAGAAATTGCCGAGGAGAAGCAGGCTTCAGACATACTCATCCTAGATCTTCGTGAAATCAGTAACATTGCTGACTTTTTCGTGATTATGACTGCAGAAAGCCAACGACAAATGGAAGCGCTTGCTGAGGACATCGTACGCTCTATCAAAAAGTCCAAGAAAGATTTGTACCATAAGGAAGGCAATACCGATTCCGGATGGTTACTATTAGACTACGGAGACGTGATAGTACATGTGTTTGCGCCCAAAGAAAGGCACTACTATAGATTAGAGGAATTTTGGTCGGACAGCAAAGAAGTCGTCAGGATTCAATAATCCACCCATCCAAATCCCTGTCATAATCCAACAAGTCGCCGTCACTAAAGAACCTAGATATCTCCTCGCGGGCCGATTCAGGAGAATCTGAGCCATGAATTATATTGCGCCCCATGTCTTGGGCAAAGTCACCTCGGATCGATCCCAAGTCAGCCTGCGAAGGGTCCGTGGCGCCCATTGTTCGCCGAACTAAGCCTACAGCGCCCTTGCCCTCAAGCACTAGAGCAACTACTGGAGAGGAGGTAATAAAGCTCACCAAACCTTTGAAAAATGGTTTGTCAGTATGAGCCGCATAGTGTTCCTCGGCCAACTCTTCGGAGATCCTAATAATTTTCAACGCGACTATTTTTAGACCACGGTATTCTAATCGCGTTATAACTTGACCTATTAAACCCCTTTGCACTGCATCAGGCTTTATTAATACTAGCGTCCGTTCCATATCTGCCTTCCTTGAAATTACTAAGTTCGTACCCACTGAGAACGTTTGATACGTCCAAGTGTACGGCCTAATTTACCAATAACCCTAACAAACAAATCCTCAACTAAACAACCTGTGCAAATTAAAGGAATCGCTTATTTGCTTGGGTAACTTGCCTAAATTGCACCTTGCTTAGGCAAGGTAATGGTAGGTTGCCTCAAATAGTGTGCTTGCATTGATTCTGGACTCTCGAAAATGCCTTCCTTAAATCTACCCATTGAAATCTGCGCAAGTGATATAGCCCGTTTTGGTGGCGAGTTTGGTAACGCCAATCTTAAGTAGCCAGGCTTGTGTGTCGTAAATAAATCCATGTGAGCTTCCAACCCCTCACCGCAAATTATTGAATCCTCCTCAAGCGAATCGAAGAGTTCGATTGGCTCGACAATGCGTTCTGATTCTTTCTGGTAAATACGACCGTCATCATAACTAAACGAGGCGCAACTAACTTCCCCTCTGCCAGCATCTATAACGGCGCAAACGATCGGCCCCAGTCTCAAATAAGGCCAAGCTTCGACCTCTAGCGTAGTCGCCGTAACCAAAGGCAAATCCAGTGACCAAGCGAGACCCTTCGCTATGCTAATCCCAACTCGTAAGGAACTAAAATTGCCTGGTCCTTTAGCAATTGCCACAGCTTTGAGACAGTTCTTGCTGATTCCCTGAATATCGAGTAACTGTTCTATAGCCGGCGCCGTTTCTATGCTATGGTTTCGCTCAGAGCGCCAATGAACCGATCTTAGAATTTGCAATTCATCATTGATCAGAGCCAGTCCTGCATTTCTAGTTGACGTATCTATTGCGAGCAACATGGTAATCTTTTGTCTCCAGCATTAATCTATCTATCACTCTTTCACAATTTCAAGCACCCACATCACCTTAGCGAAAGCGGGCCATCTTTTTAGATAATTGTTATGTTTTTCCTAACCAACCAATTGCACTAAATTCTTGTATCTATCTCCAATTCCTTCAAGCACAATTCGCCTTTTTGATTCGCCGCAATCCTCTAACATAATTGACAGATGGTTGAATGAAAAAAGAAATGGCGCCCTCTCAGCCCACTCTACTACTGTAATTCCATCTCCTTGAAAATACTCATCCAGCCCCAACGCCTCAATCTCAACGTCGCTACTAAGCCGATAAAGATCGATATGATAAAGGGTGTGCCTACCGTAATGCTCGTTTACCAAGATAAAGGTTGGGCTTCTAACCGGCCCATCAATCCCTAAACCCTCGGCCATCCCTTGGACTAAACAAGTTTTGCCTGCACCTAGAGTTCCCTGCAACAGTATGATGTCACCAGGCTCACAAATACGAGCTATGGTTTTTCCCAATTGCTGTGTTTCCTGAGGAGATGTTGTCTCTAATATCATTGTCTAAAATGCTCCCAGCCAAACCGACCGTCATGAATCGTTTCACCTTGGTCATGTTTGACCGTTACTATTCCCGGCAAACCAGCCACAACCTCTCCTACTATATTTACATGTGGCAACACTGTTTTAATTTGTTCGATTGTTTTATACGGGGCGGCAAAAAGAAGCTCGTAATCTTCCCCTCCATTCAAAGCAAGGTCTATAGCAGAAGTTCCATATATCGCATTTAACGCCGGGTCTATTTTGACATTCTTCGCAATGATATTAGCGGCAAGATTACTAGCCAACATCATCTTCTTCAGGTCGCCGACCAAGCCATCACTAACATCAAGAGCTGCCCTTACCCCTCCTTGAACAAGCATCCGTCCTTCGGGCAACCTCGGCTTCGGATGCCTATGTGCTTCGACGAGTCGCTGGGCATATTCATCCCGCCCAGTGTCTCCCCGGCTTAGCACTTCCAATCCACCTCTAGACAAACCCAACGGACCTGTAACTGCTACCAGATCTCCCACGTTAGCAGAACTTCTTAGGAGCATCTCTCCAGATTGCAGCCCACTCATAGTGATACTAATGAAGAACGTAGGAGAAGTTACTAAGTCGCCACCTGCGATCGTAACTTCATACGCCCTGCAGGCATCCACCAGACCTTTATAAACATCTTCAACGTCCTCCACCAGGGTGGAGCCAGGCAATCCTAAGGTCACTAATGCCAGCGAGGGGACCCCCCCCATAGCCGCTATATCGCTCAAATTCGCCACCATAGACCGCCATCCCACATCTCGCCAGGACATATTAGCGTTACTAAAGTGAATGTTGTCTACCATGGTGTCTGTAGTCAGGGTTTCGGACACGTTACTCCCATGTACCGACCATGCTGCTGCGTCATCACCGATACCGACAACTAGCGTAGCTTCCGCAGTTAGGGCTGAAGCTACTTCCCTATCAGCTAGAATAGATTCAATCCTCCTAAGTAGACCTGTCTCTCCTAACTCATATAAACGCATGTCCCGATTATAACAGTGGTTTCGCGCAAAAAGATCTTCGCCTCAGGCCTTCTAAACGTATTGAAACAGATCGCATAGCGTGGCAAAATGCGCACAAATAAAATTGGAGGCAAGACATGCCCATAATTAAGATGGAATTGTGGCCGGGGCGCACAACGGAACAGAAGGCCAAGCTTGCTGAGGCGTTTACAAAATCCGTAGAGGAGATAATAGGCACAGCACCAGAAAATACTATTGTTCTGTTTCAGGACATATCGAAGGATGACTGGGCCAAGGGTGGGAAACTAGCTTCAGAGTCATGAGCCTTTGCAAAAACCTGAAGTTAGGCACGTAGCTTGAAATACGAGTGTTGACAGCGATATCTCATGATGTTACATTTCGCGCACTCACGGGGTTAAAGCCTAGTGGGGCCCGCTAGCTCAACTGGCAGAGCAACTGACTCTTAATCAGTAGGTTCTCGGTTCGAGTCCGAGGCGGGTCACAGTCTGACCAATTTTGGTTTAGTGAGACAACTGGAACGAGGGGAAGTGTCGGAATTGGTAGACGAGCATGATTTAGGATCATGTGCCGCAAGGCGTAGGAGTTCGAGTCTCCTCTTCCCCACGTAGTACAAACGAATTATACTAAACATCAACTATCACAGGTATAAGAAGGAGGAGTAATGGCACCGCTCCTTGAAGTCAAGAACTTACACACACAATTTTTCACAATGGAAGGCGTTGTTAAAGCTGTAGATGGAGTCTCGTACAACGTCCAGGCGGGTGAGACCTTGGGCTTGGTTGGTGAAAGCGGATGCGGCAAAAGTGTCAGTGCGCTCTCACTAATGGGACTTATACCGTGGCCTCCTGGAAAGGTAACGGAAGGAGAAGTCATATTCGAAGGTGAGGACCTGCTCCAGGTTCCAAAAGAGCAGATGCGGGCGATAAGAGGCAAAGAGATCGCGATGGTCTTTCAGGAGCCTATGACTTCTTTGAACCCAGTGCTCACAATAGGGCGGCAACTGACCGAAACCATGGAACTCCATCTAAACATCTCCAAGGACGGCGCGGAGAAACGTGCAGCGGAACTTTTACACATGGTAGGCATACCAGATTCAGTCAGACGTCTGTCTCAGTATCCACACCAATTCAGTGGAGGAATGCGACAACGAGTCATGATAGCTATGGCACTTAGTTGTAATCCGAAACTTCTGATAGCTGACGAGCCTACAACCGCTCTAGACGTAACAATTCAAGCACAAATCCTCGAACTTATGAAAAGTCTCTGTAGGGAATTTGGTGCAGCGTTGATCGTTATCACACATAACCTTGGCGTTGTAGCGCGTTACGCTGATCGAGTAAACGTTATGTACGCAGGAAAAATTATAGAGAAGGGCACCGCTGAAGAGATATATCACCAACCGAAGCACCCTTACACCCTTGGGTTGCTTGCATCCGTCCCAAGGCTTGACGAGGCAAAGCGCGTTAAACTGGTACCAATCGAAGGACAGCCTCCTGACTTGATTAACCTGCCCCCGGGTTGCAGTTTTAGAGCACGATGCCGCTATGCAGTTGCTCAATGTGAAACTGACATACCAGGCTTGGACACATTTAATGACAAGGGACATGAAGCGGCTTGTTGGGAAACTCTCAATATTGAGAAGAGCAAATCCACAGCTAGGATCTAGGAGGGCATCTTGGTATCACAGAAAGAAAAGAAGTCGTCTGAATCTAAAGAACAATCAGATACATTGGTGGAAGTAACTGACCTCAAAATGTACTTTCCTGTACGTTCGGGAGTCATATTCCAAAAGAAGGTTGCTGACATCAAGGCAGTTGATGGAGTTTCATTCTCTATCAAAAGAGGTGAAACTCTCGGGCTGGTGGGTGAAAGCGGCTGTGGCAAGACAACTACCGGGCGCTGCATATTACAGCTTTACAGGCCAAGTGAAGGGCAAGTCTTATTTGAAGGCGAGGACCTAACTCAATTAAAGGGATCTAATTTGCGACGATTCCGGCGTAGAATGCAAATGATATTCCAAGATCCATACAGTTCGTTGGACCCAAGGCAAAATGCTGGCAGCATCGTCGGAGAGCCACTGATAGTACACAAGATGACTAACAGTAAAGGTGAGTATAGGGATCAAGTAGCGGAGCTACTCTCAACCGTGGGACTTAATCCTAGCATGTCTAATCGCTTCCCTCACGAATTTAGCGGAGGGCAGCGGCAAAGAATAGGCGTAGCAAGAGCTTTGGCCGTACGTCCAGACTTGATTGTTTGCGACGAACCGGTGTCGGCCTTGGACGTATCAATTCAGGCTCAGGTTATAAACCTTCTGGAGGATCTACAAGAGCAATTTAATCTGACCTATCTATTTATCGCACACGACCTCTCAGTGGTTCGCCATATAAGTGATCGTATAGCAGTAATGTATCTTGGGAAAATAATGGAGCTTGCGGAGAGGAATGAACTTTATGAGAATCCGCTGCATCCATACACCAAAGCGCTTCTTTCAGCCGTGCCAATTCCAGACCCAGTGATTGAGTCTTCTAGAGAACGCATCATTTTAACGGGTGACGTACCGAGCCCATTGTCACCTCCTCCGGGTTGCGTGTTTCATACTAGGTGCCCGATTGTGGCGGATGAATGCTCGGCAGTAATACCTGAGTTACGTAATGTTGGCAACGAACATTACGTGTCATGCATACGCGTATAGATAGCTAACTCCCAGATAATAGAATCAAGTTTGCTAAACAAAAAGCCCTCGGTTGACCGAGGGCTTTTTGTTTAGCAGTTGTGGGCACATTCAGCACATGCTAGCATTATTCTAAATGAGTACTAGTCATATACGTAATTTTTGCATCATAGCACACGTTGATCACGGAAAATCGACTCTTGCGGATCGATTACTCGAATCAACCAGCACTATTCCCAGACGTGAAATGATGGATCAAGTTCTTGATCAAATGGATTTGGAACGAGAGCGGGGTATCACTATCAAAGCCCAGGCAGTTCGAATTGCGTATTCGGCTGACAACGGGAACAACTATCAACTGAATTTAATAGACACTCCAGGACACGTCGATTTCAGCTATGAGGTTTCCCGCAGCCTTAGGGCATGTGAGGGAGCACTGCTCGTAGTAGACGCTAGCCAAGGGGTGCAAGCGCAAACCATAGCAAACGTCTATATTGCTCTGGAGCATGATTTGACTCTGATACCCATAATAAACAAGATCGACCTACCGGCGGCAGAGCCAGATATCGTAGCTGAAGAAATGGAATATACTTTTGGATTTAAAAGAGAGGAAATTCTCTTTATATCAGCTAAGAGCGGGTCAGGTATAAAATCGGTGCTTAACGCAATAGTCGATAAGATTCCTAACCCTAATGACTCACCAACGGAGGAACCTCTAAGGGCATTGGTGTTTGATTCATCGTACGATCAGTATAAGGGGGTAATAGCCTACATACGCGTGGTCAATGGAAACTTACAACACGGCGAAAAGATTAAGCTCTTAGGATCCGGGCATACTTCGGAGGCGATGGAGGTTGGCACTTTTCGCCCTGCAATGACTAAGTTAGGCAGTCTAAAAACAGGGGAAGTGGGATACGTGGCAACAGGGCTAAAAAATCTCACAGAAATTCCAGTAGGTGACACCATAACTGTTATATCCAATCCTGCCTCAGAATCATTAACCGGATATCAACCACTTAAACCCATGGTTTTTGCAGGATTATTTCCAACCGATGGTGAAAGCTATCGGCAATTGGGTGAGGCACTAGAAAAACTCCAACTCAACGATGCCGCCTTAAGTTTCCAACCCGAAAGCAGCGTCGCACTGGGCTTCGGATTCCGATGTGGGTTTCTTGGAATGCTACACATGGATATTGTTCAAGAGCGTCTTGAACGAGAGTACGGCATGGCCTTACTAACAACCGCGCCGAGCGTAGCGTACAAGGTGATACAAACAGATGGTTCCAAGTTAAACATTGAAAATCCATCCCAAATGCCACAGGCACAAAATATTTCTGAAATACTAGAACCATGGTTGGATCTCAGCATCATAACCCCTAGCCAATTCATCGGGCCCATGATGGACTTGGTTACGACTCGCCGTGGCGAGTTCCTTAGGATGGAATATCTGCAGGGGAATAACAAAGAGGGTAGTCCGAGTTCCAGAGTTCAGCTTGAATTTAGCGCACCGTTAAGTGAAATATTGATGGATTTTTTTGACCAATTGAAATCCAGATCACAAGGGTATGCTTCGATGGATTATGTAACCTCGGATTATAGACAAGCTCAATTAGTAAAGTTGGACATATTGGTAAACTCGCAGCCGGTTGATGCGCTTTCACTGATCATACACAGAGAAAGGGCCTACCAACATGGGCGATCTCTAGTTATAAAACTGAAAACCTTAATTCCTCGTCAAATGTTTGAAGTGCCAATCCAAGCAAGTGTAGGCAGCAAAGTTGTGGCGAGGGAAACCATACGAGCTCTCAGGAAAAATGTAATAGCAAAATGCTATGGAGGGGACATTACACGGAAGCGTAAGCTCCTAGAAAAACAAGCTGAGGGCAAGAAACGAATGAAGAAGATTGGACAGGTAGAAATACCTCAAGAGGCTTTTTTAGCAATACTCGACCTAGACAAGTAATCTACTTGCTCTGGCTAGAAAGCTCTATTGATGCCCTCAACAACCCATGGGGAGTGCCACAATCATGCCTGACACCCTCAATCAAGTAAGCGTATGTAGCCACGTTCTCTATACAGGCATTGATCGCATCCGTCAATTGGATCTCTTTCACAGCACCTGGTTCCGTAACCTTAATGGCATCAAATATGTTTGGCATGAGCACATACCTACCTATCACGCCTAAATTCGAAGGTGCGGCACCAATGACTGGCTTCTCTACCATGCCTTTTATCGCTTTGAATCTGGATTCATTATGTTGTTTTGTCGCAATTTCAACAACACCATAATTTGGAGCATCCTCTGAACTTATCTGCTCTACAGCTACATAGTTTCCCTGATGCTGGCGCCAAGCATTTATCATTCGAATGAGTTCAGGCTGAGGATTGATTAGAAGGTCATCTGGTAGAATAACTGCGAATGGTTCGTCTACAAGTAATTGTTCGCACGAAAGTACAGCGTGTCCTAGCCCTAACTGCGCTTCCTGAGTTACATATACGAAGTTTAACTTTTCTCGGAAGGATTTAAACTCTTCGGCAATTATGCCAAGCCCTTTATCTCGCATATTTTTTTCAGTTTGAGGATCTGAGTCAAAATATTGTTTAATGGATTCCTGCCCTTCCGAAATAACAATTATTATATTTTCAATCTTTGCAGCTAATGCCTCTAGTACAGCGAAGTGAATAAGAGGCCTGTCATAAGCCAATGCTAGAACTTTAGGTACCACCTTAGTGAAAGGCAAGAATCTGGTACCAAAGCCAGCACTAGGCAAAACGGCAAACCTTATTTCTTTCTTATCCATATTATCCTTATTCTACACGACCTATCTTCGTTGACAGGCGATTTACGCAAAGATTAATATTAAGATGGTCGTGCTAGACGGGGAACTAGCGGTGCCTTGTACCCGCAATCCGCTATAGCGGGGTTGAATTCCTCCCCAAGGTCCAGCCTTAGGCCTCTTTTCCTGTGAAAAACGTTGAGAGCCAGGCCCTGCGCGGCGAAATCCTGTGAACTCCGTCAGATCCGGAAGGAAGCAGCGGTAAGCAGCAAGTTTCGAGCGCCGCAGGTTATCCTGGTTCGAGTTCGAACTTGAATATGTCTCGTGGTCATGATCGACGGGTGGTGCACGGCCATCCAAATTCAAGACCCCAAAGGGGTAGATGCAAATTGGTCACACAACATTCTAATACGAAATCTCCCAAGGCCATATTGAATGAGATGGGTATCAATCCTAGAAAGTCGCTTGGCCAACACTTTCTAGTGGCCAATGGGGTGATCAACATCATCACAAGAGCAGCGCAAATTCAATCAACCGATACGATCCTAGAAGTCGGCCCCGGACTAGGGATACTAACAAGAGAACTTGTTAAGCAAACTCCCAACGTTATTGCAATTGAATTAGACGAACAATTGGCCAATGCGCTTTCGGATAGAATCCAGTCGAAAGGACTAAAGGTAATTGCTGAGGATGCTCGCAAGGTTGATATCAAGGCAGTAACTAGAGGCTTACCTTATAAGCTTATTTCAAACCTGCCCTACTACGCAGCTGGACCTATATTGCGGCACTTCCTAGAATCTGACCATCCACCAGAAACTGCCGTGATAATGCTTCAAAGGGAAGTTGCTAAACAAATGGTGGCTAAGCCTGGGCACATGTCCTTAGTATCTATTGGGACTCAAATATACGGTGCCATACGAATTGTAAGCTTCATCCCATCTTCGGCCTTTTATCCAAAGCCTAACGTAACTTCGGCAATAGTGAAAATAGAGACCTATAAGAATCCTCTAGTTGAATATGCCAATAGAGAATCGTTCTTCTCTGTTGTAAAAGCAGGATTTAGTGCACCTCGGAAACAACTACGAAATGCACTAGCTCAAGGACTAAAAGTATCTACCGCTATAGCAGGCGATCATCTCACGTCGGCTGGAATAGAGCCAGAGGCTCGGCCATCTACACTGTCTTTAGAAAATTGGATAGCCTTGCATCTAATAATTCATGGAAGGGCAACATAGTCCCAGCCTCCCTTACCCAATGATTAAAACAAAAGCCTACGCGAAAATTAATCTGAGCCTTGAAGTTACCGGTCGTCGCATTGACGGATATCATGAAATATGTACTCTGATTCATTCGATCGACCTATCGGATTCAATCACATTTTCACTAGGTGAAAACATATTAGTGACCTCAAACGAACCAACTTTGAATGAGGAAAACAATCTGGTTTTCCGCTCGGCAAACCTATTGAAGAATTTCAGTCAATACCCTGGCGGCACCTCGATCAAGCTAAACAAGAACATACCAATCGCGGCTGGACTAGGCGGCGGCAGTAGTGACGCCGCCGTAACGCTGATTGAGCTAAACGAGCTTTGGAACCTTCGAATATCTGCCCAAAATCTCAGTAGTCTAGCTACCCAGTTGGGGACTGATGTTCCCTTCTTTTTAACTGGGGGTTGTGCTTTAGCAGTTGGACGAGGTGACACTCTAAACCCAACGGTCGCAATCGAGGGCATCTGGGCAATCATACTAAGTCCGCCTCACAAGTTTTCTGCGAAAACCTCCGAAATATACTCCTTGTTGAATAAGCGAGATTTCACCGATGGATCCCATACTAGGGAATTAGCTACTGAAATCACAAATGGGAATGCGACAATATACAACTTGAGTAAGGGTCAAAACGTGTTCGAAAAAGTGGCGATGGAAGCCTTTTCAGGATTAGATCATCACTTCAGGACCTTCCTAAAATGCGGAGCCCCATTTGTCAAATTGAGCGGAACCGGCCCTTCATTATTTACGCTTGTAGACGATTGGGATTTAGCGTCACACCTATATAAAACAGTTAAACAAGAAGATGCAAATGTCCATCTTGCAGAGCTCATACATGGCTAGAAAATCTCGACATAACCTGTATTATCTGAAATTTCAAAAAATGTCAGCTAACTGTGCCATTAACACAACACTAGTATTCTTTGAGCTTCTAAAATGATTTTCGACCTTCACGTACATTCGAAACATGGTAGTAATGATAGCAATATGACCATTACCCAACTTGCCTCCGAGGCTAAACTGATTGGGCTAGATGGATTGGCATTAGTTGAGCACGACAAACCGTGGGATCTCAATGAGCTTGAAAGACTTTCTCAAAAACACGGCGTAGTTTTTATCCCCGCAAGAGAGGTCCAAACAGAGGTAGGACACATAACGGCGTTCGGCTTGGGGAACGACAGCTGGAACATCTCCAAAATTGAACATCTCCGGGATGAAGTCAACAAATGTGGTGGTTATTTAGTATCTGCTCATCCATTTCGATATCTCAATGACACTTCGAAAATTCGACGTAGCTTCCTCTTAGAAGATCCCACAAATAGACCTGCTTCGGCTGAGGAAGCTTCTGCCTACAATGTGTTCAAGTTTGTAGATGCGATAGAAGTATTCAATGCCCAAAACGACTCCAATGAAAACATAATGGGGTGGGAAACAGCCAAAATCCTTAACAAACCTATGATCGGAGGAAGCGATGTTCACAGAAAGGGCCAATTGGGCAACGGAACCACCTTTTTTTATGAAAAGATTGATGGATTAAAAACCTTCATGGCGGCCTTAAAAAGAGGAAGATTTTATCCATCAACCGGCCTTAAAACCGGCAAATTGAGGAGATACCCCGAAAGTGAGAGAGTGAATGCCTAAACCAGTCGATATAACTCAAGAGACATTTGTATCTCTTGACCTCGAAGCAACGGGACTGAACACCGATAGTGATCTTATTATCCAAGTGGGAGCGGTGAAATTTCGAGGTGACTCAATAATAGAAACCTTCGATCAGACAGTGAACCCCAGTAGATTGTTGCCCACCTTCATAACGCAATTGACCGGCATTACTCAATCTGATGTAGATAAGGCGACCCCATGGCCAGAAGTAGCGGCGCCTCTTAAGGATTTCATCGGCAAGCATCCTATTATAGGGCACAACGTTGCTTTTGATCTCAAAATGCTGGCCAAATCAGGCCTGAACCTGAATAATTCAAGGTTTGATACCTACGACCTCGCAACAATTTTCGTGCCAAACGCCCAAGAGTATACACTAGGAGGGTTAGCACAATCCTTCGGCATACCTTTCCGCAAAGCACACACAGCAATCGTAGATGCCGGAATGTGCCATCAACTGTTTCTGCAATTGATAGACTTGGCCATTCGTTCTGATAAACGGGTGCTAGCCGCATTATCCATGCTTGCGAAAAGGTCCAATTGGCCACTACATCCGCTGTTTAAACAATTAGCTAACGACTTCACAGGCAATGCTACAAATGATGGAAGTAACCTCCTATTCAGCCATAAATCCCTAATCCAACAATTTTCTTCTCCTAAGCCCATTGCGTTCAACAATCGGCCTGAGCCAATTTTCATAGAAGAACTAAACAGCATGTTTGACACTCAAGGGGCAATGTCTACAACAATACCTAACTATGAACCACGACAGGAACAAGCTCAAATGGCGGGGGCAATCGGTAAGGCGTTCAACGAGAATCGAAATCTAATAGTTGAAGCTGGAACTGGAGTGGGCAAATCGATGGGCTATTTGTTACCGGCCATGCTTTTTGGGCAGAAAAATAATGCCAGAATAATAGTATCTACAAATACGCTCAATCTCCAATCTCAATTGATCAACAAAGACCTCCCGTTTGTTCAGAAAGCACTAAGTAGCACACAAAACGACTCTGACAATTCAAGTGAATTCTCCGTCCTTAAAGGAAAAGCCAACTATGTCTGCCTTCGTCGCTTGGCTCACCTAGCAGAAACCGAAAGCCTCACTTCAGAGGATGCCAGAATGTTAAGTAAAACGCTAGTTTGGCTTGAAGATACGTTGACTGGTGACAAGTCAGAGATAAACATCCCGAGAAGAGACAATCATTTATGGGACAAAATTTCAGCGGCTGGCACTAAAGACTGTGAGACTTTGCAAGGAATTTGCCCACTTAGAGCAGCGAGGGCTCGGGCTGATGGTTCCACCATTGTAGTTGTGAATCACTCGCTGTTGATTGCTGACGCTGCGATTGGAGGCGGAATACTACCACAATATGATTATCTTATCGTAGATGAAGCCCACCATTTGGTAGAAGAAGCAACGAAACAATTCGGTTACAGCGTATCAAGTGAACAACTTGCAGATCTTTTCAAGGAAATAGGCCGTGAAATTGGGAATTTCAAATCACTAGTTACTTACAGAGTTCGCAATAGTAATCAAAAACTTCAACTGACCAAGGAAGCTGAAGAAACAAGCGAGGTGCTTAAGCATCTAACAAATTCATGGGACAGCCTAACAGCCATGACATCTAGATTTGTTCAAAACCAACAAGAACAGGGGAATCAACTTAGAGTTACTCGAAGTACCAGAAAGCAACCAGATTGGGCAAACATAGAAATCGGGTGGGAAAATTTGAATCAAACCTTGGATAAGATGGGGGGATACTTACTTAGATTACACGGCGCCATTGATTCAATTCAATCTGTACATATAACCGAAACAGCAAGTGAATTAACGAATTTGAACGAACGAATCGATGAGACCAAACTGCAAATTGCAGATTTCATCGTCCAGCATGATGACGAAAAAGTTTACTGGATAAATCTGACTGGTACGGAGTATTTACCCACTTTCAACTCTGTACCACTCGAAGTCAACAACAAACTGCATGATGCTATCTTTTCACAAAAAAAATCTACGATATTGACTAGTGCAACGCTTAGCATTGATGGATCACTCGACTACCTGGCAAACGAAACAGGACTAGAAGACGCGGATCATCTTATTGTAGGCTCACCGTTTGATTACAAAACATCTGCACTAGTTCTAACTGCTCCTGACATTCCTGAGCCGTCTGAAAGTGGCTATCAACAAAAGCTCGAAGATATCCTAATCCAAGCCGCCGAAGCTTCTAATGGCGGTATGTTGGTTTTATTTACATCCCACTCGGCTTTGCAGAATACTAGGAAGCGAATAAAGCCAATTTTGGAGACACAAGGAATTACAGTTCTAGCCCAAGGTGTTGATGGTTCTCCTGATCATTTGATGAAATCTATGGCTACGAACAGAAATACTGTTCTCCTTGGCACTAGCAGTCTTTGGGAGGGCATAGACCTTCCAGGTGATGTATTACGAGTAGTGGTTTTGGCTAGGCTTCCTTTCGCTGTGCCTACAGACCCAATAGTATCTGCACGATCTGAAAAATATGAGGATCCTTTTAGTAAATTAACTATTCCTCAAGCAATCCTGCGTTTTCGGCAAGGATTCGGACGTCTCATTCGAACAAGTAACGATCGGGGGGTTGTATTAATATTAGATAGTAGAATAGTAAATAGGCCTTATGGAAAAATATTCTTAAGATCCCTGCCAAATGCAACCTTTCATGAAACAGCGTCACGGAACATTGGGCACGAAATCAGAAATTGGTTAAAAACGTAACAACAACCACTACGGTCGATATTGACCAACCCATCAACCTAGAGACCACAATGGAAAGTGGGCAAGTCTTCCGTTGGGAAGAGGTTCAAGGCTGGTATATCGGGGTTATAGGAAGAGACGGTTATGCCATCAAACAAACTTCTTCTGGATTACTTATTAGAACATCAAATCCTGATAAACAAGCTACTATAAAATCAATTCGTAATTTTTTCCGCTTAGACGACGATTTGGAGAAATTTTACGCTGAACTACAACATGACCAATCACTTCGAGAAGCCTTTCAGCATTGGCGAGGATTGCGACTAATCAAACAGGATCCATGGGAATGCCTGATAAGCTTTGTCTGCTCATCCGTGTCTAACATACCAAGAATCAAAAAGAACCTAAACTCCTTAGCGAAGGCTTACGGCCGTCCTATATACTTGGCCAACAATACAGTTTACGAATTCCCGTCCCCTAGACAGCTTTCAAAAATCTCAGTAGATGACCTATTGCAACTTGGCTTGGGATTCAGGGCCGAATATATTGTCAAAATTGTCAATCATAAACTAGCAGGTAAGTTAAACCTTCAAAAACTTTTGATAGACAATTATGCAAATGCAAAGGCGGAACTTACAAAGTTGCCCGGGGTAGGGAACAAGATTGCTGATTGCGTTCTGCTTTTTTCCCTTGAAAAACTCGAGGGATTCCCAATAGACAGATGGGTAATGAGAGCCTTAGTTGATTGGTACGGTCACTCGGAAAATGCGAGGTACTCCGACTTGCTGAACTGGGCACACGAAATGTGGGGCACTAAAGCAGGATACGTGCAGCAATATATGTATCAGCAAAGAAGACTATCCTAGTAGAACCGAAGTGTCGGTCTAGACTGAGCTTCTACCCTAAAAGACCCATTATGAAACTGATTTGTTCTTGCTTGGTAGTGATTACACCATCCACAACAGCATCAGTAAGTTGCCTATGAGCTTTCCCCAACAGCGGGCCTTCCTGAAACCCCATAACAATCAAATCAGAAGCGCTTAATTCTGGCTTGATGTGTTGAGAATAAAACAGGTAGTAATTTAAAAGAGCATATCCCTGTTCGTTAATTGTGGTTTTTTCGACCAATTCCACAGCGCGCACCATAAACCCTCGCATAGAATTGTAGACTTCTGAAGGCAGCGTCTGGGAATTCCAAGAGGAACTGAGATTCTGAATCCTTACTGCCTGTCTTGCCAATTCAGATTCAGAGTTAGGTATATTAAATCTCGACGCGAAGTCGGACACCTCATCATCATTCATGTCATATGCCAGCAATGCGTAGTAAAAACTATGGTCTCGATCCCAACTTAGATCTTCCAAACTTGAGAATCTGCTTTCCAAAGAAGAAAAAGATGATATCCCCTTATAGCAGCTTTGAAGCAACCCCAACTTACTTGCTCTCAACAATATTTCTGTGGCCTTCTCCTCTTCAAAAATTAGCTCAAACTCGTTCCTTAAACGATCGCCACTCACCGTATTAAGATAATCGTAACTAGAAGTTAGCAAGCCCTCGGTGCTCACATCCAAAGTGAAGTTCAATCTTTGCTCATATCTGACGGCTCTCAACATTCTCGTAGCGTCATCCTGAAAACTGGCTTCATGAAGGACTCTAATAAGTTTCCCATCGATATCTGTGATGCCCCCAATTGGATCGAACAAGATTATGGGGTCAGGAGTTAGGCGAATTGCTATGGCATTGATAGTAAAATCACGCCTTTGGAGATCTTCCAATATCGTTCCCGGTGAAACCGACGGCAGTGCACCAGGTTTTTCATACGTTTCACGCCTAGCGCTCACTATATCCAAAAATAATCCGTCGATCTCCAATTTGAAGGTGCCGAATGGAGAACTATCAATTACTTTCGCATCCAGCCTAGAAACCAATTCGGCCACGACAGATGCACCGTTGTATTCCACAGAGATATCCAAATCTTTTATACCTCTAGACATGAGGACGTCACGAACCGCACCTCCAACCACGTAGATTGATAGGTCCAGTTCTTCACCAATCTGGAGCAGACTATCTATTATTATGCCTAGGGGCTTTCCTAGAGCTTGGAACAATCTAGACTTGGGATCTAAAGATTCTGTCATAGTCACATTATAGAGACGAATTATTATGAAGCAGGTACAATACTCTAGCAGAACTAATCGATCTATGGACAACGACCTAAAAAAACTTGAGGCCTACCTGGAATACAGTTTTTCGAATATTGGACTCCTAAATCAAGCCCTTAGACATCCTTCTTACACTAACGAAAATCCTGAATCGGGTGACTCAAATCAACGAATGGAATTCATCGGAGATGCTTTACTGGGATCGTTTATAGCCTTGGAACTTTACAAAACCCATCCAGGTCATAGTGAAGGCCATCTAACAGGAATGCGTTCTAGAATTGTCAGCGGCAAAGCACTAGCTAATGTAGCGAGAGATCTGAAATTGGACCAACAACTGTTACTCGGCCAAGGGGCGAAAGCTGGCGCCGCCAACAAAACTGATTCCACCCTAGCAGCAGTACTCGAAGCTGTAATAGGGGCCGTTTTCTTAGACAACGGATATGAAGTAGCAAGACGAGTCACACTAAATATCTTTAAAACAGAGCTTCTATCCCTAGCCAATCGATCAAATATTAAGGATCTGAAATCTGAACTACAAGAATTGCTGCACGCTCTGGGAAAAGATGGCCCAAAGTATCAATTGATTAACACCAAAGGCCCGGATCACCAAAGGACATTTACTATCGCAGTCATTGTGAACGGGGCAATTCTCGGTGAAGGCCATGGAGGCAGGAAGTTAGAAGCTGAGGAACAGGCAGCTCAACAAGCGATAGCAAACTTAACAAAATGAGGCGTTTGGCCACACGAACAAGTATTTGAGTAGATATCTGAATCTTCCAGTCACATATACAAAAACCAATCGGACGATTGACCAATCACACATGAATACACAGGTAATCAATAAAAACTCCGTGTTATTATTCCCACATGGAAACTTGTGAGGCGTTTTGTTGAAGTTTTTCCACAGAAACGAACGGACCAAACAGACCACTGAAAAGGCTTTACGTCGGACCAAAGATGCGTGGTTCAAGCCATTAACCCGCATATTCCTCAATAATCGATTTGATGATGCGGCGTGGAACACACTGGAGGAGGCCTTAATATCCTCGGATATAGGTGTAACCACAGCAATGGATATTATTGAACGACTAAAAACACAGTTTAAAAGCAGTCACGATAATTCCCCCTTCCTTTCTGTAAAGAACGAACTAAATAGATTACTCGAAAATCCGAATGGACCAATTGAAACGGTCCTCGGAGACAACCTGAGCGGGCCTAAGCCTCTGGTAATTCTGATGGTTGGTGTCAATGGAGGTGGTAAGACCACAAGTGTAGCTAAGCTAGCCAACATGTATAAACAATTGGGAAAGAAAGTGCTACTTGGCGGAGCAGACACTTTTCGTGCTGCCGCTGCAGAACAATTACAAGTATGGGCCGATAGGCTTGATGTAGATTTAGTATCAAATGAAACAGGAGGAGATCCAGGGGCGATCGCATTTGATTCTATCCGTGCAGGAATAAGTCGTAAGGCAGACGTTGTCATAATAGACACAGCCGGACGGCTACACACTAAAAATAACCTGATGGATGAACTGAGTAAGATAAACAAAATTCTTGACAGGGACGAGTTCAGTTGTCCAAGAGCGACAATACTTGTACTTGATGCAACCACAGGGCAAAACGGGCTCAGTCAAGCCGAATACTTCTCAACCTCTATACATTGTGACGGTATTTTCTTAGCAAAACTTGATGGTTCAGCAAAAGGAGGCTTTGTCTTCGGAATCAAGGAGAAGCTGAATTTGCCAATAATGTTTGTTGGCACTGGCGAAAATGTTGAAGATATGTCAGTTTTTGAACCTAAGACATTTGTAGAAGCATTATTGAGCTAGACTAGAGCAGCAAAATAAATGTAGATACATAGTATATCGCTGACTCTAATTTACAATCGTGACTGAACTAATAATCTGGTTTACATTACTCTACCTAATAAGCATATTAGCGATGCCAATCGTCTTTTACGTAGTTAGAACTCTACCGGACAGGGGCTACAGTATAGCCAGACCGATAGCGCTACTTTTGCTATTTTACCCGCTCTGGCTCATTTCATCCACAGGAATAGAAAGCCCCGCTTTGCCCATATTTTCTAACAACCTCCTAACGATTTGGCTGATTATATTAATTGTATTAATAGGTTCTTTCTTTCTCTTCATACGCCAGAAAAACGAAATCATACTATTTGTCAGGAAAGAATTTACCACCCTAATCGCGATAGAGGGAGTTTTCCTAGCAGTTTTTATCTTTTGGATGTTCATAAGGCTCAATGACCCCAGCATTAGCCATACCGAACAACCCATGGACTTCGCGTTCTTGAATGCTTCTGCAATCAGTAATCATTTTCCACCAAACGATCCATGGCTCTCTGGGGAAACCATCAACTACTACTACTTTGGCTACCTTATATTTGGATGTTTTAGTAAAATCGCTGGGGTAAGCCTAGAAATAGGATATAACCTAGCTCTAATAACGGTTGCCGCTATGGCAGCAGCAGCGATATTCGGAATCTCTTCCAACTTGGTCCGAGTCTACGGAGGTACGCTGCGAAGTAGCTTATTAACAGGACTACTGTCAGTGATTCTATTGCTGGGAATAGGAAACTTGGTAAGTGGCCTTGAATTGATCCGGGCAGGTGGAGGAGGGACGGAAAGCTTCTGGGATTGGATCGATGTTAAAGACCTCGATGATGCTAAGCTATCCTCAACTTGGCATCCATCCGAATCAGGCTGGTGGTGGTGGCGCGCAACCCGGGTAATAGATACCACAGAAGATGGGCAAAGCCTTGACTATACAATCACCGAGTTCCCTTTTTTCAGCTTCACGCTAGGTGATCTGCACCCACACGTAATGAGCTTGCCATTCTTCCTGGTAGCAGCCACATTAATCTTCAACTTCATGCTATCGCCTAACAAAGTAGGAAAGGTTTGGGGATTTCCTAAAGGATCATCATTACTTGCCTTAACCGCATTATCTTTGTCCATGGGAGCCTTGGGATTTATAAATTTCATTGACCTTGTAACACTTTGGTTCATTTTCACAGCTGTGACGTTTGTGAAAACTTACGGCGGAACCGTTGGGTTCGGATCAAGCCTATTAAGTTCATTGAAGTTGGCGGGTCCGATAATATTACTTTCAGTGGTCGCATACTTGCCTTTTTATTTCTCATTTCCAAGCCAAGCGCATGGTATTTCTACAGTAGACAATTATGTAACTAGACCTTTCCATTTCTTCCTGATATGGGGGCTTTTCATTTTCATGATGACCCCTTACTTGTTAGTGGAAAGCAAATTAATAATACCGCTCTGGCGTAAGTTCAAACAAAGGATGAATTTGGCTTTGTCAGTTGCAGTCACCCTTGTGCCGTTCGCAGTTTGGTCAGGGTTTCAACTAATCCTTTTCTGGAACCAAGAAAACCTTGCCAGCACAATATCAGCGCGGGCCCTTCATATTCTGCCACTCGCCTCCGTTTTGCTTCTTGCAACCTACTTAGCCCTCACAAACTGGCAACTGGTATCAATGCAGAAAAACGCAATCCCTAATAAAGCACCTGTCGCATTCACTATGATCCTAATGGCAACCGGATTCCTGCTACTTATGGGAATCGAATTATTTCAAATATCCGATCATTTTAATAATCGCATGAACACAGTGTTCAAATTTTCTTATCAAACCTGGTGTCTGTTTTCCATCGCTGCCGCTTTTAGCGTATACAGATTAATAAGCCGGTACAATAATTTAACCGGCCTTATTAATCTTCCGGCATACTTCTGGTTGGGAACGGTCACTCTCCTACTCATAACTTCGATGTACTATCCCTTATCGGTAACGTATATGAAATTAGCGGAATCTATTAAGCCTGTTTCTTTGGACGGACTTCAACATGTGGCATCATCTAATCCTGACGAACATGCCACAATCCAATGGCTGAAAAACAATGCCACCTGGAATGACACAATTTTGGAAGCGGTAGGAGATGACTATTCAGAATTCTCAAGAATTTCATCTAGCTCCGGAATACCTACAGTGCTCGGGTGGGTATTCCATGAAACCCAGTGGCGCAATACATCAAGCATGCTTGATACTAGAAAAAATGATGTTCGGTCCATGTATGAAACGAAAGACACGATGGAAGCAAAGGAACTACTTGATAAGTATCAAGTGACATACATAATTGTAGGCCCGAGAGAATTGTCCAAATACGGCCATGACGGACCCTCGAAATTCGACTCTATAAGCGAGCAAGTGTACCCAGAATCGGAAGGGAATGGGAGCTATTCAATATACCGTGTTAATAGATAACGGCAAAATGGAATTAGAAACAGTCCAAAAAAATGATGGGACAACACCATTGCAACCTACCGTAAGTAAAAATGTAGCTAGTTGGAGCCGTTCGGAAATCAGCTTATACATTTTACTCTTGGCTACAGCCCTAGTATTGCGTTTATGGGACCTAGGATACCAAGCGCTGCATCACGATGAGAGTCTACACGCGATGTACTCTTGGTATCTCTATTCTGGGAATGGCTACACCCACGATCCAATGATGCATGGACCTTTCCAATTCCTAGGAACCGCTGCAATATTTTTGGCACTATGGGATTCAGATTTTACGGTAAGACTACTCCCAGTGCTGTTCGGCACCTTTCTTGTTGCAACTCCGATATTACTTAGATGTTTCCTTGGCCGGAGCGGTGCTTTATTCACTGCGCTCCTGTTATGCATATCTCCGACAACTCTCTATTTCAGTCGATTTGCTCGAAACGATGTCTACATGGCTGTATGGACTATGCTATTAGTAGCATTCATATGGCGTTATATTGAGAGTGGGAAAAACAGATACTTAGTATTGCTAGCAGCAACTCTATCTCTCGCATTCTCCACCAAAGAGAGCACCTTCATAATTGTTTTCGTGTTCAGCAGTTATCTCCTAGTATCCGCATATAAAGACATAGGACCTTGGCTAATTGGACGCAAGCACTTAAAAACTTTTTCTCGTCATGGTTCGCTTCTTGTTCTGTTGACATGCCTCAGTCTCCCATTTGCTGGTGCTGGCATAGCCATTGTTCAGGGTAGTATCGGACTTACTCTAGCGAACTCAGATTACAACTTGGGACCACATGGCATACCACTCGGTAGTAGCTTATTCGTAGCCTTCTTTACTGTCGCTGTTTTCACGTTAATATCTTTATTTATTGGCTTTAAATGGAAACCGAATGGTGTTAGAGCTTGGGTTCAGATCTCAATAGTATTGATCACTACTCTAGCCCTAGCTTCAGCATTAATTGATCTGATATTCGAAGTCAACCTAATTAAGTACTCAATACCTACAGGACTTCTAGGGACAGCAATAGCCGCCATTATTGTAGGTGTGAGGCAACGGGGTTGGTGGTTGCTCAGCTTAGGCGTATTCCTTTCCATCTGGACATTGACTCACACAACCTTTTTAACAAACCCTGAAGGTGTAGCCACGGGTTTCTGGCAATCATTAGGTTATTGGGTAGTTCAACAGGGAGTAGCTAGAGGTGATCAACCTTGGTATTACTATTTGATTATCGGATTAAATTATGAATTTATAGCGGCAATTTTTGGAGGCATAGGAATCTACTCGTTCCTAACCAAAGGAGATAAGTTCAGTATTTTCCTTGTTTACTGGGCATGCACTAACCTCTTAATTTACACCTATGCTAGCGAAAAGATGCCGTGGTTGTTGCTTAATATTACCCTACCTTTCCTTTTGATCTCTGGAAAACTTATGGGTGATCTCTGGAACAAACTACCATGGTGCAAAAATGAAGTGGAAAATCAAGTAGCTTTGCGGCAGGAACGGAATACACTATTCACTAACGTCATTAGAGTGGCCCATTGGAATTCCATTCTTTTCACGATTTGTCTAATAGCAACATTGCTGTCATTCGGATGGATTATCCAAAACCACATGTTTGCTAACGTAGAACTTAATATTAGAAATGTAGGTATCTGGGCATCCGCACTAGGACTTCTACTAATCTCAAGTTATTTATTAGTAAATGCTCCCACAGATAAGCGTCGGCCATTGTTCCTGCTTTCTCTTGCTGCAACGCTTTGCATATTGACTGTAATTAGTTCATTTAGATTGACCTACAAACACTCTGATATTCCCGTAGAAATGCTAATCTACACACAAACTTCTCCTGACATACCCAAAATCATGCATGCAATCGAACGGCTGGGAACGACTACAGGTGAAGGGAGCAACTTAGTGGTAACAGTGGACAGCTCTGATGGGTATACTTGGCCGTGGGCCTGGTATTTGAGAAACTACCCCAACGCATCTTATCCTTGCCTCGGCGCCGATGACGGCTGCGGGGCTGATAAGTTACCTACCAATTCAGATGTTTTGCTTCTTTCCGCTAGCAATCAATATACAGTAAATACTGGTACAATCGATTTCGCAGAACCTAAGCCATACAAACACCGGTGGTGGTTCCCCGAATACGATACTTACAGAGAACTTACAATCCCTAAGATAGCAGACGGAATAGATAGCAAACAATCGTGGTGCCGTGTTTTCGGATATTTTTGGAACCGCCACCTACCCCATAGCCTAGGCACATCCAACGCTTACGCCTATTTCCCATCTTCTTTTGATGTGGGAGAAATAAATTCTAATACAATACCTTCCCAAATATGTTAAACCTCCAAGATTGGCTGACTATGCTTCAGTAGTGGGCAGCATTTATACTTGACCTTAATGAAAAATCATCGTGTCTGGATTGGCCTTGTTATTAGCTTGGTATTTTTGGGGCTACTATTCTGGCAAATAGACCTTGCCCAAGTACTTAAGCATCTAAAAGAAGCGGAATATATCTACATTGTCCCAGGAGTCATGGTGTATTTCTGCATCTGCGTGTTGTTCCGCACACTAAGGTGGCGGCTACTACTAACTCCAATAAAGCCCATAAGTGCTCGACGATTACTACCGGTAGTTTTGGTCGGGTACATGGCCAACAACGTTCTACCCATGAGAATAGGGGAGATAGTACGCAGTTATTATCTCGGAAAACGTGAGAACGTAAGTACAGTTGCAACCCTGGCAACTATAGCAATTGAAAAGGTTTTGGACGGAGTCGTGTTGATTGGGTTACTCATATTAGTTTCAATATTTACTCCAGTGACAGGACTAGTAAGCAATGTCGCCACTGAAACCAACATTCATTGGTCTATCCTAGTTTTAGGTACCACGGTGCCTTTTGTAGGAATCATGGCTTTAATGTGGATAATTGCAAATCATCCTAAAACAATTGCTTGGATTCCAAGATTAATGCTTAACTGTTTACCAGAGAAATTCCGGGCTGTAATCAAAGAATTGATAAATAAGTCTTTGGTGGGGCTTGAAGCGTTGAATGACTCGAAGCGGCTATCAGCAATAATTCTAATGTCTTTCCCAGTGTGGGCAGGAGAGATCGGCCTATACTACTTGGTGGGGCTTTCATTCGATTTACAGTCAATACTGGGTGGACCTATGTTTATGATAGTTGCGATGATAGTAGTAGCCTGCATTTCAAATCTTGCTACTGCCATACCAGCCTCTCAAGGATCTATCGGACCATTTGAACTATTCGCCGTAGCGTCATTGGTAGTGCTAGGAGTTGATCCAGAAATTGCCACAGCATATTCACTAGTCTTACACTTGACCCTACTAGTGCCTATCAGCATAGCTGGATTAATATCATTATGGCTTGGAAATGACTCTGTAAAAAATGTCATTAACTACAAATCCCCTGCGAGTAATATGAAAAAGCATCCTGGTAAAAGAGAGGGTTCAAGTTGAAAGTAGGCATAATAGGTGGAGGTATAGGAGGATTAGGGGCTGGATACGAACTTGCAAAGACTGGCCACCATGTAACTATCTATGAAAGGGCGCCATTCCTAGGCGGGCTGGCGTCGACCTTCGAAGTTGGTGGCGGGCGGCTTGAACGCTTCTATCACCATCTATTCAAGTCTGATACGACCATCATTGCCTTGCTAAACGAGCTGGGGCTCAATGAACATCTCATCTGGGAGCAGCCAAAAACCGGATGGTTTCACGGTGGTGCGATATACCCATTTTCAGGCCCATTGGACCTTCTTAAATTTAAACCTCTTGGGCTAATCGACAGAATAAGAATGGGGCTGGCTACCTTGTACTTACAACGGGTGAAAAATTGGGAGAAATTCGAACAGGTTACGGCCGCTGAGTACATCAGAAAACTGGCAGGCCAACGTAACTATGAGGTCTTATGGGAACCTATGCTTAAAGGCAAATTCTCTCACTATTACGATCGAATAGGCATGCCTTGGCTTTGGAGTAAATTTGCGACACGTACCAAATCCAGAGGTAAGGATTTCAAGGAAAGCCTGGGCTACATAAAGGGGAGCTGGGGAATCTTAATAGATGAAATGGAAAGCCGTATTAAACATTGGGGTGGAGAGATCTACACTGGTACTTCAGTGTCAAAAATTTTAACTGAGAAAGGTCGTGCTAAAGGACTCACTATCGTTAGTGCATCCGGGGAAGAGACCGAGCAAGAATTCGATTTGATAATAGCCACTGTGCCAAGCTTCATCTTACCGAATCTAGTGGAAATGCAAGAAGAATACGTGTCGAAGCTACGTGGTGTCGAATACGAAGGAGCCATAGCAGTAATATGGGTGCTAAAGAAAAGTCTTTCCCCCATTTACTGGCTAAACATAGGTGACCGCGACATGCCTTTTCTGCTTGTACTGGAACAAACAAACTTGGTGCCTCCGAAGGAATACGGAGATAAGCATATCGTATATACAGCAGATTACGTGGCAAAGGATGACCGAAGATGGAACATGAGCACAGATGAAATAGTTAAAGAATATCTTGAAGGTTTGAAGCGAATAAACCCGGATTTTGAAGAATCATGGATAGAGGCGCATTATCTCCACAAGGAACCAGCTGCCCAACCGATTATAGAGATTAACTACAAGGATAAAATGCCGGAAACAAAAACACCTGTTGAGCGTCTTTGGTTAGCTTCAATGAGCCAAGTATACCCAGAGGATCGCGGAACCAATTACAGCTTGCGTTTGGGCATAAGAGTGGCTAGGGACGCAATTGCCGATATAAATGCCGAAAAATGACCTCAAATGAAATTCATCCTTGTAGTTAATCCTCAAAGCGGCACAAAACAAAGTTCAAAAATCCTAGATCTTATTCAACCCATTTTTCATACCAAAGGTGCTGAACTGTCAATAATCCCAACGGAGTTCAGTGGGCATGCAGAAAAAATTGCTGAAACCGTAAGTTTAACTGGATATGATGGCTTCCTAGCTTTGGGAGGGGACGGAACTTTTAACGAAGTTGTGAACGGGATGATCAAACGTACTACTGGAAAAAGGATACCAATAGGCATTATTCCAGGAGGATCTGGGAACTCATTCCTCCGAAACCTGGAGATTGGCGACCCTATCAAAGCATCTGAAGTAATAACTTCGGGGAATATACGATTAGTCGACACAGCTAGAATCGAAATGAATAGCCTTATTCGGCATTCAATCAATTTGATCGGGTGGGGCTTGGTCACAGATGTAGGCAAAAAAGCTGAACAACTCCGCTGGTTAGGATTCAGCCGCTATACGATCTCTAGCATCATTGAAATACTTTTGAAAAAGGAACGCAAAGCACTTCTGGTTGTAGATGGTCAACCAATTGATAGTATCTTTACCTTTATAGTCGCATGTAACTCTATCCACGTGGGTAGGGGAATGAAAATGGCACCCAAAGCTAAACTAGATGACGGATTAATAGATCTAATAGTTGTAAAAGGAGGACTGACCAGAGGGCGACTGTTATCTGTCCTTCCCAAACTTTTTGATGGCAGCCATATAAACGAACCAGAAGTTGAATACTATCAAGCCTCACAATTTTCTCTGTACTCAGAGTCTATTGACGACCTGAATATTGACGGGGAAATGATCGGGAATACGCCGATAGAGGTCACCATGGTTCGAAATGCAATCGAAATATTCGGCTAGGACTATGCAAGGGAATATCCACCACTTTTACTCACTCCAACATTTCCCATGAACACAAAAAACCATTAATGTCAAAACAAAAACCTGGTTTACTCACAAGCAAGAACTCACTGAGATATAGCGGTTTTCGTCGGTTCGCTGCTTCTTTGTTACTAACATCTCTGGGAGGGCAGTTACTTCAGATTGCTATACTCTGGCAGGTTTATGAAATTACAGGCAGCGCACTTCTCCTGGGCCTAAGCGGTCTAGCCAGGGCAGCACCGCACGTGATCCTTTCTATGGTAGGTGGCGTACTTGCTGACAGATTGAACCGAGTTTATCTCGTACAAGCCGGACAATTAACAAACGCTGCCGTTTTATCGGTTCTGGCATTCCTAGTTCTTACCGATTCAGTAGTCGTTTGGCATCTTTATGCAGTAACCCTATTGAACAGTGCCTTTTCAGCAATCACACAACCGTCTAGAACGGCATTAATCCCTAGCCTGGTGCCTCATAGAAATCTAGTTAACGCGATAGCTCTCAATGCCACCATAGGACAAATATCACACATTGCAGGGCCAGCACTTGCTGGCTTCACCATCGCCTATATCGGGCTTGAGTCAACTTACCTTATCAGCGGCCTCTTATACCTATTATCTATGGTGGCAATCGTTGGAATTCAAGTGCCCAACGCATCAACTACGAATGGAGAGAGTCCTTGGCACAGTTTTACTCAAGGAATGGCTTTTGTCTGGAGCAGGCCAGTGATTATCTCGCTACTACTTATCGATGTTGGGGCAACTACTTTAGGAAGCTACCGTGCTCTTCTACCAATCTTCGCCGAGGCTCTTGGGGTAGGAGCCGCAGGCTTCGGCATCCTAAGCGCTGCCCCTGGAATTGGGAGTCTGCTAGGAGCCGGAGTCATGCTTTCCTTAGGAGATATGAAATATAAGGGTCTGTATACAGTATTTGGAGTGCTATTTTATAGTGGTGCCTTGGTTATACTTGCCCTCTCCCCATCATTTATTGTTGCAATCATTGCAGCAGGCCTGTTGGGTATGGCAAACACTGTACAGGTCATACCTCGCAATTCAGTAATTCTAGGCATTTCTCCTGCTAACCTCCGCGGAAGAGTGGAGGCGTTTCGCAGCATGATCGCAGGTGGTGCTCCTCCGCTCGGATATGCACTCAGTGGTGGCATTGCAGCGATGCTTGGTGCACCATTAGCTGTTTTAATAGGTGCTGTATCATGTGGTCTGCTCGTGATAGTGATAGGCGCATCGCATGCCGCATTACGGGATAAGAATCTCGGAACACCACCGGTTGTTGTCTCTTAAGTCGTACCTAGTCACTCTAAATTCGAATTCTCATGCTCTGCATTGTCAGAGTAGAGTGCCATCTACCATTTCATAGGACCTATCGGCCATACTGGCTAAAGAAAGATCATGTGTAGCCGTTACAAATGTAATCCCTTCTGACTTGGTCAAACTCTTGATAAGAGTTCCAATGGCAAGGCCATTCGCAGAATCCAAATCGCCGGTTGGCTCATCCGCAAGAATTAAAGGAGGCTTTGGTGCTAATGCTCTCGCGATTGCGATTCGTTGCTGTTCGCCTCCAGATAATTCATATGGCCGATGATCGGCGCGGGAGGAAAGCCCCACAAGCACCAACAACTCTTCAATTCGCTGACGTCTAGCACCTTTCCGGAATCCGCTGATTCGAAGCGGTAGCTCAATATTTTCGTAAGCCGAAAGAAGAGGCAAAAGACCGTAAGACTGGAAAATGTACCCTATTTGACCTCGCCTCATATTTGTAATATCTGACTCAGACATCAACGATAGATCATTCCCCGCAACCATGACACGGCCACCAGTAGGTTCATCAATACCACCTATTAAATTTATCAAAGTGGTCTTACCAGAGCCAGATCTACCAGTTAAAGCAACAAATTCTCCTGGAAGTATCTTTAGGCTGACATCCCTAACTGCTACTACATCACCTGCTGGAGATGTGAAAACTCTGTTCAAGTCTGAGGTTTCAATTATAGGCCAGTCGCCGTAAGTCCTAGTCATGAATCACTCCCTTCTGGCTTAAGGACAATTTGGTTCGAGTCGGCATCTATACGAACTCTACCAGTTGTGCCAAGTGCCTTTAAAGAATCCAACGGCAACTGCATACGTCCGGCCCGGTCCACTACCAGATACTCTCGAGTTACCAATTGATCAGGGCGCCGCTTGCTTGCTTGCGATACCAACTCAGCAACTATCCTCCCATCTCGAATCTGAACCACTCTATCAGTGAATCTTGATGTGCCAGAGTAATGGGTAACTACCACAACAGTGACTCCAAAATCGACACACACATCCTGCAGGGCTTTGAGAACATCGTCCGCTGTCCTAGTATCTAATTCACCTGTCGGCTCGTCTGCGAGCAACAATCCTGGGCGATTCGCCAGTGCAACTGCAATGGCAACTCGTTGCTGCTCACCTCCAGACAACTCATCAGGGTATCGAGTGGCCTTAGCTTCTAAGCCAAGAGCCGACAATAAATCCATGGCTCTTTCACGACGGTCGGCACTAGATTGTCCCGATATCACCATAGGCAATTCGACATTCTCGACGGCCTTAAGGTATGGCAATATGTTCCTTGCAGGGCTCTGCCAAACGAAACCGACCTCTTCCCTTCTGAAAGCCACCAAGTCGCTTTCAGACATGTTGAGCAGGTCACGATGCCCTATCCTTACTTGACCAGAAGAAGGCTTATCAAGTCCTGACAAGACATTTAACAAGGTTGTTTTTCCTGAGCCACTGTAGCCAATAATTCCAACAAATTCACCCTGCATTATTTCCAGATCAATGCCACGCAAAGCCACAACTTCTAACTCAGTACCCTTATAAGTCTTAAACAAATCTTGGCATACAATGTAGGCCTCAGTTTTATTCAATTGTTTCCTCCATATAACTAAGCATCTGTCATCCTGATCAACTTCTGAAGTTCCAATCTCCCTATAGCCCATGCAAGCGTTAACACGGTCGCAAAAGTTGCAACACCAATAACAGCGTAAGATAGTGCTATTGCGGACCAATTGTTTCTTATGGCCATAGGTGGAGTTATCCTAGAGCCATCCTCAGCAACTTCTAACAAAGGCAGCACGGATATCCCCAATAATTGCCCACCTAACGTTCCTATCACTAAACCGAAGACTACGATAATACCTAAATTGAACCAAACTAGCCCATTTACTTGAGGCTTGGAAAATCCCAAACTTCTTAAAATTGCAAACTCCGAGACACGACCCCTCACATCGACATACGTGTAGAGAATTAGTCCCGATGTGCTTGCCATAATCACAGCAAGAAAAGATACCGCTAATAGTCCGGTCCACCCAGCCGCTAATAGCGGGTCTGACGTTCTCGCTTTTATCATCTCAGCAGCTTGAAATGTATTCCTGACAGAAAGGTTTGAGCTTTTTATAGATTCAATCACTCCGGGAGTTGAATAACCTTCGTTTAACTTCAACCAAATCTCCTCGGCGCCATTCACATTTCGATTACTGTGCAAGTAGACGTATTCTAATAACAAATCCGCGTCGACTATAAGGAACGATGATAGCCTGGGATCCAATGTAGGAAAAAATTCTACGCTATCACTTACAACAACTGGGACTGCAATCGATTGCACGAAAACCGGAATTATATCTCCTACTTGCACCTTATTATTGAGCAACTCTTTGCTCACAATTGCGGGTACTGCCTTTATTTCGGAACCATAGCTTATACCCCTGGTAGCCAACGTTCCTCCTATCCAGGTGAAACCCATACTCGAGCGTTCATTACGAGAAACACCCTGTGTAAGACCTAGATCATACAATCCAGGAGTAGACACGTCCTCAATGGTCTGCCACTTACCTGGTACCTGAAATGAAGGTATTTCAAATGATTCCTGTCCCGTGATAATCCGTAATTCGTTAAAGAAGATGACACCACTTTGCGACCCACTGCCTCTCCCGCTCAACCATAGTGACCTGAGGTTGACCGGTGCCTGAATTTTCAACTCACTATATCTACGGGATTTTGGCCTTATTTTTGGAATAGATTGTTCCATATAATGCCACCCATGCGCTTGAACTTCACCCAGATTAATATCAAAGTAAGATCCATTATCGTCTTGAAACCTAGCATTAAGAAAAGTTCGTTGCGGCAATCTTCCGGCCTGAACCCAAATACCTAAAGCCGTAGCTTCCACAGGTAAAGGGAATCCCCTAGTTTGTTTATCGCCCAATTCGATTGGCACAATGCCCGATAAAGTAGATCCGTCCACTAAATCCTCTCGTATCCAGGCTGTATCTAGGAATGATTTCGAATCTATTGCCAGTAGAGCCGCAGAACTCCCAAAACTTTCAGTTGCCACTCTAGTATCAAAGCGGAAAACTTTCGTTGACGAAGATATCCCGGGATTCTCATTTAGTTCACCTAACAATCTTTCATCCACTTTCAATTGATCACCAGAGTCAATTTCAATCCTTAGATCGGCTCCTGCTTTGTAACGCGCCTGATCCTCCTGGCTTCGCTCAAGAGTCGAAAGTAGTAAAGAACCTAACATTCCCAAAGATGAAGCCAGAGCCAATAGCACTAGAAGCGAACCCACTGGTATAGGATCTCTTACTATTCCCTTCAAGGCATGTACGATCCATACTGGACTCCAAGGCTCCATAATCCACCAAAAGAATCTTAAGGTAATAGGTACGATTCTCATTACGACTAGCCCGGCCACAAGGATTCCAACCACAGGTCCCATGAGAAGTGTCATGTCTATCTCAGTAGTAGATTCCATTGCAGGTTGGATGAAAAATGACCCCCTCGATTTAATTTGCCACCATAAGAGTCCGATGATTATAAGTAGAGTTAGGTCTATGTAATAGCGATGAATGAAAGGCACTTCTGGTGGTCGTGAAGAGGATGCCTGGAGTACTACAATTCCTTTGCTAGAAGCCCTGATTACGGTAAATGTGTAAACGACGACAGTAAATAATCCAGCTAAAGCGCCTAAAGCAAATGTGGAAATTGACAAACTTCCAACCATCAGATTTTGGACCCCAGCAGCCATCGGAAATATATACCCAGTTAACGCCACAAGAATTTGTGCAAGGAATGGTCCCAAAATTATGCCGGGCAGGGCTATGATGCTCCCTTCTACAAGAATTACCAACAGCACCTGTGCTGTAGAGGCCCCTCTGCTGCGAAATACAGCTATCTCCGTTGTCCTTACTCTCCCAATAAGGCCAGCTATCAAAAACATGTAATAAAGGAGCACACTCACTACGAGAAATATAACTAGTAAAAGTGGTACTCGTGCTAACAGAAGTAGGCTGGAATACTCATCTAGAATCTCATCTAGTTCAGTTCTCCAAGACGAATTAGGAACGTTATTGCGAATATCCTCCTTTATGTCCTCTATAGCGGTTTGCAATCCATCTACATGATCAGCACTGAGGCCAATCCGATCAGTCGTAAAAAGCCACAAGAAGTCAGTCAGTAGAGCAGGTATATAACTGGGCAACACTCTCAAAATCTGATCTTCGCCTGTATATAAGGGCAACGCCGCCCATTCCCTACCAGTGTTGGTGAATCTGTCCCATCCACCCACTCCCCAATAGTGTTTAGTCCCATCCAGCGGCTCGAAAACCCCGACTACTTCGATTGGTACAATGTCAGTAACAATACTTTCTGGTCGAAATGCACTGAATTGATCCCCCGCTGAAATAGAAAGTGCAGATGCCCCATACGAATCGATAATGACCTCGAGTCGATCAGAGTTAGCCCTTGGAAACCGCCCTTGAATTATCCTTACGTGCTCTTGCAATTTCGATATTGACTGAACTGAACTTCTAGGGCGACTAGCATTGGGCACATCAAATTGTGGCAAACCTGAAAGAAACAGCGTAGAGGTCTGAATTAACAACACGTCATTCACCATGAAAGGCTGTATTCGCTTTCTTATAGATTCATCAACATAAGTGTTGCTAGCTTCAAAAGCTGGTAATTCCAACTTGTGGAATGTCCTGTAAGTTATGTCTAAATCTTCGTCAGAAACACTAGCCAAAGTATTCGCCAAAGCAGTTTCAGCTAAGGCTTTAGAATAGATCACTCCAGACGCCATGAGAGCCACAGCAAGCAAGACCCCAAATCCAGCTGTTGCCTGTATTCGCCAGTCAGATCCAATGCGCCTAATTACAATCAGAAATGCAAATCTTATTAGGGCTGTGATACTCATTTTTCTTCAACCCTCAAAAGCGTGCTCAGTTCCAACTTTCTGCCAACCGAGACAACCAATAAACATGCCAAGGCTACCGCTCCAAATATTTCAATAATGACTACTCCGAAAATTCTGGGATTGAAAGTCACTTCCAACGATGGAACAACAGCCACGTTTCCCAAAGGTGAGTCCAGGAATTGAAGCAACCAAGTAGTCAAGTACATTCCTATCAAAATTCCACTCGACATAGAAATAACTAGTAAGACTATGTTTTTCAGGGCTACGGACATAATAGTGTGAAGTTTTGACATTCCCATTAATTGAAGTCCTGTTAAATCCTTTCGCACTTGTTTAGTCTCTCTAAATCCAAAAATACATAAAACGACACCTAATACTGAGCCTATTACAACCAGTGAAATCAAATGTAGCCTAGCCCAAACGTTCACTTTAAGGGGATCAGAGTTCTCTTTGCCTACCAATTCTCCTTGTTCCTGCAATATTCCACCTGGGATAGTGTCCTCTATAAGTTTAGAGATTTCACTTACGTTGGGTTGACTAGGCAAATCTAGCCACAATTCGCTTGTTTTAATTGGCCGTAGTTGAGGAAGCAAGTCGATATATGAACTCAGATGCCCAAAGTCAGCTACTATGAAACGTCCATTTGTCGGATATAGTGTCGGAAAATCACTCACCACTGCCTCTATCTCGAACACTATGGGCTGGCCGTCAATACGTACCACTATGCGCTGATTTTCACTAAAAGCCATACCTCCGATAGCTGGGATAGGCATCGGAACAGGCGATGCAAATATTCCTCCAATCGTTGTCGTTATTGGATCTGTCCATACATAGCTCAAGCTCCTTTTGCCTGATTTAGGACTGTCAATTTCATAAAAAATATTATCCTGAGTAAGCCCCAAACTAGGGAAAATATCCCAGCCAAGATCAGATTCAAAATCTTCTAATACCGAAATTTCACCAAGCTTTGAAACTGAAATGTCATCTAGTTGTATTGACCCTCCGCCGTAGCCCAAAAAGTAACCGCCAGAAACGTAAATGCCAACCAGATTTAGGGATCCATTAGCTAGGTCTAGCCCAGTAATCTCAACATCTTTATAAACCCAATCCGTATCATCTAGACTACCCAACTTGATCGTTTCGTATTTACCGCTATCGTCGCGTAAAAGCAATCTGATGTTGTAGTTTGGGAAAGGTCTTTCAGAACGAACCCAGAGACCAATTTTTTCTGCATTGTCTGGTACCGGAATCCCACCAAAAGCAATGGGGTCGCCTTTGATTGATTTTGCAAACGCTGACAACGGCTTTCCGCCAGCAAACCTCTGGCGAAACCAAGATACGTCAGCCATCTTTTCTGAATCGATACCCAATAACAAATAACTGACCCCGTCCGATTGACTTCCCCCAAACACTTGAGTTCTGTAAACGGGTGAGGCTGTTTGGATCAAATAGCTGTCTTCAAGCTTAGCTACGGTAGACGTAGCGTTGAAATACTTTCCTACGGGCATTTTGACTACCGCTTCAGCTCCCAACGAAAACTTAGCTTGATCAAAATAGCCTGCAACCAATGTCCTTGGAACTGTTCCTGCAAAAACGGCAAGGGCTGTGATAATTATCAAAATTAAAACTACCGATCTGTATCTCTCATAGTCCTCTATCAATCTCTGATTGGTAATCGATATCCAAAGTGGAGTCCAGGATTTTAGAAAGAGCTTGCATGCCAAAAATACGACCGGTAACGCCCGTATAACGATTATTCCCAACGCAACGATGATTAATGATGGAGCAAAGAGTGCCAGCAACTGCAAGTTGCCTCCATCAACACCTGTGGCATCTTGGAAAAAAGTGCCTTCCTTTCCAAGCTGCCACCATGCTAAAGAAGCAAAGAATATGACTATGAGTTCAAATCCAGTTGCAGTCGCCGTATACAAACTGAAACCTTTAGCGGGATTCCGATTGACAATCTTGGCAGAAGCAGACAGATAGACAACTACATACACGGCAACCAATACAGCGCCTAGGAGACCAGACAAAACGAAAGTCGAGAATGACAAGGAACTTATCTCGCTGTTGCCAGACAGCAAAATTCCATTAGTTACCAAAGCAACCACCGGACCTAAAATGACCCCAGGCATAACAATAAGTAATCCCTTAATTATTGGCAGTGCTATACCTGTGCTTATCAAACTAATTCCTCTCGCCTTTAAAAGCATTAGCTCTTTTGAATTCCATTGAAATGCCAAAGCACCAGCTGCGATTGCAATAAATAGAATCAGTACAACTACGACCAACGAGATGTATATAAAGTAAGCGACGTTCATTGAGGATAATTTTGTTTGATAGTCAGAAATAATGTTCCCCAAGACACTTATCACGTATGAAGAAGGGTATTGTTTATTTAACTCAATCTCCATGTCTCTCAGAGAGGGCCCAAGTGAAGATGCATTAGCATAAGAAGTTTCCTGGGAGTCTAGTAATAATTGCCACCAAAAACCTCCTAAGAAAACGGGGTATCGTTTCGCTACCTTTTCGAAAAAGATCTCCTTATCCATAAATACTGTTACTTTTTCTGAACCACCCACCTCAGTCAGATTAAACTTTGATACACCGTCGGACCAAAACCAAGATGATTCATCCTTGGGTTGTACAACACCAACTATTTCCAATGCGATGATCTCTTCGGGTTTAGAAGGGAAAGGACTCACATACACAGTTTCACCCAAAGCCCAGTCCAAATCTTCGAAAGCCTCAACACCTACAACGCCTTCAATAAAAAGCATGTCCTCTGTTGAATCGCCCGTGTTAGTAGCCCAACGCCCGCTGACAAGATCAGAGAATTCAATAAACCGTTCTTGAAAAACAAAAGACGCCAAGGAATTGTTAATAGAGCTAACTTTATCTCCAGGTTCGTCAACGTAAGGGAGGCTCTGAGACAATCCTTTCCTTACAGTTTCATATAGAATATTTGAACCTGTAAGCGACTGATCAATTGTTTCAGCCACGAAGGAGTCAAGTTTTTCATAATCCCGAACTCCAATCGGCCTATTTGGGACCACGATGCTGATCACATAAGAATCGTCCGAACGTTCACTCAAAGAATGCGCAAATCCTGCTTGTGTCAAATTGGACAGAAAGAAAAGTGTCGTGAAAAACACGGTTATTAATAACAAAACAGCCAGGGAAACTCCTAGCATCAATAACATAGAATGCCTTGCTCTGCGAGCAAGTAGCCACCAGGCTAATCGAAATGCCAATGTATTGCCACCTTAATAACTGGTTTATTTATAATCAGTAAGTTTGGCCTCACAATAATCATAGATGCAGTGACACCGCTGAATCTTACGGATATACTGCGGCTTATTCAATGAAGAGATTGATAAAGACGCCGCAAATCCTTTCCAGAATCTAGCTCCCCCCATAATTGCGAGCCCATATTAGATGAAAGCTAGTACACCTATAAAACAAGGGCCTTTAGGCATTTTCTATGGCTGGTGGTTACTCGGAATAGGCGCAGTAATTGTAACCATCGGATCACTTCAGACCTCCGTTGTAAGTGTGTTTTTTCTCCCGATCCAAAGGGAACTAGGATTGAGCAGCGCAGCACTCTCGCTCGTATTTACATTGGCCCGATTTGAAGGCGGATTAGAAGGCCCAATGGCGGGTTGGATGATAGACAAATGGGGTCCCAGGTTGCCAATAATTATAGGGGCAGCTTTGGGTGGCACCGGTCTTTTAGTGCTTGCCCAGGTAAACAGTTATCCATACTTCGTGATCGTATACCTAACCATGGTAAGCCTAGGATTCCAAATGGGTTTTCTACAATGTATGCATGCCGTCGCTAATCTTTGGTTCATCAAGTATCGCACCCGTGCAATGTCAGTATATTCATCATCTTTCAGGGTGGGTTGGGCGATTTTTACCCCATTGGTCGCACTCATGGTAGCTGCTAATGGGTGGCGTTCAGCCTCTATAACTCTAGGAACCCTAGTCCTTGTAACAGCTCTCCCTCTAGCCCTTCTGATAAAGCGATCCCCCGAATCGATGGGTCTACTACCAGACGGGGTAGCAAATCAAAGTGCCCCTGATAACCAATCCGATTCTAAAGAGGCCACACCTGTTGCTGAAACTCATGTGCCATTTAATATGGGCTTCAGAGAATCCCTCAAAACCTCCTCTTTTTGGATTCTTGCATTTAGCACTACAGTAAGATTATCTACCCAGACTGCCCTAGCAGTCCACGCAATACCAATTTTTGTCTGGAAAGGAATGGGGGAACAAAGTGGAGCAAATATAGTTGGACTTACCGCTGGCATAGCAGTCCCTATGATTTTGGTTCTAGGTTGGCTCGGAGACAAAATGAGCAAGAAGGCCATTTTGTTGGTTGCACAAGTATCATTGGCACTAGGATTCTTAGTTTTGGTGGTAAATGACAGCTTAGTAGGTCTATATGTATTCGTTGTACTTTTCGCATTCGGAGGCAACGTCTCGCCAGTAAATTATTCGATACTAGGCGAATATTTCGGAAGAACAGTGTTCGCCAGACTAAGAGGCGCTTTAGGTACTATAGGCGTTATAGGTGGGTTGACGCCCGTGTACGCTGGCTGGATCTTCGATAAAACTGATAGCTACAGCATAGTATTAATGACGTTCAGCGGTCTTGCGGCAGCAGCAGCATTCTTGCTATTACTAATGAAGAATCCACAAAGGCATATTTCTCAAATGCCCAACCACCCTAACCCACAATAGGTTCCTGTAATGGTATCACTCAATAAAAAAAAGAGAGAGAGTTTTTATGGCTGGAAAGTGTTGGCCGCTGGTTCGGCAATAACAACGATTGGATCTGTGCACTCCCCAGTAGTTTCAGTATTCTTCTTGCCATTACAGCGGGAGTTGGAACTCGGAAGAGCAGCGCTATCCTTCGTGTTTTCATTGGCCCGTATCGAAGGGGGAATTGAGGGACCATTAGTCGGATGGCTTATAGATAAACAAGGTCCAAGAATTCCAGTAGTGATAGGAATATTGCTGTCAGGCATAGGAATGATTGCCTTATCACAGGTTAATAGCACTCTTGGATTCTTGCTGGTTTACACAGGCTTGGTCGCGCTGGGATTTCAAATGGGGTACCTGCAAGTTATGCACGCCGTCGCTAACATATGGTTCATAAAGTACAGAACTAGGGCCATGAGCATCTTTTCTTCATCTGTAAGACTTGGCCCAGCAATGTTTACTCCACTATTGGGCGTACTCGTAGGCTTATGGGGGTGGCGCACAAGCGCCTTATTGATCGGGTTCTTTGTCCTGGTAACCGCACTGCCACTTACTTATTTCATCAAACGATCACCCGAATCGATCGGCTTGCTACCTGATGGCGATAATATTGAAAACAAGAACCTATCGGAAATTCAAGAAAGCTCTGAGAATGCGGTTCCAGATACCAGTGGCAGTCAAGACTTCGAATTTAAAGAGGCAATACGGACGCCCGCTTGGTGGATTTTGGCTTTGACAACCACGGTGAGAACTTCGAACAACGGTGTCTTTCAAGTGCACTTTATTCCTATATTCGTTTGGAAAGACATTACGGAAACTGGCGCTGCTTTTATGGTAGGTCTAACACAATTGATAGCCACCCCAATGATCTTAGCAGTGGGTTGGTTAGGAGACAGATGGAGCAAGAAAGCGATCTTAGTGCTAGCCCACTTTATACTAGGTGGCAGTTTCTTAGTGTTAATTTTCATTGACGAGCCTTGGGGAGTTTATGTCTTCATGATAATGTTCGCCTTTGGGGCAAACGTAGCGCCACCTAACTACTCGATTATCGGTGAGTACTTTGGCCGAAAGGCGTTCGCAAGACTGAGAGGCATTTTAAACAGCTTGGGAATCATCGGTATGGGGACTACCGTTTTGGCAGGTTGGGTGTTTGACACCACACAATCATACTCAATGTTCCTATTCGGGACGGCGATCTTTTCGGTCATCGCCGGCTTCACTGTAATCTTATTCTTGCACAAACCTAAGAAGCCGTTATCAAATCCAAGTACCATGACTTCATTAGAGCCTTAAAAATGACACTACTTCGACCGACACAATAAACAACATTTGCGTACTGAAGTAAAAACTCATACATTATTAACTTCAGGCTACTCTAGAAGTGTCACCAAACCCACCAAAAATCATTGAACGCGCTTAGGGTATTGTGGTAGCATTTGCCCACTTTCTATGGTTCCCTAGTAACATCAAGTGACTTCTGAAAAAACGGACTTCCGAACCACCATAAGGCAATCCCTTACCGCGACTCAAAATGGCACGGTAACAATCCTGTCCTCTCTGTTAGCAGTGGAAGATTTGTTAGGATACATCCCACTCGAAGCGATTGAGGAGGTAGCCAGCCTTACCAACTCAACCACAAATGAAGTCTGGGGAGTGGCATCCTTTTACACCAATTTTAGGTTCACTCCGCCTGGGGATCATGTGTTAGAGGTATGTTGGGGACCTTCGTGTCATATATTGGGGGCACAAAACATTGTTAAAGAAGTGCTGGGCACCCTCAATCTCCAAGGAGAGGGGGACACTGAGGATCATACTTTCACATTCAAATATAACACCTGCCTGGCAGCATGCGGGCAAGCGCCAGTTATAAGTATTGACCATCAACTTATGGGCAGAATGACACCAGAAAAAACTAAAGAACGCATTCTTTCTGTTAAGGCAACTGGGAAAAAAGGGAAAAGGCAAAACGGCTAGACATGACTAAGGCATTCCAGAAACTAGTTGAAAAATCCAAGGCGCACTTGGAGCAAATTCAATCAAAGCCACGTGTGCGAATAAGCATAGACCTTTCGGGATTGGCAGCAGGTGCGCTAGATATCCTAAATACATTCAAGGATGAGGTGTCTGCCAATAAATTGGATGTCACTATCAGTGAGGTAGGCGGTCTGGGACTGAACTACGCAGAGCCGTTGGTGGACATCCAAAACCCAGGGGGGCCAAGAGTTTTTTATAACAATGTGACCCCAGACCAGGTACCTAGTTTGGTAAGAGAACACTTGATCGAGGGAAATCCTGTTTTATCTGGAGCAATGGCAGTAGAGACAAGAGACCCATCACTGGACATTCCAACCCTCACAGAACTACCTATGATGAAAGGACAGGTACGGATCGCTCTTAGAAATGCTGGACATATCGATCCTTCAGATATTTTAGATTACATCGCTGCAGGTGGCTACAACGGCCTAAATAAAGGCCTATTTGAAATGGAGCCGTCTGCTGTTCAAGAAGAAGTTGCGAAGTCTGGACTAAGAGGCCGAGGGGGTGCAGCATTTCCGACAGCCACAAAGTGGCGCTTTCTTATGGGATCTCCAGGCCCTATAAAATACATTCTTGGTAACTGTGAGGAAGGCGATCCGGGTGCTTTTAACGACAAAGGCATACTCGAAGGTGACCCTCACACGTTACTCGAAGGTATGATCCTTGCGGGCTATGCTACTGGAGCTTCAAATGGAATTGTTTTCATCCGCCATGGGCACGATACACCAATAGAAAGAACTCGTAAGGCAATTGCACAAGCATACGCCAATAATCTTTTAGGAGAAAACATTCTAGGAAGTGACTTCAGTTTTGATGTTGAAGTCTCACTAGTTGGCGAATCATACGTCTCCGGCGAAGAAACTGCGTTAATGGAGTCTATAGAAGGGAAACGGGCCATGCCTAGATATAGACCACCTTTCCCTGCGGCTTATGGGGTTTGGGGTAAGCCAAGCAACATAAACAACATAAAAACGTTGGCCTACGTACCTGAGATAGTTTCAAGGGGTGGGGAATGGTTTACAACCATTGGTACTGAAAAAAGTAAAGGTACTGCCATTTTATGCCTATCTGGAACAATAGAACGGCCCGGTATGATCGAGGTGCCCATGGGTATGACCATACGAGAAGCAGTAGAAAAACTCGGAGGCGGAGTGCCAGGAGGTAAGCCCGTTAAGCTTTTGCAGACAGGCGGGCCGCTGGGTGGAGTACTCAGAGGGGACAAAATTGACATCCCGTTAGACTTTGACGCAATGGCGGCAGCCGGTGCCATTCTCGGCTCTGGCGGCATAATTGTAGGAGATGACACCGTCTGCGCGGTAGACTTAGCCCGACTCCTAGTTGCATTTTGCCAGTACGAGTCATGTGGGAAATGCTTCCCTTGTCGCTTAGGCACAACTCATCTTCTACAAATCTTGGACCGCATTTGCGACTTCAAAGCTCAGCCAGGTGATTTGGACTTGATGCGTCAACTAGGTAACGACATGCAAGTCGGCTCTCTTTGTGGACATGGACAGCTAGGATTCAATCCAATTAAGTCATCTATCGAGTATTTTCCGGATGAGTTTGCCGCGGTGATCGAAGAAAAAAGATGGCCAACCAAGAATTATTTCCCTGATTTCTTTATGCCGGACCGGGCAAAGCGAAATCAACAAACTGAAACATTCTCTTCTTTGAGGAGGGCCTAAGTGACTACAACTCTGCAGATGGTGACTATCAATATTGATGGTAAAGAAATCCAAACGAAGACCGGTTCAATGGTATTGGAGGCAGCAATTGAGGCGGGAATCTACATCCCATATCTGTGTTACCACCCTGGCATGAAACCATTTGCCGCATGCAGAATGTGCGTAGTGCAAGAGGAAGTTGAAGTTGAGGTTGACCGCGACGGTGAAACGGTCAAAGAAAAACAGCTCAGACCGGCCGCTGCTTCGTGTACACTACCAGTCAGAGAAGGAATGGTTATCCGCTCAGCAAGTGACCAACTAAGAAGTCTCCAAAAAGGAATAATGGAGATGCTGATATCTGAGCACCCTCACGGTTGCCTCACTTGTCACAGGGTAGACCTCTGTGGACCGGAAGATATTTGTCAAAGACACGTCTCTGTAAACGACCGGTGCGTAACCTGCCCCAAAAACGAAAGATGCGAGTTTAAGGACACCGTGAGATTTTTAGGAATGGACTTGAACTCCCAACTATCGTACGAAGTGAGAACTCCGGAAATAGAAGTCTTCGATCCATTCTATGATCGCGACTACAACCTTTGCATAGTTTGCGGAAGATGCGTCCGAGTATGCGAGGAAATAAGAGGCGACAGTGCGATCACGTTTGTTGAAAGGGCAGGGAAAGCCCTCGTAGGAACGTCTAAGGGGACTTCGCTATTAGAGTCTGGTTGCGAATTCTGTGGCGCTTGCCTTGACGTATGCCCCGTAGGTGCGCTTGTAGAAAGAAAACACAAATGGGACAAGGCTGAAAAAATTGTTAGGTCGACATGCTCTAACTGCTCTGTGGGTTGTCAATTAAATCTAGAAGTTAACAAGAGAGAAAAAGTAATAAGGGCGATACCCGAAATCAATGCGCCAGCTAACCGAGGCCAAGCATGTTACATGGGTAAATTCGGTCTGGAGTACGTTAATCATAAAGACAGGCTGAAGCACCCACTAATTAGAAGAAAGGGGCAACTGGAAAAAGCTACGTGGGATGAAGCAATTGCCTTAGTTGCTGAAAAATTCTCAAATACGAAAGGGACTGAGTTTGCATCCATCGGTTCAGCGAGAAATACTAATGAATCAGCCTATATGCTGCAAAAGTTCGCCCGCGTGGTTATGGAAAGCAACAATGTTGACATAGACTCGAATACGAGACCATCACTAGGTAAGGTGCTGTACGATGCCTTGGGCTATGCCGGATCAACCAATCCGATATGGGACTTGAAACACTCGCAATGCATCTTGGTGGTAGATTCGAATGTGACAGAAGAACATAACGTTCTCGCAGTCCCAATCAAACAGGCATCAAAGGCGGGAACCGCGAAATTGATTGTAATCGACTCTAGAGAGGTCGAATTAACTCGGTATGCAGACGTTTGGATAAAACCTCGCCCAAGTACGACACTAATATTGCTTGCGGGAATACTTAAGTTCGTGATTGACCAAGGTCTTACTGATGAAAAATTTGTATCACAGAACACACTGGGCTTTGACGAAATGACCAAATCACTCGCTGAATTTACACTAGAGAATGTGGAAACGGTGACCGGCGTACCTAAAAAACATATTAGTGACGTAGCCACAATGTTTGCGGGATCCAATGCCAGTTCTATAGTGTATGCCTTGGACAACGTAGAAACAGAAGGGCAACATGATCAAGTGGCGGCGATGGCAAACCTTGCACTAGTGACTGGTAATATAGGCAAGCCTTCGACAGGTTTGTACGCGTTGAGAAGAGGCACCAACGAGCAAGGAGCAACCGACTTGGGGTGTGTTCCTGACATGCTGCCAGGATATGTGGATGTACAAGATGCGTCTAGTAGGGCGCCCTTTGAAGCTACTTGGGACTGCAAATTACCTGCGAAGCCTGGACTGGGCATAAAAGAAATTCTGAAATCAGCACGTGACGGAAAAATCAAATCCCTGTTTATGCTTGGCGGCGGAGATTCTTATGAAGGCGAAGACCTGTTGGACTCTTTGGCTAACATAGATTTCCTAGTGGTCCACGACGCGTTCTTAAGCCCAGCCGCGCAGCAGGCAGACGTGGTGCTCCCAGCAACAACATTCGCTGACGAAGATGGGACTTACACTAGTCTTGAGCGAAGAGTTCAATTACTAAATAAGGCGATATTGCCACCTAACGTCAATGCTAAACCTGCTTGGCAATTAATAGTTGACCTCACAAAGGTGATGGACGTTCGCGGTTTCGAATTTCAGAACACCTCTGAAGTATTCGCTGAAGCTGCCTCCTTTGCAAAAGATATCTATGGAGGCATTTCTCATGCCAGGCTCATAAAAGAGGCTATTTTAACCCTAAGACCGGATGCCACATTCCCACAACCTACCCAGCTGTTAGAATCTGACCGAGTTTCCAAGGGTATTCAATGGCCATGTGGAAATGACAGCCAGCCAAGTCAAGAAATACTGTACTCAGATGGGTTTCCAAATGGCAAGGCCAATTTACTACCTTTGAAAGCTACAACTAAACCGGCTGTTAGCTCTTTTGAAAAGCCACTAGTTTTGGTTCCTGGAAGAATACTCGCAGATGACGATAGAAACGTAGATGTAGAGCGTATAGAATTCGTAAATACAGTCACGCGCGACGAACTGATAAAACTGCACTCAACAGATGCTCGAACTTTAGGTTTGAAGCATGGAGATCCTGTAGAGGTAGTTACAGTATCGCAAACGATCCAAGGAAAAGTTCATTTGGATGAAGATACGCATCAAGGTACCGTCACTGTAACTCAACTCTTCGGCCAATTCGCGACCAATTTACAACAAAGCGAAGAGCCGGACCCTATGGCTAAAATATCTGGACTGTTAATAGAGCCAGTAAACTTAAAAAAGCTGTAACATAAAGCTGTTCATAAGGTCAATAAACGATCCTGGTTGACTCTGGTTGACTACCCCCTTATGAACACAATTTAGGTTCGCCTCATAATACTGGAGCGAAATCAAGAACTGAGCCAATGAACGCAACAATAACTAAGCGAGTAGATATCACACACGATTTATGGAAGATCTGGATAAAAGGGGAGGACTCTTTCAACTTTAGGCCAGGTCAATACTGCACTATAGGATATGGGGGAGTGGAGAGACCGTATTCGATTGTCTCAGCGCCTCACGAAAGCGAAATAGAATTATTTTTGGAACTTGTACCACCTCAAACTGGCGTACTTACCCCTACATTGTTCCGTCTACAACCTGGGGCTCAATTGCAAATGAGGCCACGGGCTAAAGGCATTTTCGTACTCAAAGAAAATTACGTGAACCACCTGATGGTCGCGACTGTAACTGGGATAGCTCCATACGTATCAATGCTGCGACAATACCTTACAAGAGCTACTTCAAGCCACAAGTTCTTTGTTCTAGTTGGAGCTAGCTTCAAGAATGAATTTGCCTACAACGTAGAATTGCAATCAATTGCGGAGGAACGACCGAATTTACTCAAGTTTATTCCTACGATAAGCCGTCCAGATGAGATGACGAATGAAGGGTGGAATGGCGAAACTGGTAGAGTAAACACGATAGTAGAAAAATACATAGACCTCTTTAATCTAGAACAAGCATCGACACTAGTATACGCTTGCGGCCACCCATCCATGATTAGCTCGGTGCGAGCGAGCGCTAATAATATGGGGTTTGCATTCCAAGAAGAGCGTTTTTGGAAGAGCGATGAATAATCCTTTTTAGTAGATTGCTCCATGCTACATCCAATAAATTGTAACGATTAAACCCGATTGATAGAAGGATAACAGTGATCACACCGGTTAGGCGACAATATCTACAGATAAAACGTCGGTTTCCTGACAGTCTCCTGTTATTTCGAATGGGTGACTTCTATGAAACTTTTGATGATGACGCTATTACATTAGCCCGAGATTTGGATATTGCTCTCACATCTAGGGCCTTCGGCAAAAGTGAGAAACACCCATTAGCTGGAATCCCCTATCACTCGCTAAATAACTACTTGGGAAGGCTAATCAAGGCTGGACACAAAGTAGCGATTTGTGAACAAACAAGTGATCCTGCCACGTCCAAAGGTTTGGTGGAGCGAAAAGTAGTGCGCGTGGTGACTCCAGGTACGGTATTAGAGCCTTTTCTTTTAAATGATCGCACAAATAACTACTTAGCTTCAGCTATTATTGATGATTCTCAGGCTGCGCTGGCTTATGCAGACATCAGCACTAGTGGGACCATATTCGTGTCTCAAATGTCGGTAGAAGGTCTTTTGCTGGAATTAGCCCGTTTAATGCCAGCAGAACTGCTCATTCCCGAAGAATTTGACCTGCCGCTACCTGACTATTTGCGAATAGAACACTTACCAACTGAAGCGTTCGCACCGGACAAAAGTGAAGCAACACTCAAGAATGTGTTGCAAGTAGCTACCTTGGATGGTTTCGGTTTCAATGAATTTCAGTTGGGGTTAAGAGCCACAGGAGCATTGCTGAATTTCTTGGAATCCAGCCAGGCCGATGTCCTAAATAATGTAAACAAGGTCAGATTCTACGACTCTCAAGGCCACATGGCACTGGACCAGCACACAATTCGAAACCTTGGCATATTCTCAGGCGGGCGATCTGAGTCAGAAAAACACTCTCTAGTGAACGTAATCGACCTGACCGAAACGCCAATGGGTGGACGTTTAATAAGACAATGGCTTGGGCAGCCATTAGTTGAGGTCGACGGAATTAATATACGTCTTGAGAGCACAGCTTGGTTCTACGACAATGAAGGTAAGACTCGATTGATAAGGGAAAAACTAGGGAAGATTTCAGATGTTGAGCGACTTGTTAGTCGTGCGAAAAATGGAACAGCTATACCTAGAGAAATTGTAGCCTTGGGACGCAGCTTAGAGGTCATCCCAAGCTTATTAACCCTTTTATCTACGGACAATAACATTTCAATCAAATCGTTAGTCGAAAAAATCCCTGACTGTAATCAAACGGCAGCTATTATTCGTCACGGTATTGAACAAGAACCTGGCCAGATCGGAGACGGAACTGTAATTAAACGCGGCTACTCGACAGAACTAGATGATCTGCGGTCTTCATCTGCTAGCTCTCGCAACTATATATCCAAACTAGAAGCTGAAGAACGCGGAAAAACAGACATCAGAAACCTAAAAGTAGGCTACAACAAAGTCTTCGGTTACTACATTGAAGTTACAAATCCTAATCTTTCAAAAGTTCCTACTGAATATCAAAGGCGTCAGACTTTAACAAGTGGTGAACGCTTCATAACCCCAGAGCTTAAAGAACAGGAAGATATCATCCTCAAAGTGGCTGAACGTATTTTAGAAATCGAATCCGGAATATACAGAGAGTTGTGCCTAAAAATTTCAGAAGCTTCAGAAGCCTTGCTAGAGGCAGCCCGATGGATCGGGCACCTGGACGTATTTGCGTCGTTCGCTAATGTAGCGCGGCGATTCGATTACGTTAGGCCAATAGTAAATGAAAGCAAAGACATCCAAATAATAGATGGCAGACACCCAATCCTTGAGCAAATAGTAGAACCTGGTTCTTTCGTGCCTAATGATACTTTTCTATCAACAGAAGACGGTAATCTAGTGATCTTGACCGGTCCCAACATGTCAGGCAAGTCAACCTACCTAAGACAGGTTGCACTAATTGTATTGATGGCCCAAATAGGAAGCTTTGTGCCAGCAGGTTCAGCGGAAATTGGTCTGGTGGACCGAATCTTTACTAGGGTAGGGTTGCAAGATGATCTGGCTTCTGGACAATCAACGTTTATGGTTGAAATGGTGGAGACCGCTAACATACTTAACAATGCAACCGATCGATCTCTAATAATCCTAGATGAAATTGGGCGGGGCACTAGCACATATGACGGTCTTTCAATAGCCCAGGCAGTGGCTGAGCACATACACAATCAAGACTCTCTCCAATGTAGAACTCTATTTGCTACGCACTACCAAGAACTTACAGAATTATCTGAAACCCTGAATCA
>Ga0114996_10000595_pt1 | contig 50540 bp, 50 predicted proteins | sample ArcticOcean_MG_C_4_FD_87039 | JGI IMG/M metagenome (GOLD analysis project Ga0114996, IMG submission 87039) | Marine microbial communities from western Arctic Ocean - ArcticOcean_MG_CB4_134 | ecosystem: Environmental > Aquatic > Marine > Oceanic | place: Arctic Ocean: Canada Basin | collected... | reverse complement strand
CTCCATCTTTTGCGCGCGAATAAACAGGAACATACCATTCATGCCCTTGTTTACAAATCCACCAAACACGGCGATTACTTCCTTCACTAACTTGTTCAGGAGTCAAATCATTGAGAGTTGGATGCCACTGCTTTGCAAGTTCTGGATTACAAAAAGCTAATGAGTTACAAGCTTTACAGATATTGTTTCCATTCGTTCTAATATAAAATTGAGTATGTAGATCAGTTGTCGCCTGCCATTCATGTCCATTCTTGCATAACCACCATACTTTCTTATGAGAACCATAAGTAACATCCAATGGAGACAGCATGACATTCTTTTCAGGGTGCCATTGTTTTGCTATCTCAGGATGTGTGGTTTGCAAGCAATTATCTAGATTTGCTTTTCTATTAGTGCAATATGGACAATTACTTTGTTGTGTTGTTCTATTTTGTATACGGGCAGGCCATTCATGACCTTTTTCACATATCCACCAAACTTTCTTATGAGATTGAGCAGGTATATCTGAAGGTAATATGATATTCTTCCCATTTCTTCCAATTATCTCTAATTCTGCATTCATTTTATCATTCCATTCTTTAAGCAATCTAGGATGATTTGCAAGTGTTTTTTTCTCCAATTTCTCCCCTATTGTATATAGTAGTCAATCAGCAAAAAATACTAGGGTCAAATACATTTATGCTGATATTGACAAAACTTCTGACAAAGGATTATAGTGAGATAGTATTGAATAAGATAGTAATATGATCAAAGAGGGACTGCTGGCGGGATACGACTGGGAATTTGAGATTTTTGTAACAGAGTTGTTCGGGAGATTCGGCTATGAGATGGAGAAAAGCGGAGGCGCTGAAGGGACTGGGAAGGCGGATTTCATGAGGGCCATCAAGAAGACTTCTCCGTCACGGCTTTTAGGTTTGTCCGAAATGCCTTCGAATCCTGGAATGGATCCCGACCGCATCACGAAAAAAGGAAACGCGCTGGGAATAAAGTTGTTCAATCGCTCGATGAGAATGCTCGATGCGGAAGCCCTGGAATACGCCGACAAGGCGGCGGAACACGGATGCGACTGGTTCTTCCTGGTAAGCGTCAACGGCTACATGAATAGCGGAGCAAGAACCGACGTAAGCAAGAATGAGATAATTCCAGAAGGGAAAAGGATCAGCGTCTGGGACATTCGCGACGTAGATGGACAGGCAAAGTTAGTAAATCTTGAGGTAGACAGCGACAACTACAAGATCTCTAGCTTCAGAGATAGACTGGGGCCTGGAAGTGGCCATGAAATGTCCAACCAGCCGCCGAAATTCGAATTGAATCCCAAGTGGAAAATCATGCGACCAGGGTCCTATAAACTCCCCTGATAACTTCGTTAATCAGGTGCTGCTTTACATCGTCCATATCGGCTACAATAACCCAATTTTGTTTTGGTCCGAACATTTGACACATATAATCTTCCGTTTGTTTTTGAGACTTTTTAGTCGAGTCAGATTGTTCTATTTGAATTCCATACACCTTAGTTCCTGTTCGGAATGAATAATCCACCGCAGCCCTGGTCGCTTTTATTGCATTAACATGATGCATTGCCCCGCCGGCATAAGGCATGCCGTCGCTAAGAACAATCATCAGTTTTTTTCCCGAGGAACCGCGCATTTTATTCGCGACGTGTGCGATGCCATTCCAAGTATGTGTGAAAGGTGCTTTGTCGGTAGCAACTATATTACTCAATCTCGAATAGTCTATTTCGACCACAGGTGTTATATCAGAATCCTTCCCGGAGAATACCCAGGCCTTTAACTCTACATTTGGCAAAGATTCAAGGGCTTTGTAAAGTGTTTTTGTATATTTGCAGGCCAAATCCAGTTTAAATCCGTCGTCCATTGAACCCGATAAATCAATAACAAGCGAAACGTCCAATCCCTGCTCAATGTCTTCATTATTGAAAATCTCGTTTAGATTTGAGTTTGCCTTGAATTGAATGTATGCGTCGGCATCTATCGAGTCCCCTTCTTCGTCCAAGTATAATTTGTTTTTTAACCTAACAGAAGCAAAGAAACGCTTCAATTTATTCACGTCTTCTTGATCTATATTCCGCATACGACGTCTCTCATCAGTAATTTTAGAATCAAAGACATCGACCTCCATAATTTTACCAATCACTTTTGAAGAGCTTGTCTTTGTTCCGTCATAGAAAGTTTCTGGATCGATAACTGATATAATCTTTGCGTGAATCATTTGTTGTGTTTTCTGTCCTGCTATTTTTAGCATTTCTTCTCCTTCTTCTGAGTCTTCTTCAAATGCATCCTCCTGTATTTTAGACACCTTTCTGGTTTTACATCCGTCAGCAACACTATCGTTTTGAATGGGATTTTCGATACCGGGTGGATGATTACTTGATACGCTTGGTTTCCCGTCTACAGGTTTTTCATCGCCGGACATGGCAGGCATAGGGGTTGTACTAGGTTTTCCAGCAACAGACACGCATAGTCGATTAATCCTCTGGTTGAACTTATCTATGTAATGATTGGAATCAGAAATATCATTTCTCATCAGTTCAAGCATATCAATAAAAATTCTAGGCATCCACTTCTTGACTATGAGTCTGCATTCAATCAGTGTGGCAATCGCGCTTTTATTCTCGACGTTTCCAAGTCTTTCAACACAAAATGCAACGTTTTCATGGTGGTTCAAAATATCTGGAGTTGCTGTTTTTCTTAAGATGTTTTCTTTATGGATTCGACTAATCAGTAAAGTATTTGTGATATGTTGGTCAGAGATGTTGTCTTTTATTTCTTCTTCTGACTGGGTTTCCCCCAAACCCTTTTGAAGATACTTAAAACGTATACGAGAACCAGCGTACACCTCACCCCAGTTATGTTCAACACGATGGCATTCCACTCTATCAAATATGGATTTTGTAAGTGTTGACCAATCAAATTTTTTAAAATCTTCTAGAAATATCTCTATTTGCGCAGCGTCAAAGTTGTTTTTAAGAAAATATTCATCCAAGTATTTACCGACATATTTATCGAACCATTTATCGAAAATTTCATAGTTGCGAATGTCTGTTTCAAATAGAATATGTGAGAGTTCATGCTCAAGAAATGTATAATGCGCTTTATCATCACTGATGTTAGGTGCTGAAAATGGCATGACAACAGGAACGTTAATAGTATGACCGTCGGTAAAAGATTCCGATCCATTAAACTTCAATATCAATGAAGTATCCGTAATATCGCCAATTATTCCGCAAATATTTTGATAAATATTCTCATCAAGAGTGAATTGCTCATCGTCAGTTGCTTTAATTGATTTGAATATTATGCGTTTCATTTCTATGGCGAAAATGATGCTCCGAAAATAGAATCAATTCTATTAAGCAATGTTTCCTTTTCAGACAAATCCTGAAATTTTCCTACAACAAATGCATTTAGAGCCATACGAAAAGCAAAGGATGAGCTTTCAGAGATGTCATGAAAGCCAGTTGCAGAAGTTGGATCGGAGGAGGAAATAATTTTTCTGAAATTTTTCTCCGCTTTATCAGATTCTATTCCAAACTTTGTTTTTAAGATATTGAAAAGATAACTTTGATATCCTTGTAACAATTGAACAGTATCTCTGGGAGATAATGCATAAGACAAAGCGTCGTCCGTTCTTGTTTCTCCAACTAAACGCCAAATTTGTTCTGTTGTAATTTGTGAACCGTCCGAGTTAAATGGTAAAAGTTTGACATTAAAACCATTAAGATTTACGATTGATTTCTCTTCTTCCACCGTTGGGAACTCCACCCAAACTTGAGCCCATCTTGATATTAGATCTTCATTCAACTCGAATACGCCACCATAAGTTGATGGGTTCATTGTCGCACAGACCAAAAGTTTTGCTCCTTTGTTCAGCTTGTAGGTTTTTCCGTTGTCTGCAAACACGTGACGTCTCCAATCAAGTAATTGGTTTAGTTGTTTTTGCATGTTAGGGGCCAAAGCATTTAGTTCTTCTAGAACGAGTATTGCCTTTCGCTTATCATTGGCCAATTCAATAGCAGTAGGTAATACTCCCAATTGATACTCTGTCTCGTCGCCTCGAAGAATGTATCTTCCAATCAGGTCTCCCTTACGTGTGTTCTCTGAACAATCGTATTGGATAATTGGTATATTATTCTCCGATGCATAATGTGCTATTACCAAAGTCTTGCCTGTGCCTTTCGGGCCGACAAAACATAATGGCGTTGGACTATCCTGTCCCATATGTGAGACTAAATAATCCAGGTTATTATTAGCTGTTTGGAAATATGGAGGGCTTTTTACGTAAAATTGCTCCATGTTTATTGGCGACGTCTTCAGTTCTTTTTGTTCTTTCATTTTTGCACGCTATATAATACATTGAACGCATATACCTATTTCTAACTTAACATGTAATTTTATAATGATAAAGTATTGAATAAAATAATATAATTAAACATGACTGACAAATCTGACAAAGGATTCACCGAATCCAGAGGTCCAAAGAAACAGAAAAGCAAGGCAAATAAGTGGATAAACTACAAGTCTGCAATAGCTTTTGGTCTAGTAATCATTTTACTAGTAGGCGGTTTAGAATTCTACCAATACGTAGGTGAAACAAACAAGCGTGAAGAGACGATAATGAAGACAGAACTGTATATTCCTTCAATCGAGGTGATGTTTTGGGGAGAGGTTGATGAGAATGGCGAACCAATGGAAGCAGAATACAAATATTCGACTGAAGAATTCTATCGAGGCCAGATAATGGTCATCTATGGAGGATCCTTAAACTACGAAGATAGAAACAACATAAGAATAATTGCCACTTATCCGAATGGAACTGAGTTGATTTTCCCTGAACAGTACATAAGATTTGAACGTGTGGCGTGCGATGATTTATTTTTGAATGAAGATTGCGATACATTGTCAATATTGGAATCTTTGAGGTATGAGATTATTTGGCTTTGGGAGGAAAGAGAGTCGGAGGAACCAGAGGGAAGATACAGCTTTGAAATCATTAATGAGCAATATGAGAAATCAAGCGTTGTAAATGGTTCGCCGGGTTGCTGCAGATCAAATATACAGGTAGTTCTAATCAGATAAAATTAAGAATTAATTAACACAAGGTAGACGAAATAATTAGATTTGAAAGAGTGTTTTTCAAAGTAGTCCTGATAATATCATAGTAAGGGAAACTAAATAATAAAACAAGTTTAAGAACTAGATAAAGGGAGGATGATTATGAAATACATAGCGCTGGATTTTGACGGAACACTAACGGATAAGAATCACATAATGGATCTTGATGCTCTGTGGTCCGCAACTATGATTCAGAGAATGGGAATAGACGTGTTCATGGTAAGCGGAAGGACGGCGTATGAGATGTATTTCTTAGCAAAACACACAGGACTAAAGCCGTTTGTCATAGGTGAGAATGGCGGAGTTGCAATAGAGAATTCTCCTTCAAATATTACAAAATTAGCTGAAAAAACAATTCCGCTAAAAGCCTTCGAGCTTATCAAGAATGAAATAAACGAAGCAGAAGAATTACTCACCATACCAAGACTGACCGAAGTTGTTTTGAAAAGAACGTTTGACATAAACAGGGCTATAGATATTGTTAAAGAAAATAATCTTGAAGTTGACTTGATAGATAGTAAATACTCATACCACATAACTGAAAAAGGAATGAATAAAGCAACAGGGTTCAAACATATTGTAGATAAATTAGATATAGATCCTAAAGATTGTATTGCGATAGGGGATAGTGATACAGACATACCGTTATTTGACATGTGTGGATATTCAATAACAATGGGTCATGCAGAAGATAATGTTAAAGAAAGAGCTGATCGTATTATGAATGGTGAAATGGCAAAAGGTGCAATCGAGGCATTCGGCCACATAGCAGATAAATTCCTCAAAAAAAACATAGATGATGCAAGGAATTGATATTTAAAAAATATAAATCAATAATTAAAGAAGAAGTAGACAAAGTTTTACAAGAGAATAATTACCCTAAGATAGAATATCAGATAAAAGAGAATGCAAATCCCGAATTTGGAGAGCTGTATACAAATATACCGTTTATTCTATCAAAACCAATTAAAAAAAATCCAATGGATATAGCAGAAGACGTACAAAAAAAGTTAAAATTCAATGATTCGATATTAGTGGAAGTATCAAAACCAGGTTATATTAATTTTAAAATTAATTATAAAAATTTATGTGAAGAAACATTAAAAACTGGTGTCAATCAGCTTAAAGATTCAGTAAATATAGGAAATAATCAGAAAGTAATATTAGAACATACAAGTGTAAACCCGAATAAAGCATTACACATTGGACATGCAAGAAATTTATTCATAGGAGATACATTGGCAAGAATGCTAAGATTTACAGGACATGATTTGACAGTAATGAATTACATCGATGACTCAGGATTACAGGTAGCAGACGTAATTGTAGGTTTGAAATATGCAGGATTTAATGAAATACCAGAAAATGACATGAAATTCGACGAATATGCTGGAGATAAAATATATGTAAAGATAAATGAGCTATATGAAACTAGAAAAGAATTAGTAGAAAAAAGAGAATATGTTTTAAAAGAATTAGAAAAAAAATCAGAAATAAGACAATATGCAAAAGAAATAACAAATAAGATATTAAAAGCGCAATTAAAAACAGCAAAAAGATTAGGAGCAAAATATGATTTGCTAGTATTTGAATCAGATATAATATTCTCTAATGGATGGAAAGAAATTTTTGAAAAAATGAAAGATGAGAATATAATCAGATTAGAAAAAGAAGGAAAATTAAGCGGAACGTGGATTGTTAAAACTTCATTCAAAAATGAAACGGACAAAGTAATAATCAGAAGCGATGGCACCTCCACGTACATTGCAAAAGACATAGTACTGGCAGCATGGAAGATTGGAATAATTGACGAAATTTTTAATTATGAAGTATTTGATAACCAAAATAATAGACTGTTATCTTCGACATTAAACAAAACTGATAATAGAATTAAATTTACAAACAATTCCAAAGCAATAACATTAATTGACGCAAGACAAAGTCGATTGCAGAAAATTATTAAAGAAATATTGAATAGATTTAATGAAAATAAAGATAGAACGTATGAACATCTTAGCTATGAAATTGTGTCATTAAGTAAAGGAACTGCAAAAACATTAGGAATAAAAACAGGAGATAAGAAAATTATTCAAATGTCTGGAAGGAAAGGAATGTACATCAATGTAGATAATGCATTGAATATAATCAAGAACAAAGTATACGAAGAAACTAAAGTAAGGAACACAGAAGAGAATGAAGAGTGGATAAACAATACAGCAGAAATCATTTCAGTAGCTGCATTTAGATATGAATTATTAAAAAGTGATTTAGATAAGATTATTATTTTTGATTTAGAGAACTCGTTAAAACTAGATGGTGAAACAGGGCCGTATTTACTATATACATTTGCCAGGGCTACAAGCATATTAGAAAAAGCAAAAGATCAACCTAAAATAGAATTTATTGGAGGCATTCACAGGCATCTTTCCCTACAGCATGAGATTGAATTGATTAAGAATATGTCAAAAATTGATATGATTATTGAAGAATCAGTGATAAATATGTCGCCAATGAGAATTGCAAAATTCACGTATAATTTTTGCAATTTATTCAATTCATTTTATGAAAAGAGTCCAGTATTGCGCGAAGAAGACAAAGATATAATGAATGCAAGACTTCATCTCGTTAATTCGTTTAAAGATTCATTAGAAATATTATTTGGGTTGTTAGGAATTGAATATTTGAAGAGAATTTAAAAAAAAGAGAAGTTATGGCCTTTTGCCATAACTCTGTTATTACATAATTTTAATAAAAACGCATTACCGCGTTATTTTCATTAAAAATTTATGCTTTACCGATTATTCTATATGCATCTATTCCTGATGGAGCTTTTGACACTGCAAATCTGCGTCCACTTTTTACAACAATGCTATATTTAGTAGAATTAAATTTCTGACGTCCTTTGACATCATAGAAGTTCAATTCTGGACTACTTCCTGCATCTTTGTTGGAATTGGATTTTAATATTCCCATAATACCCATATTATTGAAATGGAAGTTCAGGTTTAATTCGAGTTAAGTGAAGATTATTCAACATTTAGGTTAGTTTAACTAACCTAATTTTACAAAACTTTTATCGAATTATTTAGATATTTCACAATATACATAGTAAAAGATTAGTTATAGTATGTATTATTGAAAATATGCAAGATTTGAGATTTCTACATGAATTAGATCGCAGTATAATATCAGTGATTAAAGATTATGCGCATCCGAATAATTTTCCTGAATTTGTTAACATATTAAAAGAATTAGAATTAATTGAGAAAGGAATAGATAAAGGATATCCGGATGTAGGAATTAATAATTCAGAATTATCCAATATGATTAATAATCAAAATAACATCAGAATAAATCTTAATGAGAAATTAACCAGTTATGATTCAAAAAGTGATAAAGAAAATCTATTTGTAGAAATAAAGAAGTTAATTAATAATTATATAAATAATTATAATAGCATTAGAGAATACTTAAAAAATAATGCAATTATAGATGCAAAAAAAGATACAATTTAATCAAAATTAGGTATAAATCGGTTTAAATATTAAAAATATAATAAACAAACATGGTTCTTCCATTAAAAAATATAATTTATGATTTAATCAAATCTGAGAAGAATACAACAGATGTAGAATTAATGAAATTACTGAAAAAGCAGAACATAGAGAAGAGTAAAAATGATATAAATAAAGCATTATTACATTTAGAAATAATGAATTTAATATCAGTAAGATGGATGGGTAAGAATTCAAAAAGAATTGAAGTATCAGAAAACGATGATCAGAAATCAAATGCCCTGTGGTAAGAATATATAATAAAAAATATACATTTGATTAAAATGCAAGTAATAATAAAAAACATAGCTAAAGATATTTTGCCATTAATATTATTCGTATTAGTGATCGGAGGAATTTGGATTGGAACAACTACAATAATTCAAAATGATACGCCGTTCTTTGTTGTAAGTAGTGGAAGTATGAAGCCAGTGTTACAAGTTGGAGATATAATAATTGTAAATGGAAGAGATCACTATGATGAATTAGAAGTTGGAGACATAATTGTATTTACATTACCTGCAGATTCGAAAAGAGTAATTGTACATAGAGTCAATTCAATAGATGAAGAAGGGGAGAAAGGAATAGAAGTTAAAACTAAAGGAGACAATAATCCAAAGATTGATGGATGGACAGTTCTTGAAAAGGATTATATTGGAACAGTATTTACATCAGTTCCAACAATAGGAAAAATAACCATATGGCTATCACCTCCAGTCAATTACTACATTATATTTTTTGTTGTATTGATTTTATTGACAAATGAAGTAAAGAAAAAATAATATTAAATAAAATATTATTAATTCAAAATTATTAGACTTAAATAGATTGATTGGATTTTTGAATTATAGAATAATGCCAAAAACAATACCAAAAATTAAAATTGAAAATGTAGTTGCATCTGCAACAGTCAATCAACGGATAGATTTAATTGAAATAACCAAAAAATTTACACATGTAGAATATAATCCAAAACAATTCCCGGGATTAGTTTTTAGAATAAAGAATCCAAAAACTGCAATATTGATATTTAATTCTGGGAAAATGGTTTGTACAGGCGGTAAATCTGAAAAATTGGCTAAAATTGCCATAAAGTCAGTAGTGGCCAGCCTTAAAGAAAAAAATATTGAGATTAAAAAGAGGGCCACAGTCACTATTCAAAACATAGTAGCTTCAGTAGACTTGGGCGGAAAGATAGATTTAGAGGAAGCGGCAAGGCAATTATCAAATTCTATGTATGAGCCAGAACAATTTCCTGGGTTAATTTATAGAATGAAAGAACCAAAAACAGTAATCTTGATATTTTCAAGTGGAAAATTAGTATGCACTGGGGCAAAAATAGAGTCGCAGGTCAAAGATGCAGTGGATAATCTTCATAAGTTATTAGAAAAGAAGAAGTTAATGTTGTATTAATCAATAACATTAGATAGAATCATATTTTTTTGTTTATCATCAATTATAGATTTTGAGAAGAGAAAATTTGCAATGTCAATAATATTTGCGACGCTAGACAGCTTCATATTTAGAGAATTAAAAATTGAATGAGATGTTTCCAATCTATCAATAAGAACTACTGCAGAAGAGACTTTTCCTCCTGAATCATGAATTATATTAAATCCATCAATTAAAGATGAACCAGTAGTAAATATATCGTCAATCAGCAATACACGCGAATTATCTTTGAGATTTCCCTCAAGGTTTTGTTCCCGGCCATAGACCTTTTTTGATTTGCGAACATATACATGTGGTTTACCTAAAGAAATAGATACAGGAACAGAAAAAAGTAAACCTGCAGTTGCAATGCCGCATATATAATCAAATGAATCAAGCCCGATATTTTTTATCAAATTTATATAAGAATCAATAATAATTTTATGGCATTCAGGATAACTCTGAATTAATCGAAGATCTAGATAATATGAACTGGATTTTCCACTGCTCAGTGTATATGTACCGAATTTAAATGATTGACAAACATTCAATGCATCTACTAATTCAGCTATTTTGTCATCGTTTATCAAAAGGGAATAACGCCAATATCAACTGTAATATTACATATTAAAAGCCTTTATAATGAAATCAATATAATAAAAAACCAAGTTGCCTGAAATATGGATTCCATATGGAGATGTAGAAATATCAGTAGATATAGATTCGAATAATTTATCAGGCATATTTAAGAATGAAAAAACTGAATTTGATGATACTATTTTAGAGAATAATCAAATATTAAATAATTTAAATGAAGAAGTCATAATATTTGACATATGTAATTCAATAGGTTCAATTTCAGTAATTGAGATGTTAATAGAAATAATAAAGAATTCAAAAAGGACTAATCGAATAGAGGTAATTATTAGAAAAAATCATAAGAAAAATATTGAAAATCTATTAAAAGATAAAGAATTTCAACACAATATCAAGAGCATAGAAGAATTATCAATTGATGAAATAAAGAAGATAATTAATGATAATCAGGTTATTTTATTATCAAATTCGTCATTCGATTCCTTATTTGGATTCAGTGGAGGTGCCATATCACTAGCAAGGATATTGAAAGATCCTATAATAAAAGATGCATTCTATGACAAAGAAATCATTTATCCCGAATCTGGAATTATCACAAATAGAAGTAAGATAATACAAAAAAAATATGAAAAATATAGCAATATAATTTCATTACAAATAATTGAAGATGCAGATGGAATAAGTAATTGTGTGGTAGGTAAATTATATGATTCATATGTAAATTCTTCTAAAGTATTAACCAACAGTATCAGACATATTGAGAATAAATTTGAGAGTTGCATTATAAGTTGTGATTATAATAAGAGAAATACACTAAATGATTCATTAAATGGGATTTGGAATTCATATAACTCAATTGAAAAAAGGGGAAACATCACACTAGTATCAGAATCTTTAGATGGTTTTGGTTCAGATGCGTTAGATAAGTATGCAATGAATCAAATAAATATAAAAAATCTAATCAGTAGTAACGAATACTTTGAAGGATTAGAAAATCTAATATTTCTAGAAAAGATTAGACAAGAATATTCAATAGATATTATTTCGACAATACCACACCACTATATTGAAAAAAGATTCAAATTTCGTCCATTTAATACTGTAAATAGTGCATTAAATTCAACGATTAGGAGAAAAGGAAAAAGAGTAGAAATTGCAATAATTCCAAATGCAAATAACATGATTATGAAGGTAGGGACTAGTAAAACAGTTTAAATTAAACAAGAGATGATAATTAATATTGCAGAAAATAGTGCCAGATGCAAGAAATAATGTAAGAATAAGATTTGCGACGTCCAAAGATATAGCAGAAGTCATATCTATAAATTTTAAAACATTACCAGAACATTATTCAAATAGTTTCTTCATGGAACTATTATTAGATTCTCCAGAAACATTCGTGGTGGCCGAGAATAACAATAAGATCATTGGCTATATAATGTGTAGAATAGAATATGGATTCTCCATTCTAAAGAAGATGAGTTTAACAAGAAAAGGTCACGTAGTTTCATTCGCAGTGTTAGAAGAGTATAGAGGCAAAGGAATAGGTAAAAAATTAGTAGTGCAATCCATAGAGGGAATGAAAATAAAGAAATGTAACGAGTCATATTTAGAAGTAAGAACAGACAATATACCTGCAATAAAACTATATGAGAATTTAGGATTTAATAAGATTGCAACGTTAAATACATATTATAAAGACGGCAGAAGTGCATTTTTGATGTCTTCAAAACTAAATAGAAATAACTAATAATTTACTTGGTTACCTCAATATCAAACACAATTTGATACCAACCAGGGCCTATATGCTTAACAATTCTAGATGATGCAATTCTAGATCGTTCATCTAATTCTTTGGACATGATGTTATTACAATTCATCAGTATATTGTCATCAGAGGAATTAAGATGTGCGTATAAATGAATCCAACCACGTTTATGAATCATAGTCAAAGCGTCATCAATAAATTCAGTAGATTTTTCAGGTAAAGGCATTATTACACGTGAAAAATCTGAAGGCATCTGTTTTTGAATAATTTCATGAGCGTCGCCACAAATAGAAGTAATGTTATTAATTTTATTTAACAAATAATTATCTAGAGCGTATTCTGACGCAATAGGATTAATTTCTATATCAATAATCTTACAAGATGGTTGAAACTTTGAAATTACAATAGAAAAAGGTCCAATTCCTGCAAACATATTGAGTATTTTCTCACCTGGTTGTACAAGTTGGGCAATTCTTAATCTTTCATTTGACAAGCGTGGAGAAAAATACACTTTTGACACGTCTATAAGAAACCGACAACCAGATTCTTTATAGATAGTAACAGGATCCTCAATTCCAGAAAGATAAGACATAGATTTTACACGGAATTCTCCTTTTACGCCACTTTCTTGTAGATATATTGATCTTATATTTTTCAAGCTATTAATAATTAAATCAGATATTTTTATTTTTTCAGAGAGAAACTCAGGTTTAATTTTTATAATAGCGATTTCTCCTATAATATCCATTCCAGAAAGATATTTTTTATAATTTGCGTCCAATAATTTCATAATTAATCAAATATTCATTATTCAGATTTGGATAAATAATAATACTGATTATTATTCTTCTGCTCTTTATCTAAACGGCTATTATTTTTATTCACTCTTGGTCGTCCTGATTCAATATCACGCCTATATGTAATCTGTAATTGTTTAAGAAATTTATTCATCGAATCGTGTTTATTGGTAGGAGCATGGGCAATGCCATTTACACCGTTATTTCCGTTAAACAGCAACAATGAATCACTCAGAATATCTATTAATTGAATATCGTGATCAATAATTATAGCGGATTTATTATTTGATTTAATGAATTTTTGTACCGATCGAGCCAATACTATACGGTCTTCTACATCAATAAATGCAGAAGGTTCGTCTAATGCATAAATATCTGCATCTTTCATCAAACAAATTGTGATTGCAACTTTTTGTAGTTCTCCGCCACTAAGTGTATTGACATTCTTTTCAAATATTTTATTAATAGACAAAGGTAAGATTATTTCATTATTAAAGATCTCATTTTCTATTTGAGAGCCTTGTGAATATAAGAGATTTCTCACATTACCTGAATAATTAGAATCTAAATATTGGGGTTTGTATGAGATCTTTACCTTAGTTTCCAAATTATCTTGGTCGGATTTTTCTATACCTGAGAGGATTTTCATAAAAGTGGTTTTTCCAAGTGCATTACCGCCAATAATTCCAAGAACTTGCCCCTGAAGTATTTTACCAGATGAAACTTTTAGATTAAAATTATCATATGTCTTACTAAATTCATCGTATTCAATGACTGATGGGGTGTCATCATTTAGTTCTGGAGGAGAATATACGTTAAATTGAATCTTATTATTACGAAATTTTATATTTTCAGTAGGAAGGTAGCCTTCTATTAAATTGTTAATTCCTGTACGAGTAGAACTGGATGATGAAACTATTCCATAAGCGCCAGCTTCCCCATATAGAATATGAATGTAATCACTCAGATAATCAAGAAATGTAATATCATGTTCAATTAGAATTACACTTTTTCCTTTAGTCGACAAATTTCTTATAGTATTTGATACAGCTAAACGTTGAAAAACATCATTATAAGAAGATGGTTCGTCAAAGAAATAAACGTCGGCGTCTTTTACTGCGGCAACAGCAATAGATAATCTTTGTAATTCGCCGCCGCTAAGATCGTTAACAGGTTTATTTATGCATTCGGTGAGATTTAGTTCGTCAACAATATCAGAAGAATAATTACTATTCGGAATGCTTTCAAGTAAAGATAAACCATCAGATTTCCAATAGTCTTTTAATTTATAGACTGCCTGAGGTTTTATAGAAATAGATAATTCTTTATTAATTATTTTTTTAAAGTGTGTTATCAACTCAGTTCCTTGAAAATGATTCAGGACATCATCCCAAGTTGCATTGTTATCTTCATAATTTCCAAGATTAGGTTTTAGATTACCTGAAAGGATATTAATTGCAGTTGTTTTTCCAACACCATTTTTTCCAACTAAACCAACTACTTTACCAGGTATAGGAATAGGTAATCGATAAAGGCGGAATGAGTTTACACCATACTGATGTATTTTCTCGTCGCCGAGTTCATGCGGCATATTTACAATAGTAATTGCGTCAAATGGGCATTTATTTACACAGATTCCACAACCATTGCATAATGATTCACTAATCAATGCTTTGTCATCAGAATCTAAAATAATACATTCGCTTCCTGATTTATTTACAGGGCAGAAATTTATGCATTCTAGATGGCATTTTTTTGACAAACAACTGTCTTTGTCTAATGCGGCAATTCTATGTGAATTAGAAATAATAGGGAGATCCATATGAATGTAGTTATTTTTTATTTCTATATATAATTATTTCCGAAATCTTTTTTATATTACAAGGTCTTACTTACTTATAGTGAGTATCTTATATGAGCGAATCTGATGTAACGCTAAAAGTTTTAGAGGCATATACAAGAGATGTAGGAAGAGGAGTAGCGAGAATTGACTATGAAGCAATGGACGTATTAGATGCGTCTACAGGGGATATTATAGAAATTAGAGGTAAGAAAAACACGGTAGCAAAATGTCTTCCATTATATCCATCAGATGAGGGAAGAGGGGTAATCAGAATCGACGGATTAATTAGAAATAATTCAGGAGTAGCAATTAGTGATACTGTTACAATTAAAAAAATTAAAGCGCCTCCTGCAGAAAAAGTAGTAGTAGCGCCATTAGAATCAATACCGCCAATAGATGAGAGGTACTTGGCAGATGCATTAGAAAGTGTTCCAGTCACTAAGGGCGATAATATAATGATACCATATTTTGGAGGCAGATTAACATTTCAGATCGTAGGCGTAACACCAACGAGTGATGCAGTATTAATCACGCAACGAACAGTATTTTCAATCTCTGAGAAGGGAGAATCAGCAAAAGGGGTATCTCCAGTAAATTATGAAGATATTGGTGGATTGAGGAATGAGATTAGAAAAGTAAGGGAGATGATCGAACTTCCATTAAGACATCCTGAGATATTTGAAAAACTAGGAGTGAAAGCGCCAAAAGGAATTTTGCTTTACGGACCTCCTGGAACAGGAAAAACACTATTAGCAAAAGCAGTTGCATATGAAAGTAGCGCTCATTTCATCAGCATTAGTGGACCTGAAATCATGAGTAAATTCTATGGTGAATCAGAAGCAAGATTAAGAGAGATATTCAAAGAGGCAAAAGAAAAAGCGCCAAGTATAATATTCATAGATGAAATTGATTCAATAGCGCCAAAAAGAGAAGAAGTAACTGGAGAAGTTGAACGTCGTGTAGTTAGTCAACTTTTGTCGTTAATGGATGGACTAGAGGGAAGAGGAGAAGTCATAATTGTAGCGGCAACAAATAGACCAAATGCAATAGATCCTGCATTAAGAAGGCCTGGAAGATTTGACAGAGAAATAGAAATTAAAGTACCTGACAAGATAGGAAGAGAAGAAATACTGGCAATTCATTCGAGAGAAATGCCTCTCGACGAGGATGTAGACATTGAAGAATTAGCATCAAAAACACACGGATACGTGGGTGCAGATCTAGAAGGTTTATGCAAAGAAGGCGCTATGAAGACACTAAGAAGACTGCTTCCCGATATGAAATTTGATGAGGAGAAAATATCTCCAGAATTTTTAGACAAAATCACAATAATAAGGGATGATTTCAACCAAGCATTGAGAGACATAACGCCATCAGCTTTGAGAGAAGTGTATATTGAGACACCAGATGTAGATTGGTCAGATATTGGTGGTTTGGACAATATTAGAAAAGAAATACAAGAAGCAGTAGAATGGCCTTTAAAGTATCCAGATGCATATGAAAAAATTGGTTATTCAATGCCAAAGGGCATAATGTTACATGGGCCATCAGGTACAGGAAAAACATTGATTGCAAAAGCAGTTGCGAAAGAGAGTGGAGCGAATTTCATAAGTGTCAGAGGTCCAGAATTACTTTCAAAATGGGTTGGCGAATCAGAAAGAGGAATAAGAGAGGTATTTAGAAGAGCAAGACAGGCATCACCTTGTGTAATATTCTTTGATGAACTAGATTCAATAGCTCCGCTGAGAGGTGCGTCGGGTGATAGTCAAGTATCAGAGCGAGTAGTAAGTCAACTATTAACAGAATTGGACGGAATACAATCATTAGATAGTGTATTGGTGCTAGCCGCAACAAATAGGATAGACATGATCGATCCTGCATTAATAAGATCAGGAAGATTTGATAAACTGCTATACATTGAAAAACCAGGAAAGGATGAAAGAACAAAGATTTTAAAGATTCACACTAAAGGTAAACTACTAAGTAAGGAACCCGGCAATGAAGTCAATTTATCAAAAATTGCAGAAATGACAGATGGATTCAGTGGAGCAGATTTAGCATCAGTTGTAAATACGGCAGTTTCGAGTGTATTGCAGAATTTTGTAAGTAAATACAATCCAGAAGAGGCAAAAGAGATTTTGGAAGCGGATTCATTAATTTATGATGCAGAACAAATTAAGGCTGATATTAAGGATAAAATTACTGAAAAGCAAATCTCTCAAATTGATGATTTATCAATAAAATTGAAATCATCTCTTGATTCTATAGTTCTAGGTGTTGGAAATGTTGCTACTGATTCAAGTCGTAATTTAATTCATGAACGTTCTGATAATCTAAGAAAGGTTTTGAAAGAAATTAATGTTAAATACAAGAAATTTATGAAATCCGGTTCAGAACAATCATCTTCACGTATAAAAGAAGCAATAGTAAAAATGGAGGATTTTGAGGCAGCAATAAGAAAAGTTAAGACTTCAAGAGATGGAAGGCCTGTAGAAAAATCACAGATAGCACATTATAAATAAAATACATTAGTACAATCGCCAGATAAATTATATATAATAAAATGGCTTTATAATTATTTGCAGGAATTCTTTTTAATTACAAAAAAATAATGAGAATATGTATATTTTTATCATGGAATTCATCCAAATAATAAATAACAGCCTACAATTATTTATTGAAAACTATGGATTTTATGGTGTTTTTATTGCCATGTTTCTTCAAGCACTAGTACCTGTAGCAATTCCATCAGATATAATTATCGTTGCGGCCATATTGCTTGACGTAAATCCAGTTTTAGTCATAATCGCATCTGCATTAGGATCTACAGCAGGAGGATCAATTGGATTTATGTTTACCAGAAAAGGAGGAAAACCAATAGCGATGAGATTTATCGGCAAGAAACAAATTGAGAGATTTGAGAATTGGTTTGAAAGATGGGGAAATTACATAATAGTAGTCGGAAGAGCAGCGCCATTTTTATCAAGTGATGCAATTGCATTTGCTTCAGGATTAACAAAAATTAATTTTAAGACATTCATTATACTAGCATTGATTGGAGCAGTATTAAGAAGTATAATACTAGTATACCTAAGCGATTTGATTGCAGGCTATCTGCCAAATATATTTTAGAGAGAATGTATTTAATTCTACATCATGCCAGGCATGCCCATGCCGCCCATGCCGCCCATGCCGCCCATGCCGCCGCCAGCGCCTGGAGGAGGAGCAGGAGTCTTTGACGATGCAACCACATCGTCTATTCTCAATAACATTCCAGCAGTTTCCGTAGCTGCTTTAATGATCTGTTCTTTAACAATAGTTGGTTCATAAATTCCCAATTTTTCACAGTCGTCTACTTGACCTTTTACAACATTAACTCCATACCATTTATTACCCTGGCCATGTGCCGCAGCGATTTGGACTTGAGTATCAATTGGATCAAGACCTGCATTTTCAGCCAATGTAATAGGAATAATTTCTAATGCTTCGGCGAATTTTTGTACAGCTAATTGCTCTCTTCCATGTAATTTATTAGAATAAGATTTAAGCCGTCTTGAGAGCTCGGCTTCAGGAGCGCCCCCTCCAACAACAATTGATGGTTTAACTAAGACGTCCTTAACAACCATTAACGAATCGTGAATTGATCTATCGGCTTCGTCGACTACACGTTGTGTTCCTCCTCGAATAAGAATAGTTACGGATCTTGGATTATTACAGCCTTCTACAAAAACCCAATTATCTTCTTCAATTCTACGTTCTTCGACTAACGCGGATTTTCCAATGTCATTTTCACTTAAATCTTCAAGATTAGTAATAATTCTAGCGCCGGTTGCTCGCGATAATTTTTCCATATCACTTTGTTTTACACGTCTAACAGTGAGAATTCCTGATTTAGCTAAATAATGTTGTGCAGTATCGTCGATTCCTTTTTGACACACCAATACATTAGCTCCTGATTGTTCAATTTTATCAACCATGTCTTTTAACATAGTACTTTCTTGATCAAGAAATGCTTGTATCTGATCAGGATTGGTGATATTAATTTTAGCGTCGAATTCAGTCTTTTCGATTTCAAGTGGAGCTGCAATTAAAGCAATTTTAGCGTTGTCGATCTTTTTAGGCATACCTGCATGAACTACTTCTTTATCAAGAATAATACCTTGTATCAAGGATGTATCTTTTAGCGATCCGCCTGCTTTCTTTTCTACTTTAATATCATCTATATCAACAGTGTATTTGCCGTTATTCTCATCTGCAACAGCATCTACTGCGTCAGTAACAATTTGTGATAACATATCAGATTCTCTCCAGATTAGTTTAGAAGCCATGCTTGTTTTTGCAACTTTTTTTAGCCATTTTTTATCACCAGGAGTAACTTTTATAGCAATTTCGTCAAGAATTCTCAATGCCTCTTTAGCTGCTTTTTTATAACCATCAACAACAATTGTTGGATGAACTTCTTTATCGATTAATTCTTCAGCTTTTTCAATCAAAGAACCTGCAAGAATTACTACTGATGTGGTTCCGTCGCCAACTTCGGTATCGGCAGTTTTTGATACTTCAACCATCATTTTAGCAGCAGGATGCTGTACGTCAATTTCTTTAAGAATAGTTGCACCGTCGTTAGTAATTGTAACATCTCCCATGCCGTCTACCAACATTTTATCCATACCACGAGGGCCCAATGAACTTCTAATTAATTCAGAGACTACCTTAGCAGCCATAATATTATTTTTTTGAGCTTCACGACCTTTTGTTTGGCTCGAACCTTCTTTTAATATAATTACCGGTTGTCCATTAGGAGCAACGCCTACATTTGCTTGATGTGCCATATAACCTGATGGATGTTAAACATAGCATATATATTTTGTGCGAATTTTCACATATCGCAATCTAGTTCTTCAATTCTATTTGGATCGAATAAACAAGGATAACATAAATTTTCAATCATATGTGCCTCAGTTGTTGGAACAAATGTATCTCCGCATAATGAGCAGTTATTCATCATATTTACATAAAATTTGATGTTAATTAAGTAGATCGAGTAACAGGTACGTCTTTTATGACAATAGAAGGGGATAAAACAGGGGTTTCAACTTCCCACCAATTGATCCATTTACGAGTTTGAGATAATGAATCAATATTAAGTAATTGTCTTGGAATATCATCGCTAATACGGATACCATGAATAGGAGAAGAAATTTTACCGTTTTCTATAATAAAACATGCATCTCTGGGAACAGTAGAATATGAACCGGCGGCAGGGTTTTGAAATCTAGTATACCAATTATTTGTGATTAATAATCCATTGTTGATAGAAGATAGTTGTTCTTCGAAAGTAGTGGTTCCAGAAGACACATCAATATTCCAACAAAAAGGAGCCATTATTCCTGCATTGCCTGTAGATTTCACTCCGTATTTATTAGAAGTAGTAATATTATGAAGATAGTTTGCCAAAATACCATTATCGATTATCTTGGTAGATTGTGTAGGCATTCCTTCATCGTCAAAAATACGTTGATAAATGCCATTTTTTGGATTGCCTACATCAGACAAAGATAAATCGTCGGATGAGACCTTAAGATTTATTTTATTGGCAAAAAATGAATCGCCAGAATCAACAGAATCGGCCGAAGCTGCATGACCGACAAATTGGAATATATCTGCTGCAACAGTAGGTGTAAATAAAATATCATATTTTCCAGGATCGCATTGTTTTGGATTTATTGATGATTTTGCATAATCTCCTGCGTCGATTCCAGCTTTTTCAGAATCTATATCGTCAATTAAAGATGAACATGACAAACCATGTCCGCTAGATTTAGATTCAGTAAATGCACGAATATTTAATAAATTAGTAATAGATTCGTCGTTAGATTCAACACCGGTAGATGTAATTAACATTATTTCTGACATACGACTTGTAAATGATCCACATACTCGTGATGCGCCGTATTGTAAAGCAGAATTGATAGAATTCTCAACATGATCGATAATAGATTCATAATTATGTATTTGATCAATCTCTACATGTTTATTTGTTTCATAAGTAAAAGGTCCAGATGGAAGAGGAGTATAATCATTATTCATAGAAGAATCATTACAATATTGAAACAAGGAATCCAAATAATTAAGAATGCTAGTTTCGTCGAGATTATAAATCATCCCACTAGCACGTTTTTTATCTTTTCCTAAATAGATCTCAATTGCAATATTTTCGGTACTGTCAAAGACATCGATTGAGTTATTACTAAATCTTATAAGATCTTCATGTTCTTTAGATAGAAGAAATGAATAATCATCACAGTTAAGAGAAGAAATTTTATTTTCAACTATAGATAATATATTATTTAGATTCATGATCTATTGCCTATTCTAATATTTCTTAATCGAACATCAGGCGCTCCAGTCCATACAGGAGCTCCTTGCATCGGTTCGCCTTTTCCACAGTTTGCGGCTTTGAAATCAAGATTTTTGGAACGTGCGTCGACCGAAGACCAGAATTTCTTGGACGTGAGTTCTAAAACAGGGGATTTAACATTTATGTCTAATTCGCCATTTTTAATTAAATATGCTTCAAAACCAACATATCTTTGATTTTCTCTCCTATCGTCTATGTTCCATTCCATAAAATTTTTTATATAGACTCCTTTTTTTATGTCCGAGAGTAATTCGGCGGTATCATAATCTCCGGGTTCAATAAATGTATTAGACATTCTGATTATAGGTTCTTTATCAAATTCAACACTGCGAGATGCAGCATTACTTCGAATATTCATTTTAAATGATGTTTCACGATTATGTAATAAATCAGTGATGACTCCACCTTTAATTAATTCATGTTTTCGTGATTCAACGCCCTCGTCGTCAAATAAATAGAAACCCATAGATTCAGGGATAGTAGGATCGTCGCTAACAAATACTTCTTCGCTGCCAATTTTAGTTCCATAGCAATCAAAACCAAGATAAGATTCTCCGGCTTGAGCAGCTTCCCTACCAAGAATACGATCAGCTTCAAATGGATGTCCGCATGATTCGTGTGCAACTAGACCAGCAATATCTGGACCGACGATTATATCAATATCTTCATCAAATATTTCAGATTTAGATTTAATGGAATTAGATGCAATAGCCAATTGTTCTGGAACATATGAACTAAGATCAAAGGATTTTATTTTCTCCCAGCCGCCAGAACGTCCAAGTCCTGCATAGCCAGCAGGAATACTGAATGCGGACAATTGTCCATTATAATTAGCAGTAATAATACTATGGAATGAAACACGAGGAACACGGCTTAATATATGCGTGCCTTCAGTATTCACATAAAATTTTTCTTCAATCGAATTATCAAGACCTAGAGTTCTATTAGGAAGAGAAATATCAGAATTAAATGATGTAATATATCCATCAACGTCTTTCAGAATTGATATCATTTCTGCAACATGAACATTTTTTAAATTTTCTTTTTCTGAGGCAGCCCATTCTTTATTTACTGATTTTTCACTTGAGAATTCAATAGGAGACTTTAGTATTTTTTTAGATGATTTTGCTCTTAAAATTGATTTTTCAATTAGAGTATTAAGAGAGCCATCAAACATATTAGTAGATGCAAAAACCATCACGCCATCATAAATCATACGAATTCCTATGCCTTGTTTTTCATAAGAAATTGTAGGTTTAGATTCACCATTTTGTAATATTGCGGCCAGGTGTTGTGTAGAATGAAATCTAGCTTCAGCATATTCTACGTTATATTTCTGTGCTTCATTAATAATTGAATAAAGTAAATCTTCATATTTTGATAATGAATTGGCAGTCAATAGTAGATTATAATAATCGGCAGCAATATTAGTTTTATTAAGATGGGAAAAATAAGTAAAGAGAAGTTTAATAAAGTAAGAATAGTTCCAGATACAAGTATAATAGTTAACCAGATATTATCAGAAAAAATAGGAAAAGGAGAAATTAAAAATTCCGAAATTATAATTCCAATAGCAGTTTTAGATGAATTACAGGCACAAGCCTCAAAGCATAAAGAAATAGGATTTTTAGGATTAGAAGAATTAAAGAAAATCAAGGAAATCTCAACTAAGAAGAAGATTAAATTCAGGTATCTAGGAACAAGACCGTCGCTAGAAGATATTAAATTATCCAGAAGTGGGAGAATTGATGCAATCATTAGAGATGAAGCTATAAAAAATGATGCCATATTGTTTACTGGGGATTATGTTCAAGCAATAGTAGCGGAGGCAATGGGTGCAAAAGTGAATTATATCCCAAAGGTAATTAATGAAGAGGGCAGTAACCTTGACAGATTCTTTAAAGATGAATTAATTTCAAGTGTGCATATTAAACAAGGAATACCAATAAGGATAAAAAAAGGATTGCCCGGAGAAATTGAATTAATTTCAATAGGAGAATCTATTGATGAGGATGAGATAAACAAAATAATTAAAGATATAGAAGAATTTGCACGAGTAAGTCAAAAAAGAGACAAACAAATAATTCGTGACGGGGCAAAGGTACTTCAGCTTGATAAATTCAGAATAACAATTACAAATCCTCCGTTTTCAGATAAACCGGAAGTAACAATAATTAAACCAATTAAAAAGTTACAGATTACTGATTATAGTATTCCTAAAAAACTAATGGAAAGAATCGAAATATCGGCAGAAGGAATATTAGTGGCGGGCAGTCCAGGTTCTGGTAAAAGTACATTTGCTTCTAGTTTGGCAGAATTTTATTCTTCAAAGGATAAAATCGTTAAAACAATTGAATCGCCAAAGGATCTGCAAGTGAGTCCTGAAATTACACAATATGGGAAATTAGATGGTGATTTTGAGAAAACGGCAGAAATATTATTGTTGGTAAGACCAGACTATACAGTATTTGATGAAGTAAGAAAAACGAGAGATTTTATGATTTTTGCAGATTTACGTTTATCGGGAGTGGGTATGATTGGAGTAGTACATGCGAGCAACCCCGTAAATGCCATTCAAAGATTTGTTGAAAGGATTGAAATGGGCATGATCAGTAATATTGTAGATACAGTAATTTTTCTTAAAGACGGAGAGATATCTAAAACATATCAGTTGGAATTAGTCATGAAAGTACCGACAGGAATGCAAGAAGCGGATCTTACAAGGCCAGTTATCGAAATAAGAGATTTCATTGATTCGACTCTAGAATATGAGATATACACATATGGAGAAGAAAAAGTAATAATTCCAGTAATAGAAATTGAAAAAAAAGAACGTATGACAAAAGATGAATCTATGAAAAAACTTCAAGACAATTATGGCAAATATATGAATGAAATGAACATTGAGATGGTTTCGTCTAGACGGGCATTAATTACAACTGATAAAAGGAATATTCCAGAGATAATCGGGAGGAATGGACAGAATATTATGAATATGGAAAAGAAACTAGGAATAAAGATTGATGTTGAACCAAACAATAATGCATTAGGTAAAAATATCGACCATGTAATTCATGAAACCGGAAATTCATTAGATATTTTGTTTAAAAGAAAACTAGATGGAAAAACATTAAATCTATACGTCGATAATGAGTATATTTTATCCGCTACAGTAGGAAAAAAGAACAAAATAAGAGTTGCAAAGGATTCAGACATAGGAAGATCAATAATCAATGCGATAATTCAGGAAAGAAAGATTGTTGTGACAAACGTAGATTAATTAAATAATCTAGTTTTAATTTTCTTCATTTCGTCAACTATTGAATAGATAAAAGTTACAAATCCGAATACAAGCAATGCACGAGTGACTTGCAATATGGCCTCTCCTCTCCTTAATTCATCAATAGTTTCTCGTTCGTCAAGAACAATTCCGCCTTCAGGAAGTAAACCAGCGTGAGCGTCTCTTGCGTAGTTTTCTAGAGCAATTAGATTATCAATTGCATTTTGAAATGCCATAAAACCGAATACCAAAAAGAAAAGCCCCACAATGAATGTAAATTTTTTCAAATAAATTATCTCCTATCGATTATAGTGTTTTCCAACCAATTTATTCCTTGTGTAGTTATCTTAAACATAATTTTTCTGTCGATATTTTTTTTATCTACGTAGCATAATTTTTGCAATTCGCTAAGTCGAGAACTGACAGATTTTGGATTAAGGTCGGTCAGGTAGCATATATCAGATATTGGTGTAAATGAATTATTTTTTCCTGCAAGAAATCCAACATAATTAGCAAGTAACTGAAGGCAGATTCTTTCACGATCGCTCGTTTTTTTTGAATTAGTCCAGATTCTTGGTCCTTCAGATGTAAGTTTTATCAAGTTATGAAATTTCGATAAGATATCGTCCAATGAATAATTAATTGTAATTTTCTGAGCTAATTCAAGAGATGGAATGGATTTGAGAAGGAATTCATTAATTGAATGTAATACATCCTCGGGATTTCCCTTAAAATCTATTTTTGTTTCTTCGTGAGTTATTGTTACGGATAGTTCAGTCGTATACAATGAGTCTATTTTTTTCTTTACTTCTACTATTTTGGCCATTAGCAAATCACATCAAAATAGCTACAAAGTGGAATTTGAAAGTTTTTCAGTAGACGATATAAGAGAAGTAGATGCAGTATAAACATATTCTCCAGTATTACTTTTGAATCTTCGAAGGCGCCCTGATTTTGCCATTCTCAAGAGTGTAACTGCAACAGTTTGTTTAGGATACATTAATCCATATAATTGTAGAATTTCTCTTATTTCATTAAGCTTCTTTGGGGAATTAGACCAATTACTAGTAAATAATTTTATCAATATATCAGTCAATGAATCAGATTTATTTATCATAATATCAGGCGGAATATTAGAAGTGTTTTCCGCAGTATTATCATTTATAGAAAATTTCTTATCGATAGAATTCAAGGCAGATACGTCACTCAGGGATTCAATTATTTTTGGAATTTGGGATATTATTTCGTCAAGATCATGAATATCGCATTCAATATCAACTTCGGCGTTAGAAATTTTTAATTTAATTTTTGTAATAGAAGTGGTCATCAAATAATTTCCTAAAAAATTCTATATTAACCTATTGTAAAGGAGGTCTTTTCTGGACATATCGATAATTCCTCATAGAACCATTACGAGTTAATATATTTTCTCTAACAAGATCTTTTAACGAGTGTGAAATACTTGTTTTATCATAATGGTAACCTCGTCGTGATAATTCTTCATCTACTTCAGATAGGTTTCTTTCTTCAGTAAACCAATTTTCCTGCCATAAAGTCTCAATTAAATCTCTGCATATAACATGTTCAGTGGATTTAGATACCCTGCTAGAAATAGTAGGTTTAGCATCATCTGACATAGATGGAACAGATATTTTTGTATCAATACCGCTAATTACATTTTCAACAGTTTGTTTAACTTTGTCTTCAGGACAAGATATTTCTACGTCCCAATCACCATGCTTCAATTTTACTGTAATTTTTTCTTTATCAGACATTTTTATCCTTATTGTGCATCTTGCACAACATTTATATTTGAATCTTTCTCATTCCATGTTGGGCAAGATGGGCATGAGTTATATTACACGGGAGAAAAATCAAACAAGCATAATAGAATTATTGGATAATATAGAGACTCCAGATAAACAGAATAATGAAAAAGAAGGTTTTATGAAAGTATTAAATAAATTAATTGAAATAAAATTAAATGAATTAGGAAAAACATATTTCGAAGTTATTAAAGAAAACAAAACAAGAGAAACACAACTTAGAAAACTAAATGCATGGGCAATTTGGCTCGAAGAGAATGATGAAATATTAGAATAACATATATTATAAACTTCGCTGATTAACGTATTATATTGGAAAATGCAGATTTAGAAATTGTAGCAAAGATTGCTGGAAACGTAGTTATTAGTAATAATCCAGGTGAAATGTTAAAGATCTGGAGAAAACGATTAAAGATTAAACAGATAGTCTTGGCAGGAAAAATGAAAATTTCTCCGTCTGTGTTAAGTGATTATGAAAGTGGCAGAAGATATTCGCCAGGAATTATTTTCATTAAGCGGTATATAGAAGCAATGGTAATTGTTGATAAATCAAATAATAAGACGTTAAATAGATTATTGAAAGAGGATCATGCTGCAATATTAGGAATTGGAGAATTCAAGAAACCAATTAGTGCAGAAAAATTAAAGAAGATAATCAATATTGACATATTAAATGGCGATAATAGATTAGATACGAAAATTTATGGATATACAATAGTAGATAGCATCAATACAATATACATGTTATCAGGAATAGACTTTTACAAGATATTTGGCGCAACAACAGAAAGAGTATTAATATTTACTAAAGTAGGAATAGGACGTTCGCCTCTAGTAGCAATTAGAGTTTCGCAACTAAAACCCCGAATGGTAATATTACACGGGCCAAATGAAATTGACAAAATAGCAGTAGATTTAGCAGATAAAGATAAGATCATATTAGGATTAACAAGAGATAATGAGAATAAGATTAAAGAGAAATTAATGAAATTATAGAATTTTATATATAAAGGCATTAATTGAAAATTACAATGTTACTAGATATACAATATCTAATATTCACAACAATAATCATACTAACGTCAATAATTGTACTAAAATTAAAAATATTGGATTTTAAGGGAACTGTAAGTTCAATATTTATGGGAAATCTAATATATCTGGTTACAGGAATTGAAGGATTTATTTTAGTAATAGAATTTTTTATCATAGGATTCATTTGTACAAAATTCAAATTTAAACAGAAACGGAAGAAAGGAATTGCACAAGAAAAAGGAGGAATTAGAAGTTTGGAGAATGTAATTGCGAATGGATTTGCTTTTTCACTTTTTGGAACATTATATTTTTTTACAAACATTGAATCATTTTTAGCAGCGTTTATTGCATCAATAGCTATTGCAACAGGGGACACATTAGCAACTGAAATAGGGTTATTAAGTTCAAATAAGCCCAGATTAATTACAAATTTTAAAGAAGTAGAAACAGGAAAATCTGGAGGAATAACACTATTAGGGTCAGTTGCATCAATAATAGGAATAATTATTATTACTATTTCTTCGTGGATAATTGGATTTTCATTTAATAATTATTCAATAATGGCGATTATGATTGGATCATTATTTGGAATAATTATTGATAGTATTATAGGAGCAACAGTACAAGCTAGGTATTATTGTGATGAATGTAAGAAATTCACAGAATTACAGATCCATCACGAAAAGAATAGTAGATTAATCAGCGGATTTGGATTTGTAGATAATAACATAGTTAATTTATTATCTACCACGATAGGTTCTGGATTATCAATATTAATTATTATAATATTCTCGTAATTTATTTTTAATCTCAGATACAGGAACTCGAATTTGATCCATAGAATCACGATAACGAATAGTAACATCGTTATTTTCAATAGAATCAAAGTCGATTGTGATGCATATAGGAGTGCCGATTTCATCCTGTCTTCTATACCTTCTTCCAATTGAGCCAGATGAATCATAAAATGATTGAAAATCTAACTTAAGATCATTGAATATTTGTTTTGAGAAAGAAGGAAGGTCATTTTTATTAGAAAGTGGAAATATAGCAACGTCGAAAGGAGATAATTCAGGTTTAAGAGAAAGAAGTAATCTATCTCCGTCTTTGTGGTATGATTCTTCTACTATAGAATATAGACTGCGATCTACACCCATCGATATCTCAAACACATGTGGAAGAACTTTTTCATCATTATCAAGAATCTGAAGGTTTTTGCCACTAATCTTTTGATGTCTACTTAGATCGTAATCTGTACGATTGTTACATGCGACTAATTCCAGCCATCCAACTGAAGTAAGAACTTCAAAATCAAAAGAATGAGTGGCATAAAATGCGCGATCGTCGTCTGGAAGAATACGGAAACGAGTTTTTTCTAGAGAAAGGCCATTACGAATATAGAATTGCTGGACTAAACCAAGATAATATGCAATAAATTTATTTGGAAGAACTCCACGATTTACTAATTCATTACAAGTAGCAGTGATAATTTTATCGTCGGAATTATGAATATTCAATATACAATCGGAAACTGTGGAGAATTCATCCAAAATATCTACATTATTTGGATTAAAGAATACTTCAATCTCAGCTTGATAGAATTCTCTTAATCTGAGTAGGCTCTGACGAGGTGATATCTCATTACGGAAGCTTTTACCAAATTGAGCTATGCCGATAGGTAATTTTATTCTCATTGTTTTTGAAAGACGAAGAAAATCAACAAATATATTTTGACATGTTTCAGGTCGTAAATAAGAAACATCCCCTTTAGGACCTATACCAACATCATACATCATATTAAACCTAGAAACGGAAGACAAAGGATTTTTGCATTTTAAGCATTTAATGTCAAGAGATTTAATTTTTTCATCATATTCAGCATTAGATAATTTTTCAGACATCATATCTCCAGATATATCAGCAATCATCCTATCCGCGCGATATACAGAATTGCATTCACTGCAATGAACTATAGGGTCAGAAAAATTATCAAGATGTCCAGAAGCTACAAATACATTTTTCGAAAGTATTTGACTGCCATCGATTTCAATCATACTGTCCCTTCGAACGATATTCTTTCTCCATGATTCAATGAATTTGTTCCTGAAATTTACGCCCAAAGGACCGTAATCCCAAAATCCAGCAGGAGCATCAGAATAAATCTCAGAGCTAGGAAAGAAAAATCCTTTTTCAAGAAATAACTTCTGAATATCATCGTAATTCATTATCAATATGATAATGATTAACAATAATTAACGTTTTATATTTAAAAAAAAATTGTAAGTTGCCCCGAAGGGCAACTTAGAATATTATGCGCTTCTAGTTCGTGAGTAAAGTACGCCAGCAACGACGACGAGTACTACGCCTAATCCAATTGCAACATATGAAATTGGACTAATTGTTTCTACTTCGACTTCGACTTCCTGGATTACTTCGACTTCTTTGATAACTTCGACTTCAACGATTCTTTCGACTTCAATGACCTCAGCTTGTAGAGGTTCTGGAATGACGTCAGGTAGACCGAATGCAAATATTGCACCAGGTGTTACTGATTCTACTCCCAAGTTTCCAAAGCCAAACCAATTAGCGCCACCGACAGTTCGGAACATTTTAATATTTCCGTCCTTATCAGCACCAATACTTGGTTGAACTACAGAACCTTGTCCTATATTGAATTCATGTAAGACTTCGCCTGTTTCAGCATGAAGTGCACGGGATACTCCGTCAATGCCAGAGAAGAATACCAAATCGGCGGTTGTAATTGTACCACCACGGAATCCTCTGTTGTCAATGAAGTAATTCCAAACATTTACACCAGTGTCTACATCAAATGCATTAACTGTTGCATTAATCTGCACATCATATGATTCAGGTTGTGGAACGTTTGCTGCCATGCCACATACTGAGCATGGTCCTACTGCATTACCAGCCTGAGTCCATCTTGGCTCATTGAATGTACTGAAGAAGACCATATTTAGATCATGGTTGTATGTGATGTCAGACTCTAAACAGCCTACTGCAGGGCAGTTAAGCCAGTATGGTCTATTACCACATTCCTCATGATTTGCATATTTAGTCTGTGCAGAATCACAAGTGTTAGCTGTTGGTCGTACCATTTCAACGTCGTTAAGTGGGTCTAATAATTCAGCGAATGGTGTTCTTCGTGTATTTACTGATTCAAATATGTGAAGTGGTGCACCGTCAGCATAATCCAGAATGTGAACTCGTCCGTTCTTACATCCTTTGATTACTACTTTATCGCGGAGTTCTCCCTTAACTACGACATCTTCAGCTAGAATTGTGTTCCATGAACAGTCATAATCCCATGGGTCTCTTGTTGTTGTCTGGTATGCCCAGTCAATTTCACCTGTAACCGCGTCAATTTTAAGAATTGATGAGGCAAAGAGGTTTGGACCTGGTCTGAATGTTGCATTCCAATCAGGGCCTGGTTGAGCTGTACCGACTACAAGTTTTTCATCTTCTTGATCAACAACCATCTGTCCCCAAATGTTGCTTACGCCAGAGTTTGCTACCATCTTTCCCCAGTCATTTCTAAGGATATCTTGATTCATTTCACAAGATTTGATTGCAGGAACGTCAGGCACTACTGGAGCTTCGTTTGTGGTATGTGGTGTCTTTGCTTGAATCCACCATTTATCACAATTGTCGACTAACCAGTCACCCCATTCAGAGTTTTCTTTTTCGAACAATGGTTCACATGCTACTTCAGTTTTTGCGAGACTGTCAGGATCGCCACAAGGAGGCATTAAGTATGTTCTCCAAACGACATCACCAGTGTCTGCATCATGTGCAGCGATGTAGTTACGACCTCCCCAGGTTCCTTCACCAGCACCGCCTTGTGAATAATACACTAAATTCTCAGAGTTTAAGAATTGTGGTGGATGTGGTTGAAGACTTCCAAAGTAACCGCTGTTTCCAGGGATACCTTTTCCTAGAGGACTGTTAAGAGGAATCTCTAAACATAGATCTTCAAATGATTTATAATGCGATCCGTCATCTGCATTTACACCGGTCATTTTACAACCAAAGTCAGTGAACCATAATGTTCCACCGCCTTTTTCTGCAATGTAGTGCATTGCATGTGTGTGTGCAAACTCAGCAGTGATAGGTAATCTACCACCTTCTGGTGCAGCGTTTCTTGCATTATCTGCTTCTGTTACATAAGCAGCATCCCAAATACTAGAACCATCACTTGCATCCATTGCAAGTACGGTTTTTCGATTTAAGATAAGATAGACGTTTCCGTCAATTACTAAAGGAACAGCCATACTACCTTCGACACTACCAAATCCAGGTATCTCATTTTGACCAACGTCAACTGACGATGGTATTGGATACATCCACTTAACTTCTAAATGTTCTACATTACCTGAGTTAAGTTGGGTTTGTGGATTATAGTTGGTGCCCCAAGGATTTGCGTTATGGTACTCCCAATTTCGCTCCCATCTACTTAGCTGTTGCGCCTCAGCGTTTTGAATTGCTGGAGTTGAAACAGTTGAAATAGAGGAAACTAGCATGATGCTTGATAAAAGCACTGCTAAAATTACTCCCCAATACTTATGGTTCATAACAGGTGTTTTTGTTTTTAATATAAAAATATGGTCTTAAACTAGAATTTAGTTCATTATAACTGCCGTTATTCATAGAAAATTAAGAGTAAACAACAACATATTATAAATAATTAATAATAAAAATATCATCAATATTATAGATAGAAAGAGAATTAATACATTTAAATTTAATATAATTTATGAAAAACAATTATTGGTTAATAAAAGAAGAACCTACAAAATATTCATATAATGATTTAGTAAATGATAAAAAAACAGTATGGGATGGAGTGGGAAATAATTTAGCTTTGAAACATATTAGAAAAATTTTGAAAGGAGATGACTTACTATATTATCATACAGGAAAAGAAAAATCAATCGTAGGAATTGCAAAAGTAATTAGAGGTTCATATAGTGATCCAAACAAAGATGATAAAAAGTTTGCAGTATTTAATATAAAGCCCGTGAAAAAATTAACTAGGTCTGTAACACTAAGAGAAATTAAATCAAATATATTTTTTAATGATTTTGATTTAGTACGTATACCCAGATTATCAGTAATGCCTGTAACAAAAGAATATTGGAGCGAGATAATTAAATTATCTAACAAGAAATATTATGTCTGACTATATAATGTATTATGCAATAATAGCAGGAATATCCATCATAGCATATTGGATAAATTATTTGAGAAGGTCAAAATTGAACAATACCTACATAAAAACTCACATAATTGCGGAGATAGCAACAGCTACAATACTGATATATTCTGTATTTACTAAATCAACAGTTTTGGTTCCATTGTCATTTGGAATGCTGTTATATGCGACAATTAACATTATTGGAGAATATATTGATAAAAAAGAAATCAAGATGGTTGGAATTCTGATAATAAACATAATAATATTGGTATTTTTAATAAATTTTTTATGATTTATGAGTAAATTGAGAAAAAAAATAAATAAATTAGTCAAATATTTTTGTCATTATGTTATGTAATGAAATAATTACATTAGTAAAGTGTCGAGTTGAGATAGGGCATCAATGGGATAAATCCCCTTCATCCTATGGTTCTTTGCCCTATTTCTACGCATTAATTACTTTGAATTTATATCCATAATAGATTTGGCCAGAATTCCCATCTGCATGAATTTTTCTGAAAACAGATTTAACGTTTGCATTAATTTTAATATCTTCAACTTCAGAATCTACAAGTTGTGAAACAATATTAACACCATTATCGAGTTTAATTAAACCAATAGACATAGGTAATTCATGTTCAAATCCAGGCATGGATTCGTAAGAAATAGTGTAAGAAATTATTTTTCCAGTATTTGGCATCTCTTTATCTGAAATATCATTAGATTTACATTTCAGGCAAGTATTGAATTTAGGAAAAGATTCATAGTTGCAAGAGTCGCAAATAGAACCAATAATTCTATAATATATATCCCTTAATCTCCAGTATGAAACGGACAAATCAATTAGCAACTCCTAAGATATGAACAACAGTATTTGAATCAATGCCAGACATATTATGGCATAAGCCAATATTTTTATTTTCAAGGTCTGTATGAGAACGATTTTGTAATTGTCTTGTAACTTCAATTATCTGATATATGCCAGTAGCAGAAAGGGGGTTTCCGCGTGCTTTCAATCCGCCGGAAGAAGATAAAGTGACTTTTGAATTTAAATCATATCCGCCAGATAGAACATCAGATGATGCATTACCAGGTTTGGAGAATCCCATTGTTTCTAAAATATTTGCAGTAATCGCGGGAACAACGTCGTGAATTTCCAATAAATCAATGTCTTCCAATTTAATTTTTGATTCAGCAAGTGATTTATTCAAACAACTAGTCGTAGAATAAAATTTCAAAAGATCATCTCTTGAAAAGAAACTAGTTGAAGAATTAGATGAAGTAGATGACAATATATTAACATCGTTGAAATTAGAATCATTGGTTTTTGATAATACTAAAGATGCAGAACCATCGCCGATTGGAGAGCAATTAAGCATGCGTAAAGGAGAAGATATGGTGGCAGATTTATTAATTGAGTCTAATGAAAATTCACGATTAAACTGTGCATGTTTACAAGTGACTGAATGTCTATGAGATAAAACTGAAAACTGTGATAATTCTTCAGAAGTGACGTTATACTTTTCCATATACAATCTAGAGAATAGTGCATAGAGTGAATTCATAGTTATGCCAAAAAATTGGGTATATTCATAACTTTCGCCTAGAGCAGTAGCTTTGATTGTTTCTGCCGGAGAAAGATCAGTCATTTTTTCAGCCCCAATTATTAAAACAGATTCGAGGTCATCTGAATTCAATAATTTATGACCTATATTAACAGCCATCGCACCCGAACAAGATGATGATTCAATCTTAAAGGCAGTAATATCTGACAAGCCTAATTCTTCAGAAATAATTGTAGAGAGGTTCTCTTGACTTGAAGAATATGATGACAGAGTGTTTGCAAAGATAATCATATCGGGCGTAGTATTTGATTCAGATATTGCCTGTCTTGCAGAATCAATCGCCAAGTCTACTATTGACTTTGACCAATGATCAGTAATTTTTGTAAGTCCGGTTCCAGATATCTTAGTTTGCACAACATTTCACCTATATTTGATTATTTTAGAATTCCCCTAAGTTTAGTATAAGTTGCATAATCAATTTCTTTATTATCATTTATTATATCGGCCAATGGAGTATAATTAGGTCCCTTATCCAATATTCCATCTTCAACTAGCAGAGAAAATGAATCACTTCCTGCACCTGAACCAAATGAAGCAAGTAGGATTCTGTCGCCAGGTTTTGCTATATCAAGTGTTGAAACTAGCCCCAAAGGAGAACTAGCAGAATATGGATTGCCGATAATAGGATTCAAAAGACCTGGTTGAATTTGTTCAGGAGTGAAACCAAGACGTTTAGCAACCTGAATAGGAAACTTTGGATTGGGTTGATGAAATACAGCATATTTAAAATCTGATGGTTTTAAATTAATTTCAGATAATAATTGTTTAACCGATGATTCAACATGATGGAAATATGCAGGTTCTCCAGTAAATCTTGAAAGATGTCTAGGAAATGACTCCGTTTGTCTTCTCCAAAAGTCACTAGTATCAGTTACATATGAAGTACTTGCTTCGATTTTAGCAATGCTGCGTTTATTATTATTAGTTAATACAAAAGCTGCAGCGGCACTACTTGCGGTATATTCAAGGTTGTCTCCAGGTCTTCCTTGCGCAGTATCAACTCCTAGTGCAATACCGCCAGAAATCATGCCAGAACCTACCAAACCAGTTATTACTTGCATTGCTTCAGTTCCAGCTTTACAAGCAAATTCAAAATCAGCTGCAAGGGTTTTATGAACTCCTAATGCTTGAGCTACAATAGTACTAGTGGGTTTAACGGCATAAGGTTTTGATTCAGTACCTACAAATATTGCGCCAATATCACATAAGCCAGACATTGATAAAGCGCTCCTTGCAGATTCTACTGCCATAGTTGTTGTATCTTCGTCAATATTTGCAACACTTTTTGCTTCATTAGGTCCAGAGCCGCTTCCTTTCCATAATTTGGCAATGTCAGATGTAGGAAGTCGTAATTTTGGCACGTATCCTCCATAGCCAGAGATATAGACAGGAGTAGAGCTCTTCATAGCTGGAATAATCATAACTAAAGTTTAAAAAGATACAGAAAATTTATCAAATATTAGTAGAATGACGAATTAAATTGATTTAACTTGTTTTACTATGGATGGACGTCTTTTTTTCAATATTCGATATCCACATATACACTTTATTTCAGGTAAAGAGGCTAAATCTTCATTTGTAACAGGCGTAGCACAGCGAACACATTCATAAACTACCCCACCGAAACTCTCACTATCTGATTCCAATTTATTCAATGTTATTTGTAGATGCTAGTATATTTACTTTTTTGCTAATTAGGTTTTTCTTTTATTCCATAAATCAGAAGATGAAATATTGATAAAAGAAAACGAAGAATTTCAAATGATGAGAGTTTAGTTTTTCCCATACTGCGCTCTTGGAATATGAAAGGAATTTCCTTGATTTTTAGTTTTTTCTTATGGAATAAATATATTGATTCAATAAGATAGGAGAATCCATTAGACTTTACGTCGTATTTTATCAAGAGTTCAATAGTATTAGAATTGAATGCACGGTATCCAGTAGTGTTATCGTGTAACTTTGAGCCCAGAAATACACGAACCAACATATTTGCAATAAAACTAATAATTTTACGATGAATTGGCCAAGAACTAACTCCTCCTTTATCGACATAGCGAGATGCGATAGTCACGTCATAGCCTTCAGCAATAGAATCCACAAGATTTATAGTTATTTCAGGAGGATGTGATAGATCAGAATCCATCTGAATAATACATTCAGAATTATTATTTTTGCACCAATCATAACCTGCTTGGTAAGCGGAACCCAATCCAAGTTTTTCCGGTCGTGTAATTAGAAATATAGTTTGTTCGAATGAATCAAGTTTTTTTACTACCGAGGAGGTTCCATCAGGACTATTATCATCGACAACAATAATTTTTAAATCATGTACAGAATTCTTGAATATTTCAGTTAATTTATTAGTTAGGATTACAATGTTTTCTTTTTCATTATAGGTTGGGATTATGATTGAAACATTCATAATAATCAATAAATAGTTTTTAGAGCATGATTAAGTTTGTTTCCTATATTTTGGACATCGTCTTCAGACAATCCAGAATGAATAGGAATAGAAAGAACTTTAGAAGAAGCCAGATCTGTATTGGGTAAATTATAACTATTATTCATGCCATGATAATAAGGCATTTTATGAATGGGCATGCGATAGTAAACTGCAGTATTGATGCCCTGTTTTTCCATATAGTTCATAATTTCAGAACGGGATTTATCAAGAGAAATAGTGTATAAATAACGATTAAGAAAAGTATTCTCAGGTTCTACGGGAAGATTAAGATTAGAATTACTAATCATATCAGAAAGTATATTAGAATTTCTTCGCCTAATTCGAATGAAATCATTAAGTTTACTCAATTGAATAGATGCAATAGCAGATTCAATCTCAGGCATTCTTAGATTTAGTCCAAATCTAGTAGTTTGACCAGACTCATCAAGACCGTGATTTCGAATTCGAAGTAATTCTTCATATAATGTTTCATCGTTAGTAGTAATCACTCCGCCTTCTCCAGAAGTGATAACTTTAGTAGGGTATAGACTAGTGCAGCCTAGATTTCCCAAAGTTCCGCATTTCTTTCCGTTAATAGATGAACCAAGAGACTGTGCGCCATCCTCGACTATTGCAATGTGATTAGGAGAAGTAATTTCAGTGATAAGATCTACGTCAACAGGATGTCCGTATAAATGAACAGGGATTATCGCCTTAGTTTTTTTAGTGATATTTGATTTAATCGAGGATAGATCAACATTATAATTCGATGATGAAATATCAACAAATACAGGTGTTGCGCCGGTAGCTACAACAGCACTAGCAGTAGCAGTAAAACTAAATGATGGAACAATGACTTCATCTCCAGATTTTATATTCAATGATAGAAGGGATGCATATAATGCAGAAGTTCCAGAATTAATTGCAACGGCGTATTTAACATTAAGAAATTGAGCGACATCATTCTCGAAATCTTTTACGTATTTACCACCGTGGATATTTGAACTACTAAGTAAACCACTGTCAAGAATAGTTTGAGCGGCTTTTATTTCACTTTCATCAAACATAGGTTCATTAACAGAAATTTTTTTTGGCATAAATAATCTCTTAGCCTTTTACTATTGATTTAAAATCATGGCCCGACGGATTTTGGAAGATTCGAAGGTCGAAATATTTTGTAGATGCAATAAGATGATCGAATATATCGGACTGAATATTTTCGTAATTGGCCCATTTATTGTCATTGCTAAAAACATAGATTTCAATTGGAAGGCCATTCTCAGAAGCCGGCAATTGTCTAATTAGAAATGTCATATTTTCGTTGATATTTTCATGATTTCGAAGATATGCAACTATATATGCGCGAAAAGTACCAATATTTGTTAGATTTCTTGAATTTAAATAATGAAAATCATCGCCTTTCTGCATATTCTTATTAAATTTGGATAACGAGGTCTTTTTATCTTTAAGATATGAGGATAACAAATCAATTTTATTTAGATTAGATATCAGTTTATCGTCGCAGAGTTTTATAGATGTAATATCTATGTTGATGGATCTTTTTATTCGACGTCCGCCACTTTGTTCCATTCCACGCCAATTTTTAAAAGAAGAGTCAATTAGCTTATGAGTAGGAATGACAGTGATTGTTTTATCCCAATTTTGAACTTTAATTGTGTGTAAAGCTATTTCTATAACATCGCCGTCTGCTCCAAAAGCAGGCGCTTCAATCCAATCGTGAAGTTGAACAAGTTTATTAGATGTTATTTGTAGATTTGCAATTAAAGATAATATTGTATCACGGAAAATTAGTAATAATACAGCGCCAAGTGCACCGACACTGCCAACAAGCCCCCAAGGAGAGATGCCAGATAATATTGATAGAATTATTAATCCAGTCAATATTATAACAAAAATTTTAAATATTTGCATATAACTTTTCAAAGGTATTTGGTTATATCTGCCAGAATAAGCGTCAGCAAAGGAAGACAAGATTGAATCAATTATACGATTGAATATCAAAATGGTCAATATATTAACAGCAGTGTCAATGGTTGATATTGTAACGGGCAAATTGGAAGTAAGTATATAAGAAAAATTATCAATTATAAGAAGTGGAACTAAATAAGAAATTCTCAAAAATAGATGATTCTTAATTAATATATCGTCCAGTTTAGTTTTTGATTTCTTAATTTGAGATGTAATTAAACGAATAAGAAATTTACGAGTGATTTTGAATGATGCATATGATGCAATGATCAGAAATAATAATGGAAGAGTATTAGATAATATTGGATAATCGAGCAGCATAGAATTTATTAACGCAATCATTGAACAATCCCTAATATTAAATGTAACAACTTGCTATTATAGAATTCTTCAGATAGATGAGAATAATTCGGATTTATTTGAAAAATGTGCACGAATTGGAGAGATAATGTCGTTAAGTTCTCGTCCAACAGATAATTTTAGATCAAGTGGATGGATTTTTCCATTTTTGTATTCAGATTCTAATTCTTCATAAGTAGAGAACAGCATATCACCGCCAAATTTACTAGGTCGTTCAATTGTAAAAGAATTGGAATCACGAAATATCAGATATTTGCAATATTCCAGAATTGGATTGTTATCAGAAATTCCTTCTGGACACCACGCAATTTTTATTTTAGATTTAATCTCTTCTTCAGAATCATGAATGAATATTGAATTTTTTGGATTGGATTTACTCATTTTCGTGAAGGTTGTATCAGTAGGGCCTTCTGCATTTACCAGACCAGGAATAAGATGCTGATGTACTGCTACAGGAACTTTCCATTTCAGTTTAGGAAATACCTCACGAACAAGCATATGGATTTTACGTTGATCGGTTCCAGCATGTACAATATCTAGATCAAGTTCTTTGATGTCAACTGCCTGCATCGAAGGATAAAGATATTGTGATAAACTTAACTGATCTTTTTCAGTTCTTCCCATAATGGTCAGACACCTAACAGCACGAGATAAAGTCATATTTTTTGAGAATTTGATAAGATTCATCCAATATTCGTCATTATTATGATATAGAGAATTACTTTTTATGACATCAATGCCAGGACAGAAAAATTTGAAAGCTTCTTCATAGTAATTTGTAACTTGTTTAATTTTATCCCAATTACCTTCAAATTTATTATTAATGAAACTATGCCAATCTGCGAGATAAACAGATGACTGAATGCCAGCATTGATGAAATCATTAATTTTAAAACCAGATATTAGGAGACTGCCTAAATGTAATTTTCCAGAGAGTTCAATTCCAATATAGTGTTTAGGAGAATGATTAGTTTCAAAAAGGGTTCTAAGTTCGTCTTCTTGAATTAATTCTTCAGTAGGGGGTTTTTTGACTAAAGCGATCTTATTCTCTATATCCATATGATAGTTTCACGGTGAAAAGAATATTTAAGAGATATCTACACGTGCGTTGCGAGATGTTTGTAAAAGTAAATAGATTAGAGATAAAGTAAATATAAGATTTAAGATAAATATACCAAGTTCAATAACAATGATTCGGCTTAATAGAGCAGAAGAAGAGAAATATACTTGATAAGAAGTTAAGACCAAATCATATAACAATACAGGAAGAAATAGTTTTTTCGCATATTGGTTTATTTTCGTAGAAGTAATTGGAAGTTGAGAACATGCAACAAACAATGAAAGAATTCCTGGAATAAATAATAATGGAGAACCTTGCTGAATCAAGCTAGAAACTATCCAGTAAATACCAATTATCGCAAATAAAACGGTGATAGATTTGTTCATTACAATAGACATCCATTAATTACTGATATTGTTTTATGTTTGCTTTGATATATAAAAGTACAGATGACTGAACAAATCGATAAGGATAGCATGGTTCTATTATCAGCTTCTTACGATGGTATACAAAAAAAGGCATATCTAAAATTTTACGATGAGAGAACAGATACCATAAAGTTATGGTATGACAACACAGAACACAAGCCATATTGTTTAGTTAAAAAAGGCATTGATGAAAAACTACTAGAATCAATCAAAAATCAAAATAAGGTTCTAGCCGTTGAAGAAACGACAAAAATTGACTTATTAAATGATAAAGAGGAAAATATGCTAAAGATCATTGCGGACAATCCATTGGAGATCATAGGCATACGAGATAGAGTACCTGCTTGGGAAGCGGACATAAAATATTATGAAACGTACATGTGCGATAAATCACTAATTCCTGGAATATACTATAAAATCATAAATAATCAAATTATTCCGACCAGATTTACAACTCCAAAAGAAACGAATGAGATGTTGCAAAAAGGAATAGAAAATGCAGATATTGATATAAAAAATAAGATCAACGAATGGGCAGAACTTCTCAGTCAGCCACTACCGAAAATAAAGAGAGTTGCATTAGATATCGAAGTGCATTCTGACAAAGCAGGCAGATTCCCAGATGCAGATGAAGCAAGATATCCTATCATATCAGTAGGATTTGCAGCTAGTGATGGGTTCAATCAAGTATGTATTCTTCGAAGAGAAGGAATAGAGACTGGAATTAATGAATTAGAGAAAAACATAGAAGTTATTTTTGTAGATGATGAAAAATCACTAATCGAAAGTGTATTCAGAGTTATTGAAAGATATCCATGTATTATTACATACAATGGTGACGATTTTGATTTAAAATATATCTACAACAGAGCAATAAAATCAGGAATGAAAAGAGGCGACATACCTATTCAAATCCCCGGGTCAGGATTTAAAAGAACAATTGAGGCAAATTTAAAACAAGGAATACATTTAGATTTATATAAAACATTTCTAAACAGATCAATACAAATCTATGCGTTTGGAAATAAATACTCAGAACATAGTTTGAATGCAGTAAGTTCTGCAATAATTGGGAAAACTAAGATTGATTATGAAGGAGAGATAGGAGAGCAGACATATTATCACCTTGCAAAATATAATCACAACGATGCAGCAATAACATTAGAATTAACAAGTTTTGACGGGGATTTACTAATGAAGTTATTATTAGTAATTTCAAGAATAACAAAGATGCCAATCAATGATTTATCCAGGATTGGAGTTTCAAATTGGATTAGAAGCATGGTATATTTTGAACATAGGAAAATTAATGCACTAATCCCCAGAAAAGATGAATTAGCAATTAAAGAAGACGAATTAAAGGAGATGTCTTCAGAAGCAATGATTGAAGGGAAACAATATCAGGGCGGAATGGTTCTGGAACCAAAGAGAGGGGTTTATTTCGGAGTTTCTGCACTTGACTTTGCAAGTCTATATCCAAGCATAATCAAAGTGAACAATCTATCGTACGAAACTGTCAGATGTAAACACAAGGAACATCAATCAAATTTGATTAAAGGCAGTAAACATTGGGTATGTACCAATAGAAGGGGAATAATATCATTATTGGTCGGATCTTTAAGAGACATACGAGTAAATTATTACAAACCATTACCAAAGATGCCAGGATTATCATCGGATGAAAGGAATCTATATTCAGTTGTTTCTCAGGCGTTAAAAGTAATATTAAATGCGAGTTATGGAGTATTAGGATCTCCAATATTTCCATTATTTTTCCTACCTGTTGCGGATTCAACAGCTGCAATTGGAAGAAACATAATTACTGAAACAGTTGCAGCTGCAAAAGAAAACAACATAGATGTACTATACGGAGACACTGATTCACTATTTATCAAATCGACCGATCAAAATGAAATTGATGGTTTAATTAAATGGTCACATGAAAATCAAGGAGTGGATTTAGAATTAGAAGATAAATACAGATATGCAGTATTTTCAGAAAGAAAGAAAAACTATATCGTAGTAAAGAATAATGGTCAAGTAATAATCAAGGGATTAACTGGAAAAAAGAGTCATATACCATTATTTGTAAGAGAAGCATTTTATGAGGCAATAGATAGATTAGGAGAGGCGAAAACAGAAAAAGATTTTGAGGGTGTTAAAACAGAAATCAGAAATATTGCAAAAGAAAGTAATAATCGACTAAAGGAAGGCAAAGTACCAATTGAGAAATTAGCATTTAAAATGATGATGAGTAAATCTACAAAGATGTACAAGACTACAATACCACAACATGTACGTGCAGCAAAATTATTAGAAGAATACAATAGAGAAAATGGCGATACAGAAGGAATGAAAGCTGGAGATATTATTTCATTCGTGAAAACAATAGGAAAGGAAGGAGTTAAACCATTAAAACTAGCAAAAATTAGAGAGATAGACAAGAAAAAGTATGAAGAGATTATGAGAAGTACATTTGACCAATTATTAGGGCCATTGGGATATTCATTTGATGATGTATTAGGAGTGACAAAATTAGAAGACTTGTTTTGGAATTCAAATAGTGAAAAATAGGCGCATAATATATATTCAAGAGATTAAATTGCTAGATATGGAGAAACATACTTTCCATAAAGGAAAAGTTAAGCCGATGAAGATCTGGCCAGGTATGACAACTAATGAGTTAGTTAATGAAATGGGCAAATCGGGATCATTTATGGCAGGTACACTTTCAAAAGCAGTAGACGCGTATGAAGAGATGGTAAAAACTGATTCTTATATATTCCTAACGCTTTCGGGCGCACTAGTCCCGGCAGGAATGAACAAAGTAATAATAGAATTAATTGAGAGAGGATTAGTAGATTCGATTGTAACAACAGGAGCTAATCTAGTTCATGATATGATGTTGGCTTATGGAGGAAATTTTTACAAAGGAGATGCAAACATGAAAGACGAATTATTACTTGAAAAGAAGATAGATAGAATTTACGATGTATTAGTCTCTGAAGATGATTTTCAATCTAAATTTGATGAACCGTTATTAGAATTATACGACGATATAGCAAAAAATAATGAGGGAAAGATATTATCCATCTCAGAGTTGATTAATGAGATTGCACAGAGAATACCAGAAGAACCCGAATCAATATTAAAAGCATGTTACAAAAATAATGTCAAATTATTTGTTCCAACTATACACGATTCAGTATTCGGATTACAGGCGGCAATTTACAATAGAAAGAATCCAGGGAAACTAAATGTAGACGTATTCAAAGATTTGCAAGACATATGGGATATAAGAGTAAAAGAAGAGAAAACAGGAGCAATAATATTAGGAGGAGGAGTTCCTAAGAATTTCGTATTCCAGTCGTTCTATTTTTCAAATAAGACGTTAGACAATGTTATACAAATAACATTAGACAGACCTGAAACAGGAGGATTATCAGGAGCTCCGCCAGAGGAAGCAGTGTCTTGGGGAAAAATTAATCCAGATGGAAACAAAATTTTTCTAGTATCAGAAGTTACATTAGCATTTCCTTTAATTGCTTCAGCGTTAATTGAGAGATTGGATAAAAAATGAGTAAAACAGATTTCTACATGTCAAATGATCCATTAATTACAAACCTGAATAACACCGGAGACAGTAAAATAAATATTTTTGGAGTTCCGTTTGATGCAACCTCCACATACAGAGTTGGCTCAAGATTTGCTCCAAATGCAATTCGAGAGGCGTTCCAGAACATCGAAATCTATTCAAAGAGATTAGGAAAAGACTTAGAGGAGATAAATATTAGAGATTTAGGTAATTTAACGAAAGTAGGAGAAATCAATGAAATGAATAGGATGGTTGAGGAAGTTACAAGAGAGATTATTGCCAATGATAAGATTCCGGCCATCTTAGGTGGAGATCATTCATTAACAAACGGTTCAGTAAGAGCTTTTGATAATTGTACAGTAGTAGTATTCGATGCGCATTTAGATTTTAGAGATGAATTCGAGGGATTGAAACTAAGTCATGCTACTTTTCTCAGGAGATTGTATGAAGATGGATGTATATCAAACCTAATACACATTGGTTCAAGAGCAGCTACAAAAGATGAATGGGGGTTCGTGGATAGAGATGATATAACAATAATTGATATGGAAAAAATCTATGACCTAAATGCAGGATTAAAACAATTCAAAGATACACTAAGTAGTTCAAATGACATATATGTCAGCATCGATTTAGATGTAATTGATCCGGCATTTGCGCCAGCGGTAGGAAATCCAGAGGCAAATGGCTTATCCAGTAGAGAAATGCTTCAATTCATTTATTGTTTAGAAAATTTCAAGCTAACAGGATTCGATATTGTTGAATTAATACCAGCGTACGATAATGGATCTACATCGGCATTAGCGGCAAGATTACTAGCTGAACTAATTTGTATTGCAGATAAATAATTTTCTCACATATAAACAGAAATGAAATATATCTACTAGATTACTTGAATTGAGGTCTGTCTGAGATAAATCTTGGGAGAGGAAGTTCTTCAGTTATCATATCATTAAGTAGTTGTTTGCAATGATCGGTTAATTCAGATAATGACATAACAATCATTTCTCCAGAATACCTGTCGCGAACCTGGAATTTTTTACTTTCAACCTCATTTTTACCTACTACAAGTATGAATGGAATCCATTCTCTTTCGGCTTCACGGACCTTTTTACCTACAGAAAGATCGCGATCTTCAAAATCAACCCTAAGGCCAGAATTGGATAACTCCTCAAGATAACCCAATGATACTTCATGAAAATCTTGAGACAATGGAATTATACGGATTTGTGTTGGACATAGCCAGAATGGAATAGAAGGAGTTTTACCTTCCCTTTGGGCTTTTGCTGCTTTTTCCAATAAAGCATACAAACATCTTTCGATAGCACCGCTTGGGGAATTATGTAAGATTATAGGGGTTTTCTTATCACCGTTATCATCAACATAAGTAATTCCATATCTCTCAGCGTTCTCAACGTCAATCTGATCAGTGGAAAGAGCGGAAGCCTTACCAAGATTATCAATGAAATTAAATTCCCATTTGAACACAAAGTAAAAGAATTTTTCAGGCCAGATTTCAATGAATATAGGGCCATTCCAATCTTTTGCAATTTGTTTTATAAAATCAACATTCTCGTCATAGAAATCTTGAGTGACTCGAATTGCCAACTCATAATCATCTTGACTAAAACCGATTCCCAGAAGAACGTCTCGAGAAAGAGTGAATCTTTTCAAAATTTCAGTTTTAGAGGATTCTATATCTTTACATAAGGCATGACAATCAGGCATTGTAAAAGCACGCAATCTTCTTAGACCAACCAATTCACCAGATTTCTCACGACGAAAACTATAGCGGGTTAATTCGTATAATTTAACAGGTAATTGTTTATGAGAAATTATAGAGTCATGAAGCATAAGAAATTGTCCGAAACATGCGCTAAATCTCAAGAATAGTTCTTTATTGTCAGAATTAACAGTGTATTGTCTTGCTGGAAAACGGTTCAAGTAACTTGCAAGACTAGGATGATTAGAATCATACATAATAGGAGTTTCTACTTCTAATGCACCGTATTTTTTAACTTGGGATGTAACATAACGTTCTAGTAAAGATTTAATGAATCGACCTTTAGGATAAAAACGAAGATTACCGGAATCAGAACCAGGTTCATAGTCAACAAGAGATAGTTTTTTCATTAATTCAACATGTGGAGGATGAGATGTTACAACTCTAGATTTACTTAACTCATATTTCTGCAATGCCTTAAGATTTTTGTAATTATTAAAATTGAATTTCTCAACTGATTCTGTATTTCCATCAACAGACATAATTACATATTTAGACTCTAAACGTTCTTCAGATTTTAAAGCGTCATTCTGATATGTTTCATTGCGGTCAGATGTGATTATTTTTAATTGTTCAGCTAATGGATGGCCCTTAACACTAATAGTAAATGACTTATTCCAACCAAAAGGACTACTTTGGACATCATTGCCTTCGGCAGATAAACTATCCTTGAGTTGATTTAATAAAGATATAGCTTTAGAGGCCTTGGCAAGATTATCGCTCAAATGCGAATATGGATAAACCACAATACGGTAACAATTTAAATTATTAAGTGAAGATTTGATTTCAGAAAGAGAATTTATGATTGTATTTTCATCATCTTGAGATTCTAAACAAGTAAATAAAACTACAACATCTTCGTATCTTTTTAGATCAGTATCTGATTCTTCAGCTATATCAATTTCTTTTTTGATGGCTTGATATTCAATATAATTAGAATGCAATAGTAAAATTCGCAAATTTGTGCACCTAATATCTTGCTCGTTCGGATTTTCGTAATTCTTTTGTGGATTTTTTCCAGGATTTATAATGTTCGGTGCAGAAATACACTTTATTTGAATCTGGTGAGATAGAAAATTCACTTGAATCTACATTTTTACTACTAATAGATTTTACAGCAGAATTTGAACAGTTATCCAATGAACATTCAACTCCCTTGCTAATTTTTCCCATGATATAATTCATTAGCATTTTTTTAATATTAAAGTATTGATTTAGAAAGACATAATTAATAATTTATTCATATTAGTAATACTTGTTAGAAAAAATGAGAAGTAGAGTAGAACCAATAATGAATAAAATTGGTCTTGGATTATCTAAATTGGGAATGACGCCAATCATGCTGAGCGCATTAGCTGTTGTTTTTTCAATTATTTCGGCATTTTTTTATTCAAATCTAGTTCAATTCAATATAAACAATATCATCCCAAATCAAGCTCTTGGAGCGATATTTTTACTTATTGCAGGATTATGTGATATGTTAGACGGAGCGATTGCAAGAGTTACTAAGAAATCTAGCTTGAGAGGTGCGTTCATAGATTCTATATTCGATAGAGTAACTGAAATAATAGTTTTTAGTGGAATATTAATTGGGCAATATGCTGAATCAATATTGATTTTCTTTGCAATTACGTTGTCAATGTTGGTAAGTTATTCACGAACAAAGGCAGAAGCAATTAATGTGGATTTAAGAGGAGTTGGAATAGCAGAACGTTCAGAAAGAATACTAATATTGTGTTTGTTTAGTTTCTTTAATGAAGTCAGATATGCAATAATAATCATAGTGATACTATCCAGCATAACATTCATAGAGAGATTTATTTCAGTAATGAAAAGAGCAGATAAATCTAATACTTAGTGCGTCGACGTCGTTCATCTTTAGCACGTACTTTAACTAAACCGTAATGTACTGCACAGGAAACACAATAATATTTGGTAGTTTTTTGAGATGCAATATAAGTTCCTGCTGCACGAAGTTCTCTTGCCAATGTGGGTTCGACCAGTGTAATTCGACCGGTTTTTTTCTTAGCTTTATCCTTAGGAACAAGAGTACCGCAATTACTGCATGAAATTGAGCCAGTCGAACCTTTACTACCGCCTGCACGACCGCCGCTTTTTCTTTTCTTAGTCATTGTAATAAAAAATTAAAGATATTACTTACGCATAAATCTTACGGAATAAAGATAATTATCAGGTTAGGATTATGTCAAATATATGTATAATCGGCCATATTTCAATTGATAAAATATACAATAATAAAATTAAAGCCGAGTCAATAGGAGGCCCGCCATGTTATTCAGGTCTAACTTGTGTAAATGAAGGATTAGATGTGGAAATTTATACAAAAGTGGGCAATGACTTTCCAGCTGAATATGAATCATGGTTAAAAGAGAATAGAATCAGAATGTTAAATGATAAATCAGAATTAAATACGACAAGTTTCAAAATAACTGAAACAAAAAAAAGAAAACAATTAAAATTAATAAATAAATGTGAAGAAATAAGAATAGAAAAAGAGAAAGTAGAGAAATATGAAGGAATAATATTAAGTCCGATTGTAAATGAATTAGATGTAAAGAATAATAAATTAATAAATAAACTTGATAAAAAAATATTACTTGATCCTCAGGGATATTTAAGAAGATTTAATGAAAATGGAGTTTGTGAATTAAGGTATTTAGATATTAACAAATTGCCAAAGGCGGATATCATAAAGATTAGTGAAGAAGAATCAAAGATGATAGATAATTCAGATAAATTTTTTAGTAGATTAAAAAAGATATCAAAAATTTATCCAATAACGATAGGAACTACAGATAATGAATTTACATATTTATTTGCGAATAAGAAATGTCATGAAATAAGAAATTATCAATCAAATAATTTAGAAGATACAATTGGATTAGGGGATATATTAAATGGGGTATTTTTTAGCATGTATATCAAGAATGAAGACATTTTATGGTCAATATCAAAAGCTATAGCATTTGCTACAACAAGAGAAGGAATAGGAATAAAAAAATTAGAGAAATTAGTAGAATATAGTGAATTATCAGACAACATATACAATAATATAAAGAAAATTTACTAAAGTATAATCAGGGAATATGAATCAAGATATAAAAAATACATTAATTGAATCATTGAATGATAATAACAATTCCATATTAATAGTTGGATGTAGGGCAACAGAATATTTTCATGAATGTTGTGAATATAACATATTAATGGTTGGAGATAAGACGGAATCTAGAATAATAAATGATAAAAAAATTGGTTTTATACAAATTAATAGTATGGATAGAGATGAATTTTTAGAAACAAGTAATAAAGATGCGAGTTATTTGATTAATAATGAGATACTAAAAGATAATTATTTTACTCTTTCTACTAAAATAAAAGATATTGAAGAACATAAATCAAAGATAATTAAACAGCATTGCAATTCAACAATGATTGATGTTACAACAGATATTCAGAAAGCAACTAATGCAATGAATAAATCATCATTATATGATTCGGCATATTGGACATTGTCGGCAAGTTATAATTTAAGCAAATTATCAATTGCGTGCAAGGGTTTAATTCAAAGTCCATCGCATTTATTGAGTCAATTAAAAGATAGAAAAAATGAACGTAATATTGATCAATATTTTGATCTATTAGATTTAGAAATTGCTACAAAATCATCAGTAGAACGTCGACTGCAAGCATTGAACAATCTAAACAGATCGCTATCTACAATAACAAATAATAATAATGAATTATTCGCTAGAAGAATGAAATTAATAGACAGTAAGATACGCTGGTTTATGAAAAATAAAATGATAACAAATGCATTTGTTCTATTAGGTTATGAAAATACGTTAGTAATAGGGGAAATTTACAAAGAATACTGTGATCTAAAGTATTTATCGACACATAATTACAAGATAATCAGTGAGATATTAGAAGAAGATATTTCAACAAGTGTAGGAAGATCAACAATTAAAATGCTACAAATTCCAATGGATGAACAAAGGATTACTGAGAAATTAGATACGTTGAATAATTTATTAATCGAAATAAGAGATAATATAGCCAATTGAAGACGCATTTATTAAATAAAGTTCAGCTTAACATAAAGTAATATGAAGGCTGTGATTCTTGCAGGAGGGTTAGGAAAAAGAGTGAGGCCATATACATTATTTTTACCTAAACCAATGCTTCCATTGGGCGATAAACCAATATTAGGTCATATAATTGATTGGATAAAGAAACAGCGCATAAAAGAAATAATTATTTGTACATCGTACATGAGTGAAATAATAGAAGAGCATTTTGGAAATGGTGAAAAATATGGAGTAGAAATTACTTATGTG